>Ga0182004_10001260_pt1 | contig 18183 bp, 13 predicted proteins | sample Sormic07211540_1_FD_120479 | JGI IMG/M metagenome (GOLD analysis project Ga0182004, IMG submission 120479) | Endophyte microbial communities from Sorghum bicolor roots, Mead, Nebraska, USA - 072115-40_1 MetaG | ecosystem: Host-associated > Plants > Roots > Unclassified | place: USA: Nebraska...
ATATAGACAAAAATAAAAACTAATTGCACAGTTTGGTCGGAATTGACGAGACAAATCTTTTGAGCCTAGTTAGTCCATGATTGAGCAATATTTGTCAAATACAAACGAAAAAGCTACAGTGTCTATTTTGCAAAATATTTTGGAACTAAACAAGGCCTTGATTGAAAAATTTTGCAAAATTTTTTGGGAACTGAACAAGGCCTGGATGGTACCTTTGGTAGGCACTAGGCAGTGAGCTGCTGGGCAGCTGCTGTGCTGGTATCCGTTACGGGGACAAGTCAGATTCCTGCTCGTTTCTGCTTGCGCCTCCGTGTCCGTTGAGTTGTCCCGCCCCCCGCCAGGCCTTTCGCCGCGACGTCTACGCGTCGTTCCCCCCGCTTCCTTTCTTCCAAAGTCTTCTCGTCTTATCGGCTCGGGGGATCCGCTGCCACCGCCATCTCCGCATCCACACCTGTGCCCGTGGCGAACGTCGGCCGCGTGTGCTTCGGTTTGAGCAACCGTCGCAGGTTCGCGGCAACAGCCAGGAGCCGATGGCCGGGCAGAGGTTCTCCGCGTCGCGCCCCTGAGAGACACAGCGAATCAACCGTCGCCTTCACCACTTCGCTCTTTCCGTATTAAAATCCCACCCCTCCCATTTCTGCTGCCCCACTTCCCCTCGCTCGATTCGATCCCCCCGCCCCGAGAAGAGCAGGAGCAAGCTAGGCGCAACCGACCAGCTACGCAACGCAACAATGGCTTCCGCTTCCTCGAATGCCAAGCAGAGCCTCTACCCGGATGTTGACCAGTCCCACCCTGATCTCAACACCCCCTTCTTCGCGCCCACCACCTCCACCGGCGCCGGCACCACCGCCGTGGGCAGCTCCCTCTACCCCACCGTCGACCCAAACGAGCTCGCCGAGAACCTCTTCCCCGAGACGGCCGAGGAGGACGCCGCGCCGCCGCCGCCCACCACCGAGGAGACCGTCGTCGCCGTCCCGGGCGCGCAGCTCCACCTCGTCGACCCCGACCGCAGCCTCGACCTCGGCGCTGGCACGCTCTCCATCGTGCGCCTCCGCCAGGGGGACCACTCCGTCGCCGTCCTCGCGCGCTTGATCCCCGAGAAGCCCCACCAACGCCGCGGCCTCTTCCGCCTGTTTAGCAGCGGGCGGTCTGACGGTGGCGCCGAGCAGGAGCCCGTCCAGTGGCCGCTCACCCGCGATGTCGCCGCGGTCAAGCTCGACCCCGCGCACTACTTCTTCTCGCTCCATGTCCCGCACACGGACCACCCGGACGACAAGGATGACGCCGAGGATGCCGAGGCGGACGCGGAGGCGGCGCTGAGCTACGGCCTCACGGTCGTTGGGAAGGGGCAGGACAAAGTATTGGAGGAGCTGGACAGGGTCCTCGAGGAGTACACTACCTTCTCGGTGAAGCAGGTGGAGGCGGCGGCGAAGGAGAAGTCGGAGGTCATGGACGCGAGGGCGGTGGCCGAGATCACTCCGGAGGAAGCTGTCGGGGATAAGAAGGAGGTCGTCGAGGAGAAGTCGGCGGCGTTCTGGACGACAATCGCGCCGAACGTCGACGATTACAGCTCGTCGGTGGCGCGGCTGATCGCGCGGGGCTCGGGGCAGCTAGTGAGGGGCATCATCTGGTGCGGCGACATCACGGCGGAGGGCCTGCGGCGTGGGGAAGAGGTGGTGAAGAAGAGCGTGGGGCCCAGCGCGAAGCCGACGCAGGTGAAGCCCAGCACTCTCAGAAGGATGAAGAGGTAGGATGGTGAACAATCTTCGCATTTATTCTACCTATACTTTACTGTTAATTTCGTTATGGGTTGATTGCTCCAACAATTAGATGACTTTACAAATAGGAAATATATATTTAGAGTTAGATTATTATCCAGTTAATTTAGAATGTGATTGTTCCTGTTAGATTGCAGTACGTATTTAGAAACTACGTATCATAGATCGGAGTTCAATTACCGTGCTATTAATCTTGTATGTTTTTTGTAGCTCGTAGAATCAGACAACTTACAGATAGCTCTTATATAGTAAATGTTTCTTGGAACTCCCTTTGTACTTCACGTTTTTATAGATGTTCTATTTATCAGAGCAAGGGATCTTTTGCTTGAGCAGCCATGGTGTTTTTTCCCCCTGAATGCTAAGCAAATGTCCCATTCATGTACGATCATGTCAATTATTCCTTCCGAGTGTTGCCATCCAGCTTTATTAGTTGATTGGTGCAAAATTGACCCTCAGCCATTGGCCCATTGCCTGCTTTACGGTTGCCATCTAGTATGTCTTAATCTACATATATAATTGCATCCTATCCTTGTCAAAAAAAAAATGCATCCTATTATGAAGGCACCTAGCATCTCTAGCATCTCTTGATAATGACTACCACTGATATTTTCCTGCCTGATGTAGTGATGTTACCTTATGATGGTAATGAAAAATGTTAGCAAAGATTTGTGAGTGAGACGCAAATCAGGATTCTTTTTTTTTTTGGATCATCTATCTTGTGTTCTAGATTATGCAGTTCTCCCGCGTGTCCGGGAACTAGATTGCCAATCAGTTTAGTCAAGTATGCCACTTGTTATCAACCATGTGTATCAGCAGTAGAAATTTTACAGCACCGACTGTTATTCATGTCCCTTTCAGTTGGTTGGCATCCATTGCTATTAAATTAATGTTTGATTAATCAATTTGTATCCTTCTTCCTGCTGCTTATGGTTTTCTGTCTTCTTTCATAGGGCTAGGAGGGTTACAAAGATGTCCAACAGGGTGGCAAACTCAATCCTGTCTGGTGTTCTGAAGGTCACTGGCTTTGTCACAAGCACCGTGTTGAACTCCAAACCAGCACAAAAGTTTTTCAAGTTAATGCCTGGCGAAGTTATTCTTGCTTCACTTGATGGATTTGGTATGTCTGCTTTACATTTCTTAATGATTTGCTTGAGAAATATAGGTTCATTTGAGCTAGTTTATATATGCTTCTGGAGTGATTGAATCTATATGATAGATTTGTAAAACTAGCAGATATAAATGACTTCATAATATGGCTTCAGATTCTACCCACTTCACAATGTTTAACTTTTGCCCCTTATTCAATGATATTACAGGGAAAGTATGGGATGCTGTAGAAGTGTCTGGCAAGAACGTGATGCAGACATCATCAGTTGTCACAACTTCTGTTGTAACACACAGGTAACATAGAATGCAATGGATAATTTGCTGAATCATCTGCTTTGTATTATTTTTGGGCATCTGCATAACAGTTTTTCTGGTTAGGAGTCCTCCATTTTTCCAAACTATGTAAATGTAACTCTCTCTCTTTTTTGGTTGGGGAACTCTCCATGTCATCTTCTACAAACATTAGCATTTTAGCAGCAAAGTCCATATGGTGTATCATATAAGAATGAAACAAGACTTACAAAACAGTTTTTAGATCAAATTCAAATAATAATAAGAATCTCAATAATCAGCAGATATTAGAACTACAATAGATCCAAGAAAAGTTGTTCTTTTAGAAAAATGACAATGAACTAGGAAAGTATCTCCAACAGTTTGTGACTTCTCATCCATAATTTTTTAGCAAAATGAGGAAAAATCCTCTCCAACAGTTTGGCATCCTAATTCTCCATCTTTTCTAACTTGGAATATCTCCCTGTCTAGTGCGCAAATATGCGTGCAGGCTCCGTGCTTGGCATCGGTCTTTTTCCTCATGCTCATCGGGCCTCTTCGTTCGCTTAGCGGGGCTCTTTGTTTCATTAGAGGTTTTTTGGGTTTTTGAAAACATAATTTGCCAAACTCTTGGAGATAAGACCTTTTTTTTCTCCCAATATTATTTTGGGAGTTGGCAAACAAGATTTGGGAAACGAATTTTGCCAAACGGTTTGAGAGACATGCATGGAATGTTCCTTCTGTTTCTAAGAGCATCATCAACAATTCGGCAAATGACTTCCCATCAATAATTTTTTTAGCAAAATGAGGAAAAACCCTCTCCAGCAATTTGGCATCCCAATTCCTCATCCTTTCTAACTTGGCATATCTCCATATCTAGTGCGCAAATATGCACGCCGGCTCCATTCTTGGCATCGGTCTTTATCTTCATGCTTAGCGGGACTTTTCGTTCGCTTAGCGGGACTCTTCGTTTCGTTAACGGGTTTTTGGGTTTTGGAAACGAAATTGGCCAAACTGTTGGAGATGAGATCTTTTTTTCCTCTCTATATTTTTTTAAGAGTTGACAAACAACAAGATTTGGGAAATAAATTTTGCCAAACAGTTGGAGATGCCAACCTTTGTTTCATAACATGATTTTGCAACCATTTTTACGTAGAAATGTATCTTGTCTGGTTGTCACCTGGCTATTGGTCGATGAAAAACTAACTTCCACTGAACTATATGGTTGATTCTAGAAGAGGCTAACGGTTCGATTGATGCAGATACGGTGAACAAGCAGGGGAAGCCACACACAATTACCTCCACGCTACAGGAAATGCTCTCGGAGCTGCGTGGGCTGTATTCAAGATTAGGAAAGCACTCGACCCTAAGGGTAATTTGAAGAAGTCATCTTTTGTAAGCCAAGCAGCGCACACTGTAGCTAAAGAATCAATTGCGAGGCAAAAGAAGAAGTGAGCTGGCCTGGTCGACAGTTCGACTATGCCCGTAATTTAATCTGTTGCTCTTGTAGTATGTTAGCAATAGGAACTAGGAAGCTAGATCTTGTGAGTTTGTGACTGTTGTCATGAGGTTTTGATCTCTTCTTTCCTTCTTTTTTTGGGCTGTGTTCATTTTGTTGTACACTGATGTTCTACATACGTTTGGTTTGTGGCACGACAGTTTCTTAAGGCCTTGTTTAGTTCCTGTGTGAAAAGTTAAAGTTTTTAGGTACTATAATATTTTTGTTTGTATTTGGTAATTATTGTCCATTTCATCATGTTCTGTTCCATTCCATCATGTTGCTTCGTGCCTTCGTGTGGTGCATTTCTTTCTTCTCGGTTATCAGTGACTGAGGGGGCACCGGGCAGCGTCACACTCGAGCGGCTGCGGCCCTGCGTCACACTCCTGGTCCTGGGGCACGCGGCCAGCCGGGCCGCAGCGCCGCACACAGATCAAAGTTGCTGCCCGCGCGCGCGGAGCCTCCACTCCGCACCAGATCCGATGCACTGATGCACATGCACGCATCGCGGAGCCACCTGCCCACGTCCGGCGAGTCCCTCCTCCGCCTCGTGTCTGCCTGCCGCGCACCCGCCCACCTCCCATCCCTGCGCGCCGCGCACGCGCGCCTCCTCGTGCTGCTCCACCCCTCCCACCCATCCGCCGCACACGCTAGCGTCAAGCTCATCCAAGCCTACGCCGCCTGCTCCGCGCTCCCCTTGGCACACGCCGTGCTCGAGTCGTCGTCCTCGTCCTCCGCCGGCGGCAGCAGCAGGACCACCACCGTCTGCTTCAACGTACTCATCCGCGCGCTCACCGCTGCCTCCCTCCACCGCGATGCGCTCGTCCTCTTCGCCTCCATGCGGCCGCGGGGCCCCGCCTGCTCCCCCGACCACTACACCTACCCTCTCGTGCTCAAGTCGTGCGCGGCGTCGAACGACCTCCTCCTCGGCCTCCAGATCCACTCCGCCGTGGCCAAGCTCCGTCTCGACGCGAACGTCTACGTGGCGCACTCCGCGATCAGCATGTACGCGCGGTGCGGCCGCCCGGAGGACGCGTACAGAGTGTTCGACGGAATGCAGCACCGGGATGTCGTCTCCTGGAACGCCATGATCGCTGGGTTCGCGCGTGCGGGTCTGTTCGACCGTGCTATTGAGGTTTTCAAGCAGTTTGTGGTGCTGCCGGGTTCGATGCCAGATGCTGGCACCATGGCAGGCATCTTGTCGGCTATGGGGAATGCCAAATCAGAAGACATTGTGTTTGTGAGGAGTGTTTTCAACAACATGCAGTTTAAGGAACTTATCTCTTGGAACGCTATGCTCGCTGTATATGCTAACAATGGATATCATGTTAAGGCTGTTGAGCTGTTCATGCTGATGGAAAAGGATGAGGTTGAGCCAGATTCAGTAACTCTGGCAACTGTTCTTCCTCCATGTGGGGAGCTCTCAGCATTTTCAGTAGGAAAACGGATCCATGAGATTATCAAGAGGAAAAATATGTGCCCTAACTTGTTGCTTGAAAATGCTCTCATGGACATGTATGCAAACTGTGGATGTTTGAAGGGTGCTAGGGATGTCTTTGATTCCATGAGTGCACGGGATGTCATATCATGGACTTCAATCATATCTGCTTACGGAAAGCATGGTCATGGAAGAGAGGCTGTTTATCTTTTTGAGAAGATGCTAGAAGAGGGGCTGAAACCAGACTCCATTGCCTTCGTTGCTGTTCTAGCAGCATGCAGCCATGCTGGCCTTTTGGATGATGGGAAGAGCTACTTTGATTCCATGACTTCCAGGTATCATATCACTCCAAAAGCAGAGCACTATACTTGCATGGTGGACCTTCTCGGCCGTGCTGGATGTATAAGCGAGGCATATGATTTCATCACAACAATGCTGATCGAGCCAAATGAAAGAGTCTGGGGAGCCTTATTACAAGCTTGTCGAATTCACTCTAATATGGACATTGGACTCGTGGCAGCAGACAATCTGTTCAGATTGGTACCTGAACAAACAGGATACTATGTGCTGTTATCTAATATGTATGCTAGGGCTGGGAGATGGGCAGATGTTACCTCGGTGAGAAGTGTCATGGTGAATAAGGGTATCAAGAAATTTCCTGGTACTAGCATTGTCGAGCTAGGGGATCGGGTTCACACATTTCATATTGGTGATAGATGTCACCCACAATCTGAAATGATCTATCAGAAACTGGATGAGCTACTGGGCAAAATAAGGAGAATGGGTTATAACCCAGAGGTAGAGGCTACACTTCATGATGTTGAGGAAGAAGACAAAGAAGGTCATCTTTCTGTTCACAGCGAGAAATTGGCGATTGCATTTCTCCTTTTGAACACTAGTCCAGGGACAACTATCAGGGTGACTATGAATCTCAGAACCTGTAGTGACTGTCATCTTGCTGCAAAGCTGATTTCAGTAATCACCAGTACAGAGATTATCCTCAAAGACACCAATAGGATCCATCATATAGTACAAGGAGTTTGTTCATGTGGGGATTATTGGTAGAGGATGTACAATTGTCATAGACTGCATTGATTGAAGCATGGCTTCTTGGAGAAAGGACTTTTGCTCTTTGAGCATGAAGCTTGAATCCACCTTTCATCAATTTGTGTCCTTCGATTGGATGGATGGTAGTTTTCTGGATAACATTTGTAACAGAAATTCAGCATCCGTGGTCAGCTGCAGAATAAAGAAGAGAATGAGACCTATCTACGCATGAGCATTTGATTTCTTTGTCCAGTATTCAGGTTCTTTTATTCATCAAATCAATCTAACAGAAAGACTACTAGAGAAGTGTGCCAATCAAATATCAGCTGTCTATGTTTCTTGAACTTTTGTGAAGCATACATATATAAAAGTGAACCCCAAGCACCAAGTGATACAAGAACATTCAGCATTCATCAGCTCTTGATGATAATTTTTTTATGCCATTTCCCAACTGAACAAGAAATGGAACTATGGAAGTATGGAACAGAGATGTTCTTGGGGGCATGCAGGAGACAGGATCATACTACAGCTTTGTAGTGTTAGCATTAGTCCCAACTCCCAACAGATCTTAGGAGTAACAGTCACTGAAATTAGAACCTCATATAATCATATTAATGTTCTGAAGTTACTGAACTTTGTCAGTTGAGCTTGCTAAGCAGTTCTCTATTAGTAACGCACCCACTTAGATAGTCAAGGAAGGCAAGCAGTATTATGAGTGGAAAGAAAAATTTATCATGTTGTCTGCTGCAGAAATCTGAGGCATGTGCTTCTCTTTTCTTCTTAATACAAAGATACACAGCTCTCCTGCGTGTTCGAGAAAAAGGCATGTGCTTCTCTTTCTCTCCCTACTTGTTATATCTGCAATTTTTTTAACCTAACACTCGACAGTTCTGGTCATGACTTCATGCCAGTCAGCAAATTGAGCTTAACTTTTTTGCATTCCATGATGAAGGACAAACAAATCACGGCATAGCTTTTTACTCCTTTTAGCATGTGAATTTAGATAGATTTGTAGAATCATGTTCACTGTTCACATGATAAAAATACATGAAATATGTACTTATTTGAACTTTTCAGTGAGATGTTTCCAAGAAGCGGAAAAATATTTGCCTGTATTATGCTTTCTGTGATCTCCATGTCTATGTTTTTGCGTAACTGTAGTGATAAAAAAAGTATGGAGTCTCCATAAGCTAAAAAAGGCGCATGAAAAATGTGGTTTGTATCAGGCGATTCAGGCCAACAAATAAAGTTAATGTGGGGTTGTGGCAATGTTTCTTCTTGCTCACGGAGTCACAGGTTAAAACTACAAGGAAAAGACTATTAAGTGTTAAGCTTAATTATTTGTTCCAACATAATAATTTGATAAAAATGAAAGCTCAATTGCTCCAAGGATGCAGATCCCATCCTGCCTAAGCCCAAGAAGAGTGTGGATTTGTCAAAACTGTGTCTTGCTCCAGGATCTCACCTCTGCTTTGTGTGGGACTCATCAGCTGGGAGGAAGGCAGACGACATCCTCATCCTGGTGACTGGGAAGAAGCACCTGCGGTTGCACATTTGCACTTGCACTGATCTTCACCAAGGTCGCTCCAGAGACATGCGGCAGAAGCCACCTTGCTTTGCTGATAATTTAGTTTTTGAGTGGCAGGCATTGAAATCTAAACTAAGAAAACAATAATTAAAAAAGCTATACTTTCCTTCCATCTCAGTGAAATGTAGTAGCCCTGCTCTATTGTTTTAAGAACAAATAATCGAAGGAACATGATTACCTGTTTATCATAAATTTATGGCAAAATTAGGAACAACGTATAAAGCAGGGATCCAATATTGAGGCGCTTCATCAGTCGTCATCAGTAAGAAATGGGAACCATGCGTGTTCAGCTGTTGATACTCGCACCTTTGTTTCATCATCTATGTTCTACTACAGTGTATCCAGTGTTTGTTTCACAGCCAGTATTAACTTATCAAGAATGTTTTTTTAAGGAAAATTGATCCAGAATTCCAGGATAGAAAGAAAGTATGCATTGCCAAATCACAGTAATAGTAAGATATCTGAACGACTGCACATGACATTTTCTGTCTGTTACATACTCACTGTTTGAAATATAAGGTATCAAATATTTAAATTTTGTCCCAAATTATAAATTATTCTGGATTGCTCAATCCCATCTATACGTTTCTGCCTTTTAAAGCCCATGTATACATGTCTTTGAAACCCTATCTTACCCAAAATGTTGGTAGTCAAAATCAATGACACACATACCTGACTTTTTAAACTATACCTTGTACTAGGAAAACTATAGAAATCTTTTATCTGCTTTGCATGCACTTATGTTTTCTCTCTCTATTTTTTTTGTGCTCATTTTTTTCTAAAAAAACTTCTTGTGCTTATTAAATTTGAGGTTTTCATGATTGGCAATTAGTTTATTTAAGGCTCCGAGTTCATGCCTGTCGGAATCATGCTACCTTACGAATGTAGCTTAATTTGGCATTCCTTGATTAGGTACAAAAAATGGGCAAAACACATGTTTTAGTGCTTTTTGTGTTTAGGAAACTTATGAAATCCTGTTCCAGTTTACTGTTATTTACATGAAATAAACTTTTTTTTTTCATTTTCAGCTAGAGGTTCCCAAAGTGGAAATTGTGACATCCTATATTATGCATTCTGTGATCATCCATGTACACGAAATATACATGTATTTAAGTCACCATCATTTGTCATCTGCTTAATTATGTTGTATATATAGGCACATGTTGGTGCATTCTCTATTTTCTGGACAAGATTCATGCAGTGATTAGTTTCTTTCACTAAAAGAGAAAACAGAGACTGTGACGCAACTGCTTGAGCCGTGAAGGTTAGCTTGCTAGGATACGATACAGCAGTGGGGATCAAAGAAGGGCAAGTAAGTGTATGATACTGTTGCAGATTATTGAAAGCTTTTGAGGAAAGATAGGAATAAGTAGGACAGTTCCAATTATTGAACTAAATTTTGAACACCTGCATCTTTACCCAAATGAAATTATGCGATCAAGATGGTTTTTATCTAAAAATATTAGGGAAGGAATTGAGCATGGTACTGTGCCTTGTCACTTCCTGTTTATGAATCAGTTGAAGAAATCAGCTAGACAGTAATAGCTATATGTGAGAACAAGAACAGGAAGCACATTTCTGATTTTATGCTTCCGATATATTCTGATTTAATCTGTCATGCTACTATGAATCAGCAGTGTCTTTCACTCGCATATTTTAGTGGTCTTTGCGTTTGCTCCTGTGTTTTATCTTCCACTGACGAGTTTTGCATACTCTGATGATAGTTAAATAGTAAAATTTGTTGTTATTTCATTACAACTTGCATTTGTTCACTTGTCAATCATTTCTGACATGACTCCCTGTTTATGAATCAGTTGAAGAAATCAACAAGACAATACTCCTATATGATCTGATAGAACAACAGGAAGCACATTTCTGTTTTTTATGCTTCCGATATATTCTGATTTTGACCTGTCGCGCTACTATGAACACATATAAATAGGCCATGAAGGGCTGCTAGCTGTTGAAAACATTCTTGCAAACACAGAGGGCATCTAATTTTTGTTTTTTAGATGGAGGGAATAGCACGGATAAATCAACAGCAACGGCAAGTCAAAGTACAAAACCAATTCCTTTTGCCTATAACACAACCAACACTACTAATCCTTTTTTCTGTGCTACAATCCTTGTAGTTGTACAGGCCGTATGTCACTTCCCAGAAAACAGAACAATAATAAAGGGCTAATTTTGCATTCATGCATGAGAGTGTATTAGTGTAAGCATATCAAGAGGCTTAGTCTAGATTAGTGGAGCGGCGTTCCGTGAGGAGAGTCTGCCACACGTCCTGCATTGTTGGCCTTTCTTCAGGAGAAGCTTGCAGGCAAGCAAATCCTACTTTGGCAAGCAATGCCACATCTTCCTCATCTTCTGTTGATGGAGCTGGTGGACGTTGGTCCAGGATTTCTCCGAGTGTGTTGTACTCTCCCTGTTGCAGTAGGTCTCCTGGATGCCTTCCCATGATGACCTCCAGCACAATAACACCAAAGCTATAAACATCGATTTTCTCAGTAACCACACATGTGTAGGAAAGCTCTGCACAAGGGGATAACATTAAGAGTGAGCAAGATGAATATACATGAGCAGGCTACTTACAAGAGATAATATACCTGGGGCTATGTAGCCGTATGTTCCTGCTAGTGCACTCCAGTTTGACGAATCAGCCTTTAGAATCCTGGCCGTGCCAAAATCTGAAACATAAGCCGTGAAATCTGTGTCTAGCAAGATGTTATTGCTTGTTAGATCTCGATGGATTACTGGGGTACTGCAGCTATAGTGCAAGTAGTATATGGCTTGAACCACATCCCTTACGATCCTAGCTCTTCTCTTCCAGTCCAACTCTGTTGCTAATTGTTCATTCCCCAATGTTGCACGAAGGCTTCCTCCATCAATGTAATCATAGACCAAAAGCTTGTACCTTGGATGAGAACAAAATCCAAACAGCTTGACAATGTTACGGTGTCGAATCTGTGTTAACACTTCAATTTCATTATGGAATCCTTTTTCTTCAAATGCCCCTTCTTCAATTGGGTGAAGTTTCTTGACAGCAAGTTGTCGCTCATCTTGGAGCTCTGCTTTATATACACTGCCATATCCACCTACCCCAATGATGTACTTATCGTCAAAATTTTCTGTAGCTCTTTCTATATCTTCAAATGCTAGTTTCCCGTCAAAGTTCCATATAGAAAATACATCTCTTTTGTCAACATTAGCAGTTTCTTGATGTCTCTTTTTGTGATGGGCCATAAAAGCTACCACAGCCATGGCAAGAAGAAGTGTGATGCACAAAGGAGTAACAATCTCTAATATCAAGGTATGAGGCTTCCCTGCATGATGATGTGGTATTGCAATCGAATGACAAGGCTTTAGCCCAGAGAGGTTACCACAAAGGTCTTTGTTGTGGAGAAAACATTTGGCTGATGTGTTGCTTACTAGAAACTTCGGGGGAATAGGCCCCTCTAAATTGTTGTACGATACATCAAGAGTTGTCAAGCTGAGCATACTCTCGAAAGAAGATGGAATGCCTCCACTGAATTGATTGTGGGATATATTAAGGACTTCCAGAATTGCTAAGTTCCCAAGATTTTGTGTCAGGGCTCCACTGAGGTCATTGCTGCTACAGTCCAGCATAGTTTGTAAACTGGTCAATTTTCCTATTTCATCAGGAATGATTCCAGTCAAGCTATTGCTGTTGATCTTCAGGGACACCAGCTTGATGCAATTTCCTAGAGATTCTGGTATCGATCCACTTATCCTGTTCCCAGATATATCAAAGTATTGTAAGTTTCCTAGTTTGCCGATTTCAGATGGTATGCTTCCTGATAACTCATTACCTTGCAAGCTGAGTTTGTAAAGGTTGGTTAAATTGCAGATTTCTGATGGTATGCTACCACTTAGATGATTGGATTGGAGTGAAAGTAGCGTCAAACTGGTTAATTTTGATAGCTCGTGGGGTATGCCTCCAGTGATCATGTTCCTTGCTGCATCAAACCATACCATATTAGTACTTGCTGCCCAATCTGGGGAAAGCTGCCCATATAGCTTGTTTTTGGACAGGTTTACCACAGTAAGGTTAGGATAAACCCCGAACGACTGAGATATGTCTCCAGTGAGCTGGTTATAACTCATCTGAATTACCTGCAAACTCTTACATCTCCTCAAGCTTGCAGGGATGGAACCATTGAACATATTCCCAGCAACATTGAAATATTCAAGCTGCCTTCCTCTACAGACATCAGAGGGCAAAAGACCCACCATGAAGTTATTGATTAGAGAGAGGTAAATCATGTCAGTGAGATTTCCAAATTCAGGGGGCAGGGGACCTGACAGTTGATTATCAAACATTCTCAGGTATCTGAGATTTATCATGTTCCCCAACGTTGCAGGGACTGGGCCCGAGATCTGGGTTCCATACAAATTCAATGTGATGAGATTTACCAGGTTGCCGATCTCCTCAGGTATATTGCTGACAAACTGATTGTTTGACAGGTCCAGGAAGACCAGCCCAATAAGGTTCCCTATGCTGGGAGGAATGGAGCCACTCAGAAGGTTGTCTGCCAACTCCAAACGAGTTAGATTGGAGAGCATCCCTATCTCCCGCGGAATAACACCTGTGAACTGATTCTTGTAGAGGAGAACCCTGTCTAACTTGGTGAGATTAACTAGAAAACCAGGGATGGGGCCGCTAAGGTGGTTCACACCGACCTGAATATCCTGCAGATCAATTAGATTACTTAGCGTCGATGGTATACTCCCTGACAACTGATTGCTATATAGACGCAAGGAGTTGAGCTTGGTCAAGTTTCCAGCACTGGGAGGTATGTGGCCAGTTAAGGAACTGTTGCTTAGCTGCAGAAGCTCTAGATTGGTGAGCTTCCCTATCTCCTCTGGAATCCGCCCGGAAAGCATGGTCTGATGGATAACAAGTTGGGTGAGCTTGGTTAAATTAACCAGGGATACTGGAATCTGACCTGTGAGGTTGTTCATAGAGAGCCCCAGTGTAGTGAGGCTCTGCAGATTGCCGATGCTGTACGGTATATTTCCTGACATCCTATTGCTGGTGAAATCAAGGTACGAGAGCACTGCCAGAGAGCTTATGCTCGCAGGAATTTCCCCATGAAGATAGTTGAAGCTGAGGTCGATGTAGTCCAGATATGGTAGTGCGGAGAAGTTGAGTCCATCAAGGTTGCCATCCAGGCCTGCATTTGACAGGGAGATCCCCGTCACAGCCACGCTTCCGTGGTCGCACATGATCCCTGTCCAGTTGCAGGGGTGGACTTGCTGCTGCCAAGATATGATTGCCGGCGAGCTTCCAAGAGTGCCCTTCCAGTTCAGGAGGGCCGTCTGCTGAGCTTGCAGCGTCATCCCTACGACGAGTTGCTGGAACACGAGACATGGCCATAAGGATGAGAGCAGTAGGTATAAAATGTATACGAACATGATGGATTGTGTCGTCCCATGCGACATCGTCGTCTGGTGTTTGCTTGGACGAGTTCCTAATACTGCAGCGTCTCTTCTGATAGAAAAAATGAAGATGGCGAGTTTATGGTTCATATTCAGACATTCAGTACTGGAAGCGCGTTTATATAATAACGTCTGAACGTGCCGTACACGGTGCAGGCCAAATCCTTTTGACATCGAGTAATCATGGAGACGACTTTTGCGGGCCAAATGCGACCAACACTTCCACGTTGGACTTATTTGATTTGACTGTCTTTTTTTGCACCGTGGCGCAACGAATTTCTGTACCTACCCTTGTTTTCTTTCTTTTGTGTATATATCTTGAGAGTTGAGACCAAGCATTGCTCTCATATATGAGAAGTGTTTGTGAGGTCATGTGTGATAAAGGGTGTGTTTAGTTCCCATAGAATGCAAAATACAAAATACCAAGGACTTTAGAATAATGAAATGCAAAATGCCAATTTTTTCATGGGTGTGTTTAGTTTCATCCAAAATGTCAAATTTTTCAGGGTCCAAAATACATGAAGCTACTCTTTTGGGCTTTTTTGGGCCTCCTGAGGCCAAAATCCAGAATGTAAAATGATAATCATTTTGCCAAAAAATTTAGATAGTGTTTAGTTTCATTCTGTAGAATGGTGCGCCAAAACCAAGAATTTTTTTGGCCCAAACGGAAAACTAAACAGGCCCAAAATTGGTTTGAGATGAACTAGACATTGCAAAGTGACTAATTTTTTTTAATGAATGGTGACTAAGAGTAATGTGCATGTGTTGTTTACATATGCTTGTGATAGCATGATGATTGGACCTTCTCATCCGTGTTGGATGTATAAGCGACGCGTATGATTTCATCCTGGTCGAGCCAAATGAAAGAGTCTGGGGAGCCTTATTACAAGCTTGTCGAATTCACACTAATACGGACATTGGACTCGTGGCAGCAGACAATCTGTTCAGATTGGTACCCGAACAAACAGGATACTATGTGCTGTAATCTAATATGTATGCTAGGGCTGGGAGATGGGCAGATATTACCTCGGTGAGAAGTGTCATGGTGAATAAGGGTATCAAGAAATTTGCTGCTACAAGCATTGTCGAGCTAGGGGATTGGGTTCACATATTTCATATTGGTGATAAGATGTCACCCACAATCTGAAATTATCTATCAGAAACTGGATGAGCTACTGGGCAAGATAAGGAGAATGGGTTATAACCCAGAGGTTGGCTACACTTCATGATGTTGAAGAAGACAAGGAGGGTCATCTTTCTGTTCACAGCGAGAAATTGGCGATTGCATTTCTCCTTTTGAACACTAGTCCAGGGACAACTATCAGGGTGACTATGATCTCAGAACCTGTAGTGACTGTCATCTTGCTGCAAAGCTGATTTCGGTATTCACCAGTAGAGAGATTATCCTCAAAGACACCAATAGGATCCATCATATAGTACAAGGAGTTTGTACATGTGGGGATTATTGATAGAGGATGTACAATTGTCATATACTGCATCGATTGAAGCACGGCTTCTTGGAGAGAAAGGATTTTTGCTCTTTGAGCATGAAGCTTGGATCCACCTTTCCTCAATTTGTGTCCTTCGATTGAATGGATGGTAGTTTTCTGGATAACAACGGAAATTCAGCATCCATGGTCAGCTGCAGAATAAAGAAGAGAATGAAACCTATCTACGCTTGAGCATTTGATTTCTTTGTCTAGTATTCGGGTTTTTTTGTTCAACAAAATCAATCTAACAAAAAGACTACTAGAGAAGTGTGCCAATCAAATATCAGTTGTTTATATTTCTTGAACTTTTGGGAAACATACATATATAAAAGTGAACATCAGGCACTAAGTGATACAAGAACATTCAGCATTCATCATCTCTTGATGATAATTTTTTTATGCCATTTCCCAACTGAACAGGAATCAATGGAACTATGGAAGTACGGAACAGAGATGTTTTGGGGCCACGCAAGAGATAGGATACTACAGCTTTGTACTGTTAGCATTAGTCCCAACTCCCAACAGATCTTAGGAGTAACAGTCACTGAAATTAGAACCTTATCAATGTTCTGAAGTTACTGAACTTTGTCAGTTGAGCACTTGAGCTTGCTAAGCAGTTTTCTATTAGTAACGCATAGAAACCTTCTATCTGCTGCAGAAATCCAACGCATGCACTTCTGTTTTCTCTCTCTATTTTCTTGTGCTCATTTTTTTCCCCTGAAAAACCTCTTGTGCTCTTTTAAATTTGAGGTTTTCATGATTGGCAGTTAGCTTATTTAAGACTCCGAGTTCATGCCTATCGAAACGAATGTAGCTTAATTTTGCATTCCTTGATTAGGTACAAAAAATGGGCACCACATGTTTTTTGTGCTTTGTGTGTTTAGGAACTTACTGAAATCCTGTTCCAATGTACTATTATTTAAACGAAATAAATATTTTATTGATTTTCAGCTAGAGGTTCCAAAACTGGGAATTGTGGCATTCTATATATTATATACTTTCTGTGATCATACATGTACACGAATATATAGGCACATGTTGGTGCATTTCTCTATTTTGTGGACAAGATTCATGCTGTGGTTAGTTTCTTTCACTAAATGAGAAAACAGAGACTGGCCTGTGAAGCAACTGCAACCGTGAAGGTTAGCTTGCTAGGTTACAACAGCGGGGGAGTCGAAGAAGGGCAAGCAAGCAATTGTATGATTGCTCCAGATTATTGAAAGCTTTTGAGGAAAGATAGGAATAAGTACGGACCGTTGCAATTATTGAACTAAATTTTCAACATTGAGATCAAGATGGGTTTTATCTAAAAATACTAGGGAAGCAATTGAGCATGGTACTGAGCCTTGTCAGCTCCCACTTGCCCTTGTTCTATGTTGTAGGTTTGTAGCCACTAAATAACACTATACTAGGATCTTTTATAGCTGTCTGCTTTGTTTTATCTGCTTCTTCAGTGCATCATAGCCTTTCCATCATTCGACAAATTTCCAAACCTACTTTTCACTCGATATATACAGCACTATAAACTGTGAGTGCAACAGCGCCAACAAATGATGTGCTTTATAATTGGGATTCATACTGTTTGTACTAGAAAAAAAAACAATCGAAAGCCTGAATTGATGTCTCTATCAGATTTATGATCCTGATTGAAGCTGAACGCTAGAATGCCAGCCAACATTTATTGTGCAGAAAAAATCAAGTGGTTTTTTGTGCACTTGTCAATCATTTCTGACATCACTTCCTGTTTATGAATCAGTTGATTAGAAATCAGCAAGACAATAATAGCTACTCCTATATGATCTTTTTTTTTAGATGGAAGGTTTCCCCTGCTTTTGTATTTCAAAAAGCAACAACTTCAGGTTCATACAGAACTCCTACTCCTATATGATCTGATAGAACAACAGGAATCGCATTTCTGTTTCTTTATGCTTCCAATATATTATGATTTGACCTATCACGCTACTATGAATCAGCACAGGATTGCCTTTCACTCGCATATTTTAGTGGTCTTTGCGTTTGGTCCTGTGTTTTTATCTCCCACTGACGAGTTTTGCATGCTCTGATGATAGTTAAACAGTAGTACCTGTTGTTATTTCATTACAACTTGCATTATCGGATCAAATCAAATCTAACATAGATTTTAGTGTGAGCTCATCTGTTATGCACTAATGCAACACTGGAATTCAGAAAAGAGATCTTCCGTATTGCTGCCGGAATTGAGGCTAGTTCTCAACATGTTTATTAACGCACAATTCAAGTACTAATTATGCCATCGTCAGACGGAGTTTCCAGCACTCAGTCAGTTCATAGTTCAGACACAGACACCTTTAGGAGGCAGAGGAACTTCAGTATTAGTTCTCCACCTGTAAGCGAACATCAACATGATCTGATTTCTTGATATCACAACAGAATGAAAGCGAAGTCATGCTCACCCACCCCCCCCCCCCACAACAAAACAAAAAAAACAAAAAAAAAAAAAAAAAAATAAAAAATAGAAGAACACAAGA
>Ga0182004_10001261_pt1 | contig 18180 bp, 15 predicted proteins | sample Sormic07211540_1_FD_120479 | JGI IMG/M metagenome (GOLD analysis project Ga0182004, IMG submission 120479) | Endophyte microbial communities from Sorghum bicolor roots, Mead, Nebraska, USA - 072115-40_1 MetaG | ecosystem: Host-associated > Plants > Roots > Unclassified | place: USA: Nebraska...
AAATAATATTATATTGTTGTTTCTGTTTATTTTTTTATGTTAGTTGCCGCAGGCCGTCTTCTCTTCCCCCCCCCCCCCCCCCCCCCCCCCCCCCTCCTTGTGAAAGGAAACACTCTTGAACACCTCTGGTGTCTAAATAATCCATTTTTTTAATCTATCCTTCATGATGAAGTACCATACCTATTCTCTCCATTTGTTGCACTTGGTAGAAATAAACATCATCTGGATTTTGGTGATGAGCAATGAGTCTCGAAGTATAATGATTCAGTCCAATAAAATCAATTTTGTTCCTGATGAATTCTTTATCTTTCTCTGAGAAGGTTGGAAGATCACTGCCCAGTCGTTGACGCATGCTTTCTGGGTAATCACCAAAATATATCGGATCTAGGTACCTTTAAGTAAAGGAAAATTAGTCAGCAGATATCAGACATCATCCTAGGAACGCAAAGCCAAATAAATGTGGGTACATTATATATTACATAAATTTGTATGATCTGGGACAAACTTATGCCTTTTTCAGGGGGGAAAAAAATTAGTGTGTACACTAAACAATGTTGGAAGATATGCCCATATGACATTAGTAATATGATGAGAAACATACCATCCAAGTTGAAAGTCAATCCTCCGTTGTGCAGCAATTTGGTCTTCCGCTTTTTCAGAAAAAGGCTCTGCCCATTCACAGTCCACAACGAAGCCTACTTCACCACCTTGTGCAGCCTAAATTTGTAACATGTAAAACCATCAGACGGACAAAACATACTGCTAGAAAACTGATGGGAAGATGATGAGGGTAGAAAATACAATACTGGTAGGAAACAAAATAAATTATACTATGTTTCAGAACTTCCAATTCTCATTATATACAAGGAAATTAGTGTGTAAGCATAATACAGGAGATACAGAAATTTGGGAGAGTGCAAAGAAAGAGAGAGCAAAAAAGAACCCATACTAACAAAGAACTAATGGAACCAACCAGCTGCTTTCAGGAGTATTGCCAGAAATCTGTTAACAATTCCTTGGAGATGATGTAAGGGTCTTAGTTTTCTTTTCTGCTCTGGAATGAGCTGAGTTTTGGTGGTGTCCGTATCAGGTTGCAGATACTCTTGTGGCAGGTTAGGTTCAGTAGTTTCCTTTGTCTGTTTGATGGTAGCTTAGCTTACCATGAGTACCTCATGGTGTTTCCTTTCTCTGTTGAGGGGAGAGGTGGTCTTTTTGTGGTTTCTTCTGGTTCTGATGGAGTTTTTCTTATTGTGCTGTAGTGAACTCTTGGTCTTGACTTTAGTTAAAAGGCTGGGGCATGAGCCCTAAAACTCTAAAAAAAGTATTGCCTGAATGGCGGGGCCAGGATTTACACTCCCCAAACAAGAACCTCAAGACAATTCATATAAGAACTAAAACGGACCTTGAATTTTCTTCTATAAACATCAACAGCAGCAGCATGAGCCAAGATTTGGTGATGGGCAGCCAAGTAACATCTTGCAGTTTCACCTTGGCATCCACCAGGTGCAAATATTCCAATACCATAACCATTGATTGCAGTTTGGAGAGGCTCATTGATTGTTATCCAACGCTTTACTCTGTCTCCAAAATTTGCAAAGCAAGCTTCTGCATACAATGCAAAGTACTCCCTGGGATATTTTTTATGGTGAGAAACTCATAAAAAACAGCAAATCAAGCTGCAACCACTTTTGAAACAAAAAGGTTGACTCGAAAAGAATCTCATACGTATCCATTCATTCATGTGTTAAGAAAACTTTGTTGATCATACTACACACTTAAGATGCCTGCAGTGGCTTACACAATCTTGTCAGAAATCCAGCCCCCCAGAGTTTTTTGAAGATTGTTTGGAAGATCCCAATGATACAGAGTTGCGTAAGGCTCAATACCTGTTGTCAGACAGATGAATGGTTAACAACTATAAGCACTGTAACCTTTAAAGATATTCAGTAAAACATCTGGCACCTTTCGAAATCATAAAGTTGATGAGGTCATTGTAGAAGGCGACTCCTTGCTCATTGACCTTTTCCCCCAAGCCATCTGCATTAGTATTGACAAACAATAGAAAATACAGAGATTTATATCGTGGTCCATGTCATGTGCAGTTATAAATGAATCTCCTATATGTTAAGTTTAGCATACCAGGAAATATACGTGCCCAAGATATAGAAAATCTGTACGCGCTAAAACCTAGACTTGCCATGAGCTCAATGTCTTCCTGAAAAGTTTATAGCCAAATTCCAAACAAGAAATTACTTTTTTTCTGGGGAACAGTGAAATGTACAACTAAATTAACATTGTAGGAACTGAGGGAAAAGGCAGTTTTTCACATTCGTTGATAATTACCATACTAACAAGAAGATGGAGCCCCCCCTCCCCCTCTTTTTTTTTTTGATGATTCTTTTTCTTTTACAGGAATGGTAGACAATACCTTGTATCGATGGTAGTGGTCAACTGCAATTTCTGCATTGCTTTTGTCTAAGACACGTTCTGAAAAGCAAGCATTTGAGCACAATAGTTAAATATAAGTATTTCATGATCCTAAACGGGTCTCCTAAAAAGAGGTATCATAAAGTAACCAGATAAGCAAACCTTTGTCATCTGTAAATACATCCCATATGCTGTCTCCTTTGCCTCCCTCCCTTCTCGCTCCCTCAATCTACAGAGGAAAGAATTCAAAAGACATAACTTCAAGTTTTATACAGAAAGGAACAGAAATAAGTGCAATTCTCAAACTTCGAGAAGTGAACCAATCTTAAATTTGACTAACTATATACAAAAACGTATCACTGTTTATGATACCAAATAGATATCATTAGATTAATCGTATTTAGAGAAATAAATTTGAGGATGGTTGACTCCTAGAGGTGCAATATGCACTTATTTTGGACGGAGGGAGTAGTGGCTGTAGTGCGTAGGGCACACAGGTGCAATTTTGTCTCGGAAAGACTGTGCATCTTTGGATCAACTAATAGTCCACCTTGAGATTTATGAACCCGACCTTACACCTAGTCTCTTATTCTTCCATCACTCTACAGTCTACACCCTGCAGTTGGGGACATTAACAGCAACTATACCGCACTCTTTACCTCCTCAGTCCTCACTGGGCACCGCTGTCCACCTGTTGTCCACTATTTGCGTGGTGAACCCTAGAGCAGCAAGCCTTACTTACCTATTTGGACAGCACAAGGCAGTACTGGCATGAATACACTACTTTTCATAATTAGTTATGCAATGAATGGATAGGGAACCCTATGTTGGGTCCACTGTATCTTTGGTCCTCTCCCATCCAGAGACACCAGCAAAAGTTTATCAGAAGTTGCACTTGAAATTAACCAGAAGCAGGGACGCTAATATAAATACACATACACCGATACACGTAATGCTAGTCCGTAATCCGCACCTGTTCCTAAACACGGCCTGCACTGCACGTTTGGGACAAGCTGAATCAACTCTAGCCTCTGCACGTTTGGGACACGCTGAATCAACTCGGATCCAAACTCAAGCTGAGACGCCGATCAACAAGCAGAACAAGCTTAAAACGCAATGACGTCGTCAGAGCTCAGAACTACAGTTAAAACAGAGACCAAACAGTGGAACCCACGCACCAATTCGAATCTCAGAACTGAAGGCCCCTCCCTAAGCAAGCAAAGCCAGCGCGTGCAGCCCTAGCTGTCGTGCAGTATTCAGGCGTACGCAAGGCGCAAGCACGCGGCGGGACGGGACGCCAAGCGAAGGCGGCTGGACGGGATGAGAGATGGGGACGGCGGCGGTCGGGTGGGTGGGTACCTGGTACGCGGAGGTGGCGACGCCGAAGACGAAGCCGTCGGGGAAGTCGGCGCGGGTCACCTCCGGGTCGCGCCCCGTGCTCCCCATTGCTCCGGCGGGCGGGCTGAGTGGTGGAGTTGCTGGAGCGGAACTATGGAAGGCGTGAGAGCGATCTCGACGAGGCGAGGAGGAGGAGTTGGTGAATTCGGAAGCGTGGGCTTTGGGGTTGCGGTGGGGGGTGTCGATTAATAAATGGCGTTGGCGCCTGACGTTGGCGTTTGCTCGGAGCGGAAGGCGGCACACTCGGCGCTTGCCTCGGCCGGCGAGAGCGCAGGGTGAGAACACGTGAGCAGCCACGACGGCGTGTCGTCCCTGTCGGCCAATGGAGGGTGGTGTCACGCGAGCGAGACGGGAGAGCATGGGGCGAGCCGGCGAGGCAGATCCGAGAGCGCTGTGTCCAGTGTGGCAGTTCGTCCGTTCCATTCTTCCAGAGGGGATTACCCCTACTTGTCATGCAGGTTGCAGTTAGCCAGAGATTTGGACTCGCTTTCTGAAACGGGCATTTCTTCAAACATAGGGATTTTTTTTTCTCGAAGTTCAAAATTTGAAAGTTGTTAGCTTATGATGATGCTTATGTTGAAATACTGTGTGCAGCATAAGCCAATGTTTTCTATTTATACAGCTACTTTGCTTATTCTGAAGTCAAGAACAAACGAGTGGTTTGGGTAGTGTACGGCGAATTGTTTCAAGAAAATCAAATAATGAGAGCACTACTTCAAACTTCAAGTTGAAAATGAACACGCGATTTGTCACCGCCACGTTTATATGATGCCAAACGCATAGAAATCAGTGGAAAGACGGCACAACAGCGACAAAAGAAACCGGAACCAATCAACAGGCGTCACTTGGCAAGACGAACAATACAGACAACATTATCCCGGGGATCCTTTGGTTAGTGGCACCAAATAACAAACAGAAGATAGATGTCGCTTGCATGTACAACTACAATGATCGGGTCTTGATCATCAGCATGTGCGCCATCTATGGATGGAACAACCGGTGATATAAGCTTTTGGTGCAATGCGAACTGAGGCATTGTTTAGTTCTTTTTTTTTTCAAAATAAGCACCGTAGCATTTTTGTTTGTATTTGACAAATATTGTCCAATCATAGACTAACTAGACTTAAAAAATTCGTCTCGCAAATTAAGTTAAACTATGTAATTAGTTATTTCTTTTATCTATATTTAATGCTCCATGCATGTACCATAAAATTCGATGTGACGGAGAATCTGAAAAATTTTGCAAACAGTTTTTAGAACTAAACAAGGCCTGAATGCATTATCACATCCTTTTTGTGAATTGTGCTTTGCTTCCACCGTACCAGTGGGGGCCGCTTTGTGATATCAGTCGACAGCAAAAACATCAGTAGTAGGGGGTTTTTTTCTTCCTCTTGTGGTCAATAACAGTTGAGTCAGTGCTCAATTATGCATTCAACAGATTGTGATTTTATATGGTAATGACAACTGACAAGGATTGAATCATTGAAAAGAAAAACAGATAAAATTTGTATTAGGCATGAATGTTAGCTGGCCAAATTCCGATTGTGACAAGTTATTTCAAAATCCTCAACGTGGATCACGGAGTTAAACAGTGATATGCTAAAAATTAACATCAACGACAGGGAAAAAAAAACTGGTGCCGCCGTTACAATGATACAAAATTTACCCTGTAAATCAAAGCACTTTCACAATTATTCCACTTGATGGTGAGAGATCTCATGAAAAAATTTAGTTCAGATTGTAAATACAAAAAAAGGAGATAAATTGAGGTTCTGTCCTGATATTTTTTCCAGTGCTCTATGTGCTAGTGGAAAATTGACCATGCACAAATAAACCGTCACCGCTTGCCCCCATCTTATTGGCTTCCTAGTTGCCATCACAGTGTGCAGCAAACCAAAAAATAACGTGTACTGACAGATGACTAGAATATAAGAGTAGGCCATGCAGTGGTGCAGGTAAGAGTAAGAGACCAATCAATAATCTGGAACGAATTTATTAAGACATGAAAAGCAAAAGTATATAAAACACAAATACAGTGAATTGAAGGGAGGAATCAGACAATGCGAGAACAGCTATGCTTAACTAAAGGTGTAGCATATACATGAAGTAGTCTAAAATGCCGTGACCTTTTTCTTTAACATATAAGGTACTGAATTAGTGAATCAACAGACAGTGCCACTGGTGGATAAATCACCTAACACAATGCACAATTAAAATATTAAAACAGGTGAAATCAAGGACCAAGAACTAGCAACTACTAGTTCTACTTTTCTGTTCCAAATTATAGGTTGTTTCGGCTTATATCTAAGCACCTAGATATAAGCCAAATCGACCCTCTTTGTTCATTTGGCTAATAAGACATGACAGAAAGTACTGTGAGAAAAAAACACTACTGAATGGCTGACAGATTCGGCTAATAAGCTCAAGTGTTGCAAAACTATGAATATTTGCATCCAATAACTATGATTCAGCTTAAACAGCAAAACTTGCCTGGTTTTAATAAACAGACTTATCCTATAGTACAAAGCATTTGATCCTAAGTGGGGTTCCAGAGCCTGATTATAAGAGGATCGGATCAGTTTGAGATTTCAGTTACCATCACAGCCACTGGCAGTAGTAACTAGTACGAAACTTGCATGACTCCCCGATAAAAATAAAGTAATAGATAGGACACAGTGCTAACTCGATAGAAATGCACAGGTAGAGCTCTATGTTCAAGATATAGAAATAGAAGTGCAACAAATGCTTAACTGAAATACTGAATTGTCTTAAAGAAGTCATCGATGAACAGAAAGTTCCAGTCATGCAATCGGCTTTTTTTTCTAAAAGCCATCAAATTATATTGAAAATGTTGATTGCAACTCAAGAGCCCTAAGGAATAACAATATAGGTGACAAGTGTACTGAACAATTGATGAAATCATCCTAAATCACCAATTATGTGAAAGAATATTTCCCTAACTTGAATTCCATTGGCAGCCAAAATATTTGTGTTCTTAAGCAAGACATGAAAATAAATTCTCGACATGTATAATGACATATGGAAAATCTCATATTGTAAATAAACAGAAGCCCCAGACCAAAACTAAATATTCTTCTGTCAGTCTAGCATTTAAATATAAATGCAAAATTATTGTAGTAAATAACAACAAACAAACACAGGTACAGCCATACAGAGATGATGTTTCTTGCAAGCTCATCAGAGATGAAAAGCTCAAAAAGAAAGGTGCTACCCAAAAAATAATTAGCAGACGTATGGATTCAAGTGTCCTAGAGAAACTATGCTTCTTGGCTCGCCTTTGACTGCATTTCCTCTCCTTCCAACTCCTTGACTGCAGCTATGAGGCTGTGACTTATACCCCTTAGGCATAAACCACTATCCTCCATTTCCTCCAGGAGTTTCTCAGCTCTTCTCCAGTCCATAGCCTTCAGACACAATGACTGAATCAGTTTGTCATACTCGTCCACATTTGGCAGCAACCCATCTTTCCTCATCTCCTTTAGGCACTCAATGGCCTTCTCAAAGTCCTCCATCTTGCAGTATCCACGGATAACTATATGATAAGCAACCCTGTTTAGCTTTGGATGAACTTTCTTAGCTTCACGAAGTAGATCATGGGCTTCACTGATCATGCCTCCTTTAATGTAGCCACTCATGAGCACACTGTAAGTATAGATATCAGGAGTGATCCCTTGGCCCTCCATCACTCTCATCAAACCTTTTGCATCCTCCATTTCTCCCTGTTTTGACAATGCTGTGATGACAAAATTAAACACTGCATTACCTGGAGCTGGGCCAACATTTACCATCCTCATCAACAATGTTTTTGCATCCTCCAATTTCTTTTTCCTACACAAACCATGTATAACTGTCGCAAATGTCTTGCCTGCATTCTTAAGAGATTCCCCTTGGTACTCTTCAAGCTGCACCATCCTCGTCAACAAACTATTTGCATCTTCCATTTTGTTTACCCTACACAAAGCATGTACAACCGTGGCAAAGGACTTGCCTGCATGCTTAAGCGATTCCCCTTGGTACTCTTCCAGCAGCTCCAGAGCAGTACCGGTCGTCTCATCATTCCTTGCCAAAGCACCAACAAGGAAATCCAAGGCTGACTTTGGGATCTGAATCTTTTTTTCCTTTGCTGCAAGGTATAATGAGTGTGCCATCTTCACCTTCTTCCCCTCACAAAGGTAAGTTAAAATCCTACCAGTCTTCTCACCATTAGGGAAGCAGGCAGAGCCAATCACCTTCTCACAGACTTCAGAAACAGAGCGAAACATGGACTTCTTTCGTGCTGCTTCAATCACAAGATAATAGCTGTCACTGTCCGGAGTACAACCAAACTCATCGAACTTAGAAAACACCTCCAGCGCTGCCTTCGACTTCTCAAGCTTCCAAAATATGGCGATCATTTCATTCAACAACGGTGTACTCACTGATCCTGGCACAGAGCCAATTTCCTTGATCGAATCCCAAAGCAAATAAGCGTCTGTCTTGTCTATCTCATCAGAATCAGCTACCTTGCTCACGAGGATCTCAAGATTCGAGAGGCTCTTGGCAGCGGGGTTATTCTTCGCGGCATAGTTGAACAGGGAAATCAGCTTCTTACAGGAGCATTGCTCGGCAGCAAGGAGGACTGCGGCGAGGAGCGGCTCGTTGAAGTCCACGATCATGTCGGCGAGGGTGGACGCGATCTTGTCCTCGGGAGTGGACTCGACGGCGGCGCACACGCGGGCGACCTCCTCATCGTCGGCTACGGCGTCGGCGCCGCTGGGGGAGACGAAGATATCGTCGGCGTCCCCAGCTTCCTCCCACATCGAACTCAGGTTGTCCTCCCCGGCCTCAGTAGCATCATCTTGGGAGGCCTCGGTCGGGGAGGAGAAGGCTTCAGGGAAGGGATCCGCGGCGGCGGAGGAAGAGGCATCGGGGATGGGATCCGGAGAGGAGGCGAGGAAGCGGGAGAGAGGGCGGGGAGGTGGGAGGTGGGTTAGGGTTCGAGTGGCATATGGTGGTGGAGGTGGCGGCGGTGACCGGGGAATGGTCGAGCGAAGTAGGAGAAGCGCACGAGCTCGCGAACGCCACATTATCGCCGTCGTCCTCGGCGGCGGCGGCGGCGAGGTGTGTTCTAATTGTTGTGTTGCGTGCTTCGTGGACCCGTGGTGTAGGCGGAGCACTCGTGGTAGTGGAGGAGGTTTCTTTCATTCTAGGGTTTAAGGCCTTCTGGGCTGGGCCTAACTGACTCTTTCTGTTTTGTTGGGCCACCATAACTTTTTATTAGGCCGAAAGATTGTTTCTGCCTAGTAATTTTGACGAATTCGGAGTAAAGGACAAGATTTTTCAGTCGGACTTTCAGGTATATAACAACCAATCTGATGACTCATCCGCTTCATTTTTAATAGTATAATGTCAGTGTGAATTAACAATCCTGTTTGGCTGGCTAGAAAAACAGCTAATACTGAAGCTGATTTATTGTGAAACAAAAACACTGTTATTTCGCTGAAACGGTACGGCTGGCGAACAGGGAGTTCAACAATTCAGAGAGCCTTATTCACTTGCAGAAAGCAGCTGTGACAAGCAGGGTTCCAGTACAAATTGTAATAGAAATACAAAGGTGATTCAGAACGAGGTTGGCACGCAGATTCTAGTGCCTACTCCACTTGAAAGGTTATCAAGCAAAAAAAAATATAATCCTAGTAAATTTGCAGAATGCAAATTCACATCAGGAGTCTATGCGGTGACCTCAGCTGTGGCATTCTTAGCATCTTCTTCCTCCTTGGCTCTGTTTGCCTGCTCTTTTTTCTGGGCCCTTAACATTGCACGCCTTGCACGGGGGCGCATCTCGCGTACTTGCCGTGGCGGCATAACAAAAGGTTCAAGAGCGCGATCATGGAATGGATGCTCATTTCCAGAAAATATCCTCAGCTTGCGATCCCTATCCTGGAGGACAAAGAGCAGTACATGTCAAACACCAAAGCATATTTAACGTGGCAAGAAAAAGGCATGATTCCTCAACCAATACGATGTTTTGAAACCTCCGTTAATACAATTGTAATGAAATACAGGACATCAGTACACAAACACAATATCTCCCTCAATACATCTCAATCACATGTAACAGTGCCAAGGAAAATATGATCAGATAATGGAATACTACAAAAGTTGTTCATCAATATATATAATTCTAGCTTAAAATCTCCAAATATTTTGTTAACCAGTGTTCACAACATGGCATTAACAAATTTTGACAGGTTATTAAGCAGATTGGCTAAGCCTAGCAATGCAAAGGAGAAAGGTAAATAATCCATTAGTGACAGAGTACAGGCAAATTAAACCTCTCTAGCAGCAATTGATTCATGAAATTAGCAACAGTAGGTTGGAATTTCATGGCTCAGTGAGCAATAATAAAATTTGCACTGTTAAGTTCAATGTCCGTTTCCTGAAGAAACTAACAACAGGACACATGCCCAAATTGGTACTTTTGTAGTAAAAGAAAACAAAAGCTCCCCACCCTCCACACCCCCAAAATGTTTCCTCCTATCTAAGATTGGGAATCCACATTTTTGCAGCTTAGACTCCCTTGGTACTCCAAGGCTGGATTAGACCAGTTCTAATATATGTCCCAGATTTAAGCTAACCAGAGTTTCAGACAGGGAAAGAAACTGCAGATCACAACTAAACTAATCCATATTTTGGTGACTAGTAGGATTGTGATATGCATAGGTCAAATTTAGTATTGGGATGCATATAAAGCTAATTTCATTTTGCTGATGTGGTCATCTAATGTTCCTGAACCAGCTTTGAGCTGTTCTTTCCTCCTTATAGGCTGCTTGCCTTCAACTGACATGTAAGCTGATTGGCTTCAACTGACATGTGCCCTTCATAGATATCTTTGGATAGCTTATAAGCAGCTTGGCTTCAACTTACATGTGCCCTTTGCAGATTTGATATCTTCCAGCTTCTTCCATCAAAGATTCAGGTCGGTGTGTTCTCAGCTACCACCCCCTGAGGCCCTTGAGATCACCAACAGGTTCATGAACAAGCCTGTTAGGATTCTCGTCAAGAGAGATGAGCTCACCCTTGAGGGTATCAAGCAGTTCTATGTCAAAGCGAAGGAAGATTGGAAGCTCGAAACTCCATGTGACCTGTATGAGATTCTGGCAATTGTTGATAGTTCAGGAACAAGGAGGCTTGATGATGATAGTCCAGACATTAGGAGGCTTGATGATTACTGTGCTGCCTGAACTCCACAATCTCTTCAAAGAAGATGTATGCTATTACCAGACCTTTAAGCAATGGTGATGAACTGGATATTTCATTGTAGTTCGATAAAACTGTTGTCTAAAAAATATTTTGGTCTTTCAATGCCAGGAAGACAACTGATATTTACTGTTTGTTATATTCAGTTCGAAATGATAGAGCTCCTATAATAGATATAACTGAATAGTGCTACTGGATTACGTAGCCCGTTTACTTAATGATAGAGGTGTCTTAGTTAATGAACTGGAAAATGGATATTTTTCTCTTGATGGTATCAAACTCTATGACTTTACGCATAGCAATTGTATTGAATAGCATTTCAAACATTGAGGGTCAAACCAGGAAGGAAGAACTACTATGGTTTGGCAGTAAAGAATAGTCTTTGCAACGGTAGACTAAAATGTTCATCCTTACGATATTGATTTTTATAGAGACTAGCTGGAGCTTCATTGGTTTTTGCGAATAAGCAAGACACACAGGGGCTACAAAACCAGCTGAAATTGTGAACGTAAGCAAACTTCAGCCATACATATGTATTAGACTTATGCTTATTTAAATTATCATGATATTATTTTGTTCCCGTTACAACGCAGGGCATGATCCTAGTAATACATATCACAAACAGGATAGATACAATATTCATTACAATGTTAGAAACAGCAAATAAAGCTAGCATTAAAATCCAGTTATTCAACCTAAAAAAAAAAAGAGCTCATGTCTAAGCCTCAAATGCAGAATGAGAGAGAAATGAAGTTTCGCTTACATCACGCAGTCTGTTGCGGGGAAGCATGCGCAGCACAGCTTTGCGAATCACTTCAGTTGGGTCTTTCTCCATCTGGTCCTTGAGCCTCCTTTCCTTCAAATGGCCAACATACCTATTTGGGGATAAACACATAACAAGAGAAAGTTAACAAAAATCTCAAAAATAATGTAGTCAACAACTTTTTTGCTGGGAATTACTAACCCTGTATGCCAGTAATAAATCTTATCTGTCATTTTCCTTCCTGTAACACTAATATCCTTTGCATTAAGTACAATGCACATGTCTCCATTTTCCACATGTGGTGCATAGGTCGGTTTATCCTTGCCTTGAAGCACAACAGATATTTGGGAAGCCAATCGTCCAAGCACCTATATCACATAGAAAAATTTACCTCAGCCTCTATCCTTTTTACGATAAGTTCATCCTTGCATCAAACTAGAAAAACAATCCTAACCTGACCCTTAGCATCAAATACACGCCATCGCAGACCATCTAAATTGATTCTTCTCAGACCTGCAAGTGCTTTCTGCACATATCAAGAAAGAAACCATCAGTGCTAGTACTTGACATCAACATGGTGCAGAACTGCAGGTTCAGAAATAACATTTCGGTTACTCAAGATTCTACTTGCAGAATTATTTTCCTTTTCAGATGAAAAATAAAGAAACATGTATGCTTCTTTGTTCATGCAACATGGCCACACATAACACACCATTGTTTTTTATCATTTAATTGACAAAATAAACAGAAAAAGGTACTCAATTTCTGCTTCTACTGTCAGCACATTACTAAATATGTTGAAAATAATTCAGTGGCCGGTTCAGGAAGCTTACAAAATCACATAATGATTAGCAATACTATGTCCCGTTTCATCTCTCAGGAGAGATAAAATGCCAATAGCTTATTCACACAAACATAGAACACCACAAGCAAAGGGAGATAAAATGGTAGATAATCAGGATCGAAGGTTCAAGCTACAATCAATTCAATCAACTAAAAGGATGCCCAATAAAATGACAAACATTCGCAGTCACGTTAACCCAAGATCCATGTACAGTAGTGTTTGAGCTATTGACTGCAGAGAACTGAATCTAATACTAAACGCAAAATGGAGGGCTGAATGCCACAGACGCCGGGCCCCCGAGCCAGAACAGCACGGCGGTAAATCATCCATGCCCCCCGGAGGAGATTGAAGATGGGCGGATGTGGGGCGGAGGAACGAAGAGTTCCTTGAACGGCGGAAGCCCCGGGCTGGAGACGCAACGCGCCCACGCAGGGTCCTGCGTCGGCGCTTGGGGATGGGGTCGGTGGACATGGGTGGTGTTGACGCCGCACGCCGCAGCGCGCCGGAACCGGCAAAGTGTGACCCGAACCGAACGATGGCGGATGGGGATCTTTCAAGAACTCACCTTCAGGTTGCCCGTGAAGGCCGGTGCCGTCGCAGCCATGTCAAGTTGGAGCGATGGCCAGAGCCGGCGCCTGCGCCGGAGAGAGATGCGGGCGAGCCGAGGGTCGAGCAAAGGGCGCCGCCGGTCACGTGCTTCCCCGCCCCCTTCTTTCCTTTGTCTCTAGGGTTTAACCGTTCATGGGCCTCACTTTTGTTGCCTCGGCCGCAAAGCTGCGCAGTTGCGCGCGACAGCGTCAGCTTGCGACCGCGCTCGCGTCCGCCACCACCAAGCGTTGCTCTCTCTCAACTCAACACGCTCCAGTACTAAAAAACTTATTGTTGATAAATCAAATGAATTTTAGAAGTGGCTAAAGAAAAATATGAGTTGCTTTTCTCCAACAGTTTTTAAAATCTCGCTTCTAAACAGATCAAATTTGCATCAGAAAACTTAAATTATTTTTAAATAACTCCAATCATATCTATATATTTTTTTTTCTGTTGTACATTTGCTTTAGCAACCATATTTTACATCCTTTCACCTTGATATGCGCACGTATATATTTCCAGGCTGCTATATTGATTTTTCCAAGTGCAGAAAGATTGAAAGTTGAAATAGGGGAGTTATTTGTGCGTAAATTTTTCCAATCTTGCTAAAAAATTCTAGACCAAAAGTGAATTTTGGAAACTCTTGGAAATGTTGATCCAATAATGTGCCCTAAACCAATTTGTTTATTCTTTTTCTTCTCTCTCTAATTCATCATGTTCGCCAACCTTCTCAATATTCAGAGTCAGATGACTGCAGATCTAGATTAGTGTCGTCCTGTTGGGATTACAAAGTTGTTTGGCTGGCCGCCGATGTGATGCCACACATGCGGCTGCCATGGAGAGCTAGCTAATGTTTGGTTTGCGCATAACCTGTGGCAACCACAACCTTCTCTAGTTCATTTTTTCTCGTCATAGCTGTGGCGGCCATTTTTCGCCGTGGCTTCGGCATTGCTATAGCTGGCATGGTAGGCTTTTTTTACAAGAAAACTATATTCATTAATAGCAACTTGTTGTTAGAACCATTACAGAGTTAACAATTACATTTTGGAGTGCCAAAAGTAATGAGCACTCTTGCTCATGAGCTGCATAAGAACATTCATCACTAGAATGGTGATTAGAATCTATATCCCTAATAAGTGCTTGTCTAGCAAGTAGATCAGCCATCTGATTTTGGTTTCTCCTAATGTTGCGTATGTTTATTGCTGTAGCATGCACCATGATCTGGGTGTAGGGCTTTATTCCCCAACCAGGTGGATGAGTAAGATCGTCGGCACTATGCTTGTGTTGATTTGCAGTTATTTAGATTTGTTTCTAAAGAGAAAATACAAGATCTATTTAGATTTGTGTTTTCTCATCTCTTGTTATCATAGTGCTGACGATTAGAGAGAAGGGCTTAGCAGAGGGGATAGGGGATAAATGGTGATAGATCAACTAAAGATTGAGATGATAAACAGACTACTTTATTCTACAAACTAATTAGTATATTGATGGATGATCACACGTACAACTAATTAATCTGCTCCATCCGATCCTTTCCTTATTCCTCACCAAGGGAAGCGTGCAGGGTAGAGCCTGAGCGTTTCAGTCAGGGCAGCGTGCAGGTAGTGTATCTTGCCCAGCGCCTCGTCAGTGAGGCAACGAGCGAACCCCTCCACGGACGACGCTTTCTCGCCGATGGCCTCCCTGGCCTCGCGGAAGACCCTCTCCTGGACCTGCGGGTGCTTGCACGCCATGTAAAAGAACCAGGCGAGCGCCTCAACGCTCGTGTCCTTGCCAGCGATCATCGATGCTCAGCACGATGTCTGTCAGGTACACTTGGGATCCACCGCCGCCGCCGCCGCCGCCACCTCTGCACGATGGTGATTTCACACCACGTTCTCCGGCCACGACTTCAGCTACGACGAATCCTTCGTCGACTCCACCTGTAACACCCCTAGTGTTAAGCATGTATTAGGACTTCATTATCTTGACCTAAACATCTTAGCATGAGCATCAAGCATCATTCTTGCATAACATTCCAAATAACTTGAGTGTGATTTTATATGTTGCTTAGAATTAATTTAAATTGCTAGATTAATTATGCTATGCCCTAAAAAAATTGTTTGTAATGCTTGCTTAGGACTGTTTAGGGTTTAAAATAATTTAGAAACCTTCAAGTGTCACTTTTGGAGCAAGTTATTTTGAAAAAGGTTTCAAATTCAAATTAATAAAAGGTTTTATTTTAAAACCTAGAACTAAGTTTCAAGTTGGAATTCAAAATCCATTTTGAATTTTGAGCACCTTAAAGCAAAGTTGTCGAGAAATTTATTTGGGACAACTTTTGTTTTTGGCCCAAACTCTGAAAATGTTTTTATTTGGCTCAAAATTGTGTTTGAAATCAATTTAGAAAAAAAAACCAAAAAAATAAATAAAAAGGGGACAGCTCCGGCGCGGCCGCGCGCCTCGCATTCGGCCCACTAGCCGAAGTCGGCCTAGCCCGCCCGACTGCTGCTCCCCCTCCCCGCCCACACGGGCACCGCACCGTGGCCGGCATGCGGCAGCCACGACACCGGCCGACTAGGGCAAAAGGCTAGGCGAGCCTTGCCTCTGCCGTCTCCTCCACTTGCCCCCGCTCACACCCTCGCCCCTCGCTCACCCTCTCCTCATCCACAGACCGCAGCAGTAGCAGCAACAGCAGCACCGGCTCGAGCGTGATACACGTGCGCTCCGTGGCCGTGTGTGCTCGTCGGGGTTCCTCCCGTCGATTGCTCGCGCCGGTAGTTCCGCCTCGCCTCGCGCCACCCCCTGCTCACGTTAGCAGCCGCCGCTACCCCGGGTAAGGATCGATTAGGTCGTCTTTCTCATGGCCAGCATGGCCACCCTAGTGGCTGCATCTCTCCCCCTTTTTCCTTCTTTCCATGCGCACGAGCACCGCAACCTCCTCGCGAACACCGTGCGCGTGTCGAGCACCAATGCGCGTTGCCAGGCACGGCCTGACGCTGACAAGCAGCGCCACTGTGTGTGGCCACCATGGTTCCCGCCGAGTCCAACCACCATTTAGTGGTGCACCGGGTTCACCTCGTCGCGTAGATGCTCATGGTGGTCACCATTTCGCCGGAGACTTCACCGGCGGTGAGATCCACCACTGGAGTCGCCGCTCCTCTCCCTGAGTCGCTAGCGAGTGGGCCGGCTGACCTTTGGGTCCTGTGTGGCAGTCAGTGTAGGTGCACTGCCCCGGGTGCACCTAGCAGTTTTGCCCGATTGGGATTTTCGTTTTTAAAATAAAAGTTTTCTAGAAATACTTTAAAATTTATAACTTGAATATTTAGAGCTCCAAAAATAGTGAAACAAATTTTGGTGTGTCCTATATTTCTAGATCTACAGTTCGGTATACTTGCATGTAATTTTTATGACACTTTTCTGTGTAGCTTTATTTAAATTATTTAAATGCTAATTTCTTAAGAAATGCATAGTAAATAGGATATAGCTCACAAAAATGTGTTTCTTGTTTCGTTAATCTTGCATTGATGTATAGTGTCTGAAAAATGTAGAATGTGGTGTGTACTATACAAAAATATTTAGTTATGAATTAAATGCTTAAAATGGCTGTTTTGTGAATTTTGTGACAAATAAAATATGCATGATAATGACTTGTAAATCTTTGTAGGTTATTCTTGTGCTAGGAAGTAGTTAAGAAAAATACGAAATTTGTTGTACCGGCACAACAGCGGACATAATATCCTACTGGTCAGCGTCTATGTCGACGACCTTATCATCACCTGCGCCAACAAGTAGAAGGTGGAGGTGTTCAAGGCACAAATGAAGAAGATGTTCGACATGAGCAACATCGGCCTCCTCAGCTTCTACGGGATCACCCTTTGCCGAACCCACTACGCCAAGCGTATCGTCGAGCTTGATGGCATGACAGGCTACAATCTAGCCCACACCCCGATGGAGGAGAAGCTCAAGCTGTGTCGGGAGAGCATGATGAAAGAGGTCGATCCGACCCATTACTGGTGGTTGATCTGGAGCTTGCGCTACCTAGTCCACACCCGTCCTCGCGTTCGCCGTCAGGTACATGAGTCAGTACATGGAGCGGCCAACGATGGAGCATCTATAGGCTGTCAAGCAAATCCTACGCTACGTGGCGGGCACCCTCGACTATAGTCTTCACTGTGGAAGGGCCCCTGACACAGCGCAGTTCGTCGGCTACTGCGACAGTGATCTCGCTGACGATGTGGGCACCAACAAGAGCACATTTGGGATGATGTTTTTCCTTGGTGATTGCTTGGTCATGTGACAGTCCCTCAAGCAGAAGGTGGTGGCCTCTCAAGCTGTGAATCGGAGTACATCACCATCACCACTATAGCAACACATGTGTTAAGGATGTTGTTAGAGCTCCTTGGCGAGAAGGTGGATGTGGTTGAGTTGAAGGTGGACAACAAGTCTGCTCTAACTCTAGCCAAGAACCCTGTCTTCTATGAGAGGAGCAAGCATATTCGCATCAAGTACCACTTCATCAGAGATTGCTTAGAGGATGGGAGCATCAAGGCCAGCCATATATTGTCACTACTGATCAGCTGGCTGATATTCTCACCAAATCGTTGTTCCAAGCGATGAGGGAGAGGATTGGGCTACATCAGATCACCTCCACTGCTCGACACAAGGCTTAGGAGGAGAAATTTTAGATAAGTCTAGTGCGAAAGCACTTGTATCTTACTTTCTTGCACCTTTACTTTCCTTGGCTTTAAGCCTAGCAATAGGAATATGCTCAACATCCACTTTAATGGCTAGAATATATATGCTGGAGCTAGTAGGAAGGCCCTCTATAAAAGGAGGGGCAAAGTCATTGTAAAAACTAAATTATTGTATTTCCTTTCAATCCAAGCGAATAAGGGTCAAACTGCTCTGTGATAGTTCT
>Ga0182004_10001262_pt1 | contig 18176 bp, 14 predicted proteins | sample Sormic07211540_1_FD_120479 | JGI IMG/M metagenome (GOLD analysis project Ga0182004, IMG submission 120479) | Endophyte microbial communities from Sorghum bicolor roots, Mead, Nebraska, USA - 072115-40_1 MetaG | ecosystem: Host-associated > Plants > Roots > Unclassified | place: USA: Nebraska...
GGGGAGGCGGAGGAGGGGGGCGCGGGGGAGGATGGGGGTAGGAGGCGGGTGAGGGGGGGTGAGGGGGGGGGGTGGGGAGGGGGGGAGGTCGGCGAGGGGGGGGGGCGGGGGGGGGGGGGGGGGGGGGGGTGCCATATCTCAGGTGTGGTTTTGCAAGAGGGCAACATACTCTTCCTCTCTAGCAACCTGCCAATTAGGATTGACAAGGGCACTGTGGAAGGTCTTCGGGACAAGTGACGATGGTACGACATGGTACAGGGCCAGGAGGTGGTGATCAGCCTTGCCATGAGTCATCACATGGTGCTGATTTGTCACAAGAATGATAGGAACGACCCCGCGAGGAAGTACAGTTGTGGGTACAGGAGGCGCTCAAGGCGCAGGGTCAGGCTGCCACAAGTACATGAAGCGGAATAAGGCGCAGGGTGAGTCTGCCACAAGTACATGAAGCGGAACAAGCGTGGGGCCATGCTTGGGGCTGCATGTGGTAGTGTGGTTAGACTGCTAGTGATGTCGGACACCTTTAGGTGACACTACGACGGGGCTGTTGAGTTGGCAGCAACGGTGATTCCTGTTGGAACAAGACACAGGTGTGGAGCCTAATTTTCTATTTCATTAGCCTTGCCACAAACCATGGCAGGATTGGATACATATAGAGTAGCATATGTGGTCCTTAAGAAATGATTACAACATATTCCAACTACTAAAGTAGATGCTAAATAGGATAAGGTAAATGATAAGGGTGCTGACATATGCACCAACTATTCTTAATAGATAGGCACAAGACTTGTAGCTGTCGTTCTCCCCCTAAGTCTTGTGTGACGCCTTTCAGGGAATTTGAGTCATCCCAATTCTGGTGCGCAGCTCCAAGAACATGACTCTCCCAAGCGACTTGGTGAGGAAGTTGGCAAGCTGATCCTGGGTGTTGATTTAGTTGGCCCAGACACTCCCCTCGTCCAAGCAGCTTCTATGAAGTGGTACTTGACTCGACACTCCCCTCATCCAAGCAGCTTCTGATGAAGTGGTACTTGACTTGAATATGCTTGCTGCGCTTATGGAAGACGGGCTTCTTTGCCAAAGCCAAGGCGGACTTGCTGTAATCTGCCTTACAATTGGATAGAGCCACCACCAACTGCTTGACTGACTGCCAGTTGACCAGGCACTTGCCGAGGAAGAATAGCGTCCTGCTCATGCTCTTGCTTGTGTCCATATCGCCGGTGTGGCTATTGTCGTTTTACCCAATGAAGTGCGCCGCGTCGGGGCACCTTGGGTAGTGCAAGCCATAGTCAGCGGTGCTCGCGACGTCGCATAAGATCCTCTTGACGACCTGCTGAGTGTGGAGTCCAGCTTGGAGTTCCAAGCTTGTGCTTGCCTCAAGCCGTAGAGGGCCTTGTGCAGGCGGAGAACCTTGTTCTTGCCGGGGATGACGAATCCCGGCGACTGGCAGACGTAGACCTCCTTCAAGTCACCGTTGAGGAAGGCAGACTTGACGTCCATGTGGTGCACACGCCAGCCTTCCTGGGCCACCAGTCCGAGGACATGGGTGGATTCCATCCACGCAACGGGCACGGAGGTGTCATCGAGGTCGACTCCCTCCTGCTGAACAAACCCACTCGCCACCGGACGCACCTTGTGCTTGATCACTGCCCTAGCCTCATCCTTCTTGAGCTTGAAAACCCACTTAAGTGTGATGGTACGGTGGCTGGCACAAAGATCCACCAGCTCCCACATCCAGTTCCGCTCGATGGCGTCCATCTCCTGTTGCATTGTGGCACGCCATGCCACGTCTCCCTCCGCCTAGCGAAGGAGTGTGGCTCGCCATCGTCGTGCGTTAGGTGCAGATTCGCCTTGAAATCATGCATTGCTAGTCCAGGGACGGCTGATCGTGAGGATGTTGTCCATGGTGCGGTAGTGCAGAGGCCCGTCCTCATGGTAGGTGTCGACGTGGTCCTCGTCATTGGACAATGGAGTGGCAAACTCCATTGTGCATTGCTCATCATGGACTGAAGCTGCTGGTGCCAATCCTGGTGGTGTGGGAACTAGTGCAGGAGAGTAGGGATCTAGTGTAAGAGAGCGGGGCATGGTCGGTGCAGGAGAATGGGCATGGCTGGCGGTGTACGTGGTGAGTAGGGATCCAGTGTAAGAGAGCGGGGCATAGCCGGTGCAGGAGAGTGGGGCATGGCTGGCGGTGTACGTGGTGGAAGACTCATTGGAGCTGGTGGCGGGGTAGGCGAGCTCAGTGGAGAATGTGATCCTCATTGGAGAACTTCCCTAGGCGAGAAGGAACAGCTTGTGCCACCGCTTGTACTGGTTAAAGGTCTCGAGGACGATCAGCACAAGAGCACAAGGCAGCACAAGAGCACAAGGGTCGTGATGTTTTGGATCGAACCGCCTGGGAGTGGAGGTTGGCGATGATGGCAGCCTTGTGTAGGAGAAGGGCATCATGGAGGGTGGGGCGCTGTCGTGATGGGCAAACTTCACATCCTCTGACCTTATGCGCTTGGTGGCCTCCTGGCATGGCCTGGCCGAGGCAGCGACCTTGCGATCGGCAGCAGTGGCGTGCTCAAGGGCCTCGGTGTGTGCTTTTGCAGCAACAACCGCCCAGGCCTGAGTATCACATGTGGTCTGTTTTGGCAAAGGCGGCGGCTGTGGTGACTCACAAGCGAGCATCAGCATCAGCGCCATCAGTAGGGAAGAATGGTGCCGGCGGGGCCAGAAGGAACCTAGGCGATTTATACCATGTAAACTGGAATAGGCACACGAAATAATAGATTGTTTATGGAGGGTGACAAGGTACTCATATATACGCAAGGATACCTAACCTAGATGGCTTATAGAAACAAAATCAATCAACGGTGATCCTTGCCTATATCAGCTTTAACATGTCAATCGTATTCATGGATGGACGCTAGACCCAATATGACCAAGCCGGCCAGGCAGCCGATATAGGATGCCGACCCTATGTACGTCTAACACAACATAATATATCCAATGTTTTTAGTATGCAATGTAATTAATTTCTATAGTATCATTCAATGATGATGATAAACCAACCCTTTCTGGTTTATCTCTTTTTATACAAGATGAAAAATAGCTAAAACTTTGTTGATCTTTCCTTTGGTTATTAGCAAACGTTACGAACTTGAAAAGTTTGTAACACCCTAATAAAAGAAAAAAAAATGCTAATGCCAGCCTCCATAAAGCTCCCACGTGTTATGGTTTATGCACGCATAACATGTTGCTAGCGCTTTGCATCCTCATTTCTCGTAGAAAAAGGTTAATTTGGAGCTCTTTTGGCACTTTGGGCTCATTATATGGTAGCACATCTCATTTCGATGTTCCAAGTCGAACTTCCTACAAGAAGGCAACACATGGATCTGACACCCCCCCCCCCCCCCCCCCCCGACACACACACACACACACAACACACAAGCAAACAAACAAATGGGCACAGGCCTTTTTTTCAATATATGTGGTGCACAACCTAACTCAAAATTTCTGAGTAATACTACTTGCATGCAATGGAAAGGAATTGTTAATAGACTGTACCTTCTCTTAGATCATAGACTGAGTTGCATTTTTCTAGCATTCATTTTAATGGCATTTTAATGATTTCTATATGCCATGTAGCTGAAGGTGCTATTGGGCTAACTCAATCTGACCCGGAAGGAGATAAGTTTGGATCTGTGGAAGCGACATGGGAAAAGGGAATCAGTTCAGAGACTATGAAACGACGAAGAGGGAGGCCAAAGAAAATCTTGAAGCAAACAAATGATAGCATTTCAGATCGTGACAAGGGGGAGCACATTGAGGCCAAAGAGGATGTAGATATCAGTGGCGGGAAAGACTTGAGGAATGTGAAGACTTCGGAGCATACCGAGACGCAGAATAGCATGATGATAATCAAGGAAGTAAACAACAACAACACAGCAGAAAATAAACTGTCAAAGACAGTGGGAGACAAATCGGATTTGGTAACCGGCATGGCTTTGCACAAACAAGAGAATGTCAGATTAACTGAAGTTAGTGAGAAGGCAACATTCTCCACAGTTCACAAATTTTACAAGAGGAGAAATTGCAACCAGACACTCGGTTCAAGAAAAAGATAAATTCGATCAAGTTACCTGGTGAGTTTATGGCTCGTCCCCAAAAGGATGGATCATACTTCTTTAGGGAACAAAAATGGACCAAAGTTGATTTGTGTCCAGCTTTTTTTTTGTTTCATTATTCCCTTTTGCATGCTTTTATTCGATGTAAGGGGTGTCTAGTGGAAGTAATCCATTTGATTCTTGTATCATTGAATTAATACTGCTTGTAGAAAGCAGGATTTTAACACTTGATAGCAGGAGCATCAAAAGAAATCAAATGGAAGAAGTTCCCATTGACCTGAGAGGCTGGACATAAATGCCGTCAATGAGCATATTGTAAGGATTAAGCATATTGTGTACGGGCATCTGTGGATCTATCCATCTTTCTTCTCTATCTGGTCCAGAGTTTAGGTGAAAGAAAATAAATGGTAAAAAAAGACGTTAAATCCTCATATTTAGAGATTGAGTGCTGATGGGTCATGGACAGTGGATATGGCGAAGGCATTGTGGCCACACCTTACCTGGTGCTGGCAATAGTGACTCAGCAACACTGCCTTTGAAGAGGAGGTGATGGCAGATTGCATGCTGTACAAACGTGAGGTGCACGAGCATCGAGCGTCAGCCCGGTTGGTTGAGTCTCCCGGTGATAGAGCAACCACTCGTGGGTTCCGATTCCTGAGGTCGACTCACGTGCCTCGTCGGGGTTTGCCCAAAAAATAATCAGTGGATCCTCAGCCATCATTGTGCTACACTGAGAGCTTCAGTTTTCACGAAGCTCTTGTAGACGTATAGATGTATAAGGTATGGATCTAGCGTATGTCTTAGTGGTGTGTGTGGTGTGCGTGGATTGTGTGTGGTGTGTTTGGGCGTGCGTTCAGATACTTGTACTCCAGATATGAGAAATCAAAAAAAAAAAAAAACTTTGAGGTGCACAGTGCACTTCCTTGCTCATCAATACCAATGGGAGTCCCACCTATAGACCGCCATGCCAAAACCCTGAAAATTACGGAAACTAACACTCACACTTTCATGGACACCGTGCCGAGGCCTTGAAAATTACGCAAACTAACACTCACACTTTCATAAGACTCTTTGACAAACTTTTGTAAGTAATTTAGAGCATCTCCAACAGTTTTGTATTTGGGGTTTGCATTCTTGTAATTTGCTAAAATTATTGAAATGAGGTATCCAACAGTTTTACATTTGTGTTTTGCAATTTGGGCAATTTAGCAATTGAGGGAGGGAACTTGGCATAAATGCAAGGCCGCGGGCCACTTGGCAAACGCCGATCGTGCGCTCCTCCCGCGCTACTCCCGTGCGTGGGGCACTCTCCGCGTCGTATATAGTCCGTCGGGTACTTTGTCGCGACAGAAACTTCCTCCTCCGCGCCGCCGTTTTGTGCCGCAAGGATTCGCGCCGTTGTTCTTTGACGAAGTCGATCGCGCCGCCCTTCTGTGCCGCAAGACATCACAAGGTACTCTAGGAAATGGCGGCGACCTAGATGCTCGCGAACTGGTTGCGCGATGATGAGAAAAACCAAAAAGGTCAAGCACTTGATCACCTTTGTTTTCCTTTCCGTATACCTTGTCCTATGCAAATCAAAAAGCTCGTTAGTGGCTTAGCTCGTTATAGCTCGGCTCGTTATCGTTCGTTATAGAAACGAGCTAGAAGGCTGGCTCGGCTTGACTTGTTAGTGAGCTCGAGCTAGCTCGTTTGGCTCACGAGGCTAATCATAAAAACATAGTACACAAAGACTATAGATTGATAAAAGTAATTGAGCAATAAATAAATCACATGTATACTTAAAATAAACTAAATAAAGTACTTATAGCTTTAGCAATTCAATAAACGAACTAGATTTTTCTCCGGCCAGCCCACTACGATCACAACCGTGACTACATGATAGTCATACTCATACAATTTAAGCATCATTCGTTGAAGGATAAAGTTAGGGATTTACAAATGAGCTAAGTCGAGCTATTGAGAAATATATGGGCATATAGCCGAGCCAATTTTAGTTGCTAGCATGATAATTGATTGGCTCGCAAGCAGCTCGCGAGCTGGCTCGTTATAAAACGAGCTGGCTCACTATAAAACGAGTCGAGCTCGAGCCGAGCTATTAACGAGCAAGTCGAGCGAGCTAGCGAGTTTTGAGTTTTTCATTCAGCCTTAGCTCTAGAGCTTGTCTTTCTTGAAAGAGCTAGGGTGGTGATCCGGAGACTCCTGTAGCTCCACTTCCTGCTTTTCCACCTCGGCTACTTTCTGCTCCTCGGGTTCGGAAACTGCGTCATTCTCTTGAGAGCCTTATGATGCATATGCTTTAAGTAAGTAGATGGTGAAGAATACATATGGTACATGATTATGTAGATGATCACAAAAAAGGTCATGATTGGTTATATACTGAATCTGTGCATATCTCCTCTCCGGTAGAGGGGAGGCATGACACAAGAAATAAACATCAAATCATTTCCACAAGGTAGTCAATATTATCCAAGAATATGTAATCCAAGTATAAGTTAGCTATTGCATTCTTTTCTACATTTATCAAAACAAACCAGCATGCTTTGGAATGTTTCAAAGATACACCATGTACATAGATTACTTCTAAGTTTACATAAAACAATATTTTATTTATTTAATTATCACTAGGCCTATAACAGCAAAATACACTTCTTGTATTCAATAAACTCTATCAAAATTACAGTAGCTCAGAGATCACCAACATAGTCTAGCATAAAAATTTCACTACATTTGGACAAGTAACATGGCCTACACAAAAATCACAATTATACTAGACATAAATGATAGAAAATACTCTATACAAGCAAAAGTGTCAAACAACAGATTTCATATTTTTCTTAAGTATTATAACATAGGAAAGCCCCACAAAAATTCTCAAATTAATCCCATGTATAGGCTATTTATTAAAAATCTTAAACCATCATCATGCAAGCATTTAATTTACTAATAATTATTTTTGTACAGAAAATATCAAGTCTCACATTTTTCATAGAGGACAAATAGTAGTACAAACCTACCAAAATAAGAACAACATTTTGTTGAGCTATACTTTATTTTTCTACACATTTTCTAAGAAATCAGCATTTTCATGATTTAAATAAATATTTACAGAAAAATTTCGCAAACATGACATGCAAGCACACGAAACTGTAGATCTACAAATATAGAGCATATCAAAATTTATTTCATCATTTTTGAGCTATAGAAATCAAGTATTCAACATTTCTGAAAAATCATTTTCTGAAATCCTTTTTAAAATCCAGCGCTGAAAATGCTAGATCCACCCGAGGGTGCACACGCCCACGTACACTCAGGCGCTGACAGGTGGGACCCTGACCTCACCCACACACAGAGAGGAGGGGATCTCTGAGCCGTAGCTCACCGCCGGCGAGGTCCCCGACCTCAGGGTCAGCACCATCATGCTCCCCCTCAGTGAGGCACACCGATTGGTGCTCTCTGGGTGGTCGGAGGAGCTCCAAGGCGAGCTCCCCACGAGGAATGGCGACACAACGGTGTGGGTCACCGTCGGCCAGCCATCTCCCGCCAGAAGAGCGCGAGCAAAGGAGCAGGGGAGATCCGCGAGGTCAAGGTGAAGCCAACATGTGCTAAAACAAAGAGAAAGAGGTAGAGAAAGGGGGCCGTCCACGCGAGTTGAGAACTCCAACGAGGTCGCGTGGACTTCGGCGAGGGCTACCGGCCTCGTCGGGCCTCACCTTCGTGGTAGAGCGCGTGCACACAATGCGGAAAGGCAGGAGCTCAGTGGTTGTTGACGATCGATAACGTCAACTTTATTATAACTTTAAACCTGAAGGAGAACATGAATACACACTAGTATATGGTTTAAACTAACAATTTCTACGAGTTTTGTATATTCTATATTTTCCAGGGTGAATTTCAGGAAAGCTAAAAAAGAGGGACTCTAGTGCAAAACAAACACAAAAACGTATTCGCCACGGGAAACGTCGCGAGAGGATTCAGGAACACTCTAGAAGACACCCGACGCGAGGGGGGAGCCAGCAGCCGCTAGGTGGGGTCGGTCGGCCCCACCCTAGCACCGGTCAGCCCCCTGCTGCTAGGGTTTGCTCCCCCTTCTGAAAGCTTTCTCTACCGCTTTTGAGGAGTCATCTCAGCCCTTGGTTAAGTCGGTTTGATCCGACGGCGCACGTGAATCCCATCGGACTATAAATACATGGGTAGACCCCCTTGGAGACATCAACCACTTCATTATTCATCAAGGCCTCAAGCCATCAAGCATCAAGCACCTTCAAGTTCATCAAGAGCCTTCTAGTTCATAGTTCTAGTTAGTTAGATTAGAAGCAGATGAGATCTAGTTCTTCATCGGGATCTGGAGCCCCTAGCATCGGTCTGGAGCGCAAGAGTTCGGTAATAGATCTAGTTCTTACTTTATAGTATTCAATTGTATATTAGGGAGACTTTATTCTTAATATATTCATATGTTCTTAACTACATTAGTCATTGTCTACTTTGATTATATGTCTAGGATAGTTGGTTTGATCTTATTGAATTCATGTAATTGCTCGTATAGTGTTTACCTAATCGATCGTTGGGTGGATGATAGACAATATGTAGACGTGGTGTCTAGATATCTTGTTTATCTGTGAGTGCCCCCTGATGTGCTGGGTCATGTGGTAGTCCGCGTAGGTGACAGCTGTGTTGGTTCCTCTGTAGTCCACCCCCCGTACATAGGGCTAGCATGGGTGCGGTCGCGAAGGAGGTGACGGTTGCGTCTTAAAATCCTCATTAGTTGATGCCTCTTTACATGTAATTATGATATAGGGTTGACTTAATGATGATTTTTAGATGTAATTGCACTAATTAGAGTTATTCATTGGCGTAGTTATAGAATTACCTTAGATCCAACTCTCTAGTTTATCCATTGGCTAACTATGATTATGACTAGTAGATGATCTGATGATTATCCTTAATTATGATACTTGATGATTATGCTACCATTATTATTTATCTATATCTATCTTATGACATCTGCCTGTTATGAAGTAGATTATACGACTTGGGTAATATCATTTATTCTCCTATATAGTTTCTCATCAATATAATAGATATAGTTTAACACCTAGCCTTCTAGTGGTATAAATATAAATCGACAACCTGGATATTTCCCTAGGTAAAATGCTACAACGGTATAATTATCTGTCCGCTTGCAGAACCCATTTAGTTTATAATTATATTCATAATTGTTATTCTCTGTTTTTACAGTAGAACATGTGAATCTATATTAAATTCCTAGTAATATAATTAGGGATGACAACCTACTTCATGCTTAGGAATATTTGAGTGGTTAGTTGCTATTTGACAAGTTAATGATATACCATGCATTTCTGGTGTTGTTGCTGGGAGTAGTGTTTATCTCTATTTTTAGTAATGACGGTAGTAAATGTCAACAAGCATTTTTGGCACCGTTGTCGGGACTAGCTCGCTGACCCCAACAAGCACCAGACACACACACCGCAGACGCCCTGCGTCCGGTGCAGAGCGTCCGGTGTGCTCTGCTTGTTTAGGCCAGATCCCGACAGCACACTAGACGCTAAGGCTAGCGTCCGGTGCCTCTGCGCACTACATCCGGTGACACTCCCGCGACTTCCCAAACAATTCCATCGGTGCAATAGAAAATATGCTTTTCATTTTCTCAAAAGCACTGAAACCCCTCTCTACCCTAGGAACTCCACCTCCTTTGCAAATGTGCTAACACCACCAAGTGTCCACCACCAATGTGCATGTGTGTTACCTTTTCACAAACATTTTCTTCAAAGGAGTTAGGTTAGTACTTTACTAGATCCTAATGCATATACTCAAGATATCGACCTAGTAGCACTTGATTCGAGAGATGACCGTGATTTCCCCTCTTGATAGTCGGCTATCTATTCTAAACCCGGTCAATCACTTCTCTACTCATCTTAGACCGGCAAAAGCAAAACCCTATGTTTATACCTTTGCCTTGATGACTTTATTCCTTGTCTATCACCATGATCTCCACTTTATGCTTCATCATTCTTTGTGATCATGTGTCCACCTTTCCATGCCACCTTGCACCTTCATCACATGTGTTGCTATGTCTAACTCAAATCACTTTAACACAAGGCATTATCAACTGGGTGTCATTAATTACCAAAACTAAACTTGGGCTTTCAGAGAGCGAGTGAAGATGGAAGCAAATGGAGGAGGAAGTAGAGGCGAGGGCTCGGCGCCGGGTTGTGGCCGACAGGGGCGCCTACACGGTGTCCTCACCGTCGCATGGCCGCCACGCGGCGACAGCGGCCTACTGGTGTTAGGCTAGTGGCACTATTCATGCGTGGGCGTGGGGAAGGGGATGAGTGGTGTGGCCAGGCCGACTTGCGGGGTGGGCCGAGAAGTGGAGTGCTCGACCCACTCCGGCATAGTGTCCCGTTTTCATTTTTAAATTTCTTTTTCTAAATTAACTTCAAACACCTTTTGGAGTATTTTAAAATCACTCTTAGAAGTTGACCCAAAAACAAAAGTTGCTCAAAATTAAATTGTCTACAAGTTTGCTTTAAGGTGCAAATCAAGAATCTAAATGTATTTTGAATTATAAATTAAAGTTAGTTCTAGGTTTGAAATAAATCCATTTTATGAAATTTGAACTTAAATCATTTTCTTCAAATCTAGTGCTCCAAAAATGTTACTTAAAATTTCTAAATTAATTTTATGAATAAACTAAACCAATTCAAGCATCACAAATATTTTTAGACATAGCATGATAATTATGATAATTAATCTGCACTTAAAGGATAAACATGAAATGTCACTCAAGCACATGAAATGCTTATGAGATGAGATGCTCATGCTTATGCCAATGCTCATGTAGATTATGAAGCTCTAATGTATGCTTAACATTAGGGTCTTACACTCTTTGTCAGTTACATTCTTCTTGTTAGTCTTGAAGGTGTTGATGTAGTTTGACCAACCTCCAATTCTTACACACTTTGGCTTCCCAGAAGGCTTCACTAGCAAGTTGAAAGGACTAAACTGTCCTGTGATGTTAAGGTCGGTCAGCATATGAACATTGGCTAGAACAGGAGTCATGGGCCCTACCTGAAGAGAAATACATTGTAAGTATTGCACTAGAAATAGCAGGCAGCCTTGAGCATGGCCTCATTCTTCTTAATGTCAGAAAGGGAAAGGGAGACATACTAATCCAAATGAAGGATAACCCAATCTGATCTCTTCTTAGATGCTACTTTAATCAACCAATCCCTCCAATCTAGGATGATTGATGGCCAATTATTTATGGATTATTTTCTGTCCCAGTAGTTCAGATTCATGGTAGAATTCTGTTGATGGTGAATATACCATAGAAATCCACACTCAAAACACCGTCAACATGCCTCGGTTTTAAGGAAGAATAGCATAACATGAACATATTTTATCAATAACCAGTTTCACTTGTACTCTTAAGCTTCTTATGACAAATAATACAAAACTCAGCTTGGGAGGTCCCAAATAGGGGGTTAGGGGACCCCACTACGGGCCCACCTTGGCCTGAGCTTTGACCATGATCCATGCCAAGGGCCCTGGAGTCTATTTCCATCCTCAGATCAAAGTGTATTTCCATTCAATGGTGAAAGATTATGACATGGATCCATGGACCCATATGAAAGCAATCAACATGACAAAATGTTACAGGTGGGGACACCTTCTAGAAGCTCTAGCTAGTCCCACCTCTTAGTGAGGGGGTAAGCCGATCCCCACCTCGTGGGATTCTAAGTCGGTTGGCTCCTTACCAACTTGGCCATGCTTACCACATGATGGTTTTGCCAATGTTGTCCATCTATGATGGTTGCAAGGTCAGTTAATCCAAGGGTGGAGAGGCATGGAGAACATGGATCACTGACGTGGCACCCCCTCTCCTTCCTCTATGAATAGAGGCTGCTCCACCGTGGAGAAGCATCCCCAAGATCTGGAGGATCCCCATAATCCCAAGATCCCATGGATCCATAAGTAGCAAAAGTAGTAGTAGTTAGTCTAGAGTGGGAGTTAGAGTCGAGTCAAGTGAAGCTCGAGGTCTCTAGAGTCATCTTCTAGAGAGTCTAGTATAGCTATTGTACCTTTCCTCTTTTGTAAGACTTTCCTTTTATTAATATATTATTCTCTCTTTACTTTGCTCAGTATCTACTTAAGTATTTACTTAGTGCAAGTCTATAGTTACTATAGTCTTGTTGTGTGCTTGTCTTAGTAGTATAGTTAGCTTAGCAGTGGTTTCCTTTACCAACTCCTTGTGTGTGTATCATCATCCTATCTTGCATAGGAGCTTTAGCTATCTACGCGTTAGCTAGAGTTGTGAGAGTCCGTGTAAGCATGGTGCTGAGGCTAAGGCTCATCGTTGGTGGCCGCTAGTTTGGACAGACAGTAGGAGCACACCGGCAGGAAGTGACAGGTCCTGCTCGGCATTAGGAATTTTCCTCATGTACAAACTAGTTCTTTAAAAGGTAGGGCACCCATAAGAGTATAGTCACTTAAGAAGGGGTTCTGTCTCCTCTTTTCTTGTCTATCCCCCTCACATAAGTTGTAGGAGTCAGTCTAGCTAAGTTAGTTATCTATTAGGATTAAGTCTACAAGAGTAAAGTTAGATACATAGGAGTCATATACTCACTCGTCCTCCCACCTAGCTAACTCTCTACAAGTTATCTTAGATTAGATTCTTTGCTACCTTACTTATCTATCCTTCCAATCATTTACTTACCCCCCTTCTTCACTAGTTGATACTAGATTATAGTAGACATAAGGATCTCTCTTCCCTTTTATTAAACATTTCTAGCACTGCTTTCCCTTGAGATAAAATAAATAATGATACCTTGGAGTACTCATCCTCGGTGAAGTGCTACATCGTATATTTTGTGCGCTTGTGGAATAATCCAATAGACATAAGAAGTACCCACACAGGCATTTCTGGTGCCATTGCTGAGAGTAGATTTAAAACTCTATTATTAGTAGCGATGCTAAGATTTACTAACAAGCATTTCTAGCACCATTGTCGAGGAAAGCGTCAGCCTAGGAATTTTAATAAAAGTGAATCTAGAGTCTACTATCGGTCTAGTTATCAATTAGTGTAGGGGCTTACCCCTCACCTATCTTGTTTCTTGTTATCATGGAACTAGAAGGTGCATGAGCGGTTTCCAATTGCCGTCAAATTTTGTTGAAGATCCTGAGTAGTTGAGGAGAATTAGACGTTGTTAAGTTCCACCTCAAAGCAATGGTTCTATGCCAACAAGAGTGAAGTCATCACCTAGGAGAAGTATGCCAACATGTTTCTGAAGAAGTTCTTCCTGATGAGCAAAACCAGCACCCTTCGTGGAAAGATTTCCAGCTTCCAACAGCAAGTCGATGAGATGATTCTTGAAGCATGGGAACGTCTCCAGGAGTACATTCACACCTGTCCTCATCATGGGATAGTGGAATGGCTCCTCATTCAAGGTTTCTACCATGGCCTGACCGGTTTGGCATGGAGTTACCTTGATGCTGCCACTGGAGGAGCATTCTTGCAACACAATGTGAAGGATGCCAAAGACCTCATAGAAAAGATGGTTACAAACTAAGGATGGAATGAGGAACATCTCCAGCCCATGAACAGAGGTGTCCATGCCCTCAATGAGGTGGACATGCTCTCTGCTAAAATGGACCTCTTGATGAAAAAGGTAGAAGAAGGTTCCAAGAAGGAACAAGAGGCCATTCAACCTTACGCAACCGCACGAGCCGTCGAAGCCGATCCATTGTGAAGTATGCGAAGGAGAAGATCATTTAGGAAATAATTGTCCCAAAACAAAGGAGGAGGTGAGCTTCATCATCATCAACAACAACAATGGGTACCGGCCCCAACAACAACAACAAGGATGGAACTCGAGCCCCTTCTACCAAAATCAAGGTAATAGTTACAACAATAATTTCAATAGTTCTTATGGTAACCAACCTTCTTTAAGAGATCTTGTCTGAGGCCAATCTAAAAAATGATAGCATTAATAAGAAAATGATGGCTAATGATAAGATTCTTGAAAATTTAAGTGAGAAAATGGGTAGCTTTAATTCTTCTATGAAAAATCAATTGAGCTTCAATAAAATGCTAGAAACACAATTAGCTCAGTTAGCAGCAGCTGTCCCATCCTTTGAGCAAGGTAAGATCCTAGGGAAACCTAAGGATCCAATTGAAGGTGTCAAATTAGTAAACATGAGGTTTGGTAAGCCTCCGGTGCGATCCAACTGGAGTTCTCTCCTTGACCCACCATTCATCACCAAGAAGGACGATCCAGGCCACCCAACCATCACCTATGAGATTGGACCACAAATCTTCCAGAATGCCTTCTGTGAACTTGGATGAGGTGTTAACATCATGGCCAAGGTAACATATGAGAACCTATTAGGGGGGCCTTGCTCCCAACATTTGTTCATTTGCAGATGGCTGAACAAATGATTCGGTTCCCTAAGGGACTAGCGAGGGATATACTAGTCAAGGTGCAAGACAAAACATCACTGCTGACTTGATCATCTTGGACAAGGGAGTCAATAATGAAGTCCCTGTCATCCTAGGAAGGCCCTTCCTCAACACAGTTAACACCACCATCTACATGGGATCTGGCCAAATTCATCTCCAATTCCTAGGAACGAAGGTAAAGTTTCCATTCAATGGTTATAAAACTAACATGCAGGTGAAGGACAAAAACAAACCTCGCTATTACCCACGTCGAAGGAACAAAAAAGGTGAGTTGGCCAACAAGGTCGAAGTAAAGAAGGAAGAACCCACTGAATCACAAGCCAAAATCAAACAAGTATGGCGGGAGAAAGAGGTGCAATCATGGTCCCCATCTCCAGGACCACCCCGAAGAACCCAAAGAATGACAAGATGGAGAGGTCCTGCTCTACGGACCTAAAACATGGGGCCCTTCTTGCTAAGGTATATAAACAGTTATCGCATATTTATTTTCTGCATTTCGATTCTTGCATTTCATTTTCAATTGCATTCTTAGTTTAATGATGCATAATTTCTTTTGACAAAATACTTATTCATAATAATATAAACCTTAGAATAATTTGCAATAATTTCTGGAGCTGGTGGATCACCAAAGGTGGGGTCGGCCGACCCCACCATTGGGCCCACATCAACTCCTTCCACTTTGGCTAGAAGCTTCGGTGCTTAGTCAGCACTTGGATGCCCTTGGGGCTCTCAAGTGTGGGTCGACCAACCCCCATCTTGTCCCCTCTGTAGCCTTGTTGATGGTTGTTATCCATCAAAATTATATGTCAACCAAGGAGAAGAAAGTGGATAAAAACTAAACTTCACCATAGACTTAGGGTTTTTCCTGACAATTTCCATGAGTTTTTGTGAATGTCTGTTTCTGTAGGAGATTATCAGAATAATAACAAAAGGAGGTCCACATGTCAGATTTACATAGAGAGAAGACCCGAACATCAACTCCTGAATACTCTAGAAGACTTAGGAAGACACCACCTGAAAGGTGGAGCCCACCTACCATAGGGCAGGGGTGGGCACCCCACCGCTTTTGAGGAGTAATCTTGAGCGTATATTTAAGTCGGTTTGATCCGAGGGCTGTGGTGCTTCCTAGGGGGCTATAAATATAACTCTGACCCCCCTAGAGGAGAGCTCACAATTGAGAGAGAGAAACAGAATTATATTTTTATTCTCATCTAAGAATTAGAGGGAGCCATTAGAGCTAGGGATTAGAGATATATTAGCTACTCCTAATCTTCATCTTTTATATAGGATTAGATTAGATAGAGGAAGAGTCAGGCGCCTGTGCTCAGAATTTTCGGATCTTCATCAAAGATTGGTATTATCTCTATCTCTCTTTGACTTTTTTCTAAATATCGTCATGTTTCTATTTATTATGTTCCTACTTTATTCTAGTTCTACATTTGATATGGTTATAATTGATGATGAGTTTATGTATATGTTTGCAAAGCGCTTTGCTCTTCTCGTGGGAGGGTTAGGTGATAGATGTCATGTAAGCATGGTGCTTAGATGTCATTTATCTGCAATTACACCCTATTGGCTGGGTTGGATGGTAGTTCATGGAAGTGGTAGTTCCGTTCAGTTCTTTGTATTCTATCCCCTGTTGGTATGATAGGTAGAACCGCAGTTGCATAGGAAGTCCAACTCTGTCTTGGCTTTTTATAGCAATGTTCCTTATACATAAATGAAGATTCTTTTGTGCTATATATGATAGTGTAGCATTAGGATAGATGGATGACTTGATAAATTAGAACTACTTAGGATTTTCTATCTCTTGAACTAATTAGACGTCTATCTACTATTAAGCTGTGTAGTCTATATCTAGTCTATATATTCCCTGGGCTTTTGTACTTTATATCATATATCTATCATAGTTTACCCTCCTGCCAAGTATGTGACTATGCAAACCAATCACACATAAGTAGTCATGTTTTGCAGTTGATCTCATTGTTTAAGTCCTTAGTTCTTTCCCTTGAGCTAAATATAAATAACGATAGCTGGAATACTTCCCGATGATGTGCTACAATGGTATTTAATCTGTATGCTTGCATATCCTGTATTTATTTTATTAGTGGACTGTTTTTATACCACACTTCTAGTGCCATGCTAGGGATGACAACTTAGCTTAAGTGGTGTTAGAAGTGTCAACAAGCCAGCTGTCTCCCATTCAGCACACATAGAAATCCTATGCATACCATTCTAGCCAAAGTCTGAAAAGAAATGGTCCCTTTGTTCATCACTTTAAACATAAGATGTTCTCTTTCATCTTTTGGGACCAAGACACCAGCTCAAATTCTGCAAAGTGGTCACCTAGGCATGCTGTAGTGCTCCCATGATCCATAGGAATCTCTTTAGACATGTCTCCACTTTAGCCATTCATCTTTACTCTTTCACCAAGCACTAGGCAAGGGAATCTCTAAAATTTTTGCCACTTTTTGTCCACACCTAGCCTTTACTCTACCAGGCACTTGATGACACAATGTTTAAAGTGTTGGGAGGCCTAGGGTGGGGGTCAGCCAACCCCCACTTTGGACAAATTCTGAAAAAGTTTTTATGCTTAAAGCAAGATTCCCTGTCCAAGGTTGAATTCAAATTTTGAAGTGCTATAGGGGGTGTCGGCCGACCCTCACATGGGGTGTCTTCCACTCCTCTTGCCCTTCCCCCTAAAATACCCATGCATTGTGAGCTCAACTCCATACCCAAACCAGCAGAATCATCTCGAGCTCACAATCTCTCTTATTCTCTCCTTTGTTGCAAGTTCTCTCTCAAGTTTAGCTTAGTAGTAGCATCTAAAACTAAACCAAAAACTTTTATACTTTTCTCTCTTGCATAGTAGTAGTAGTAGGGCTTGGTTTGTTTCACTTGTGTACCTAGATGAAGAAGTTACTCACCTCCCGGTTCAAGAAGTCCAAGAAGGGTGAGAGTTCTCCCCAAGGCTCTCACCACACCGATGAAGGAACCCATGGGAGGAGGGACGAGGAAGAGAGCTGCCACCAAGTGGTACTCTATGAACCTCCATCAAGAGTAAGAGAGCCCGAGAGTAGCCTCATGCTGAACCAAGAAGATCAATTGTTGACCGTGGATAAGCTTTAAAATCCACACATGAAAACACTGTCAACAGGCCAGAAATAGTGGAAGAAAGACATAGCATAGGCATCTTTTATGACTAAGAGATTCCACTTGTGCTCTAAGTATTTGGATGTAGGTACACTTACATTTGGGGGAAAATGAGCTCCTGGACCCACCAAGTCCTAGTCTGCCAACCTACACTTGGGGTGGTCCAGGGGCTGGCTCAATTCTAGGATCCTAAGGCAACACATTCAAGTCCAGGGAGAAAGATAGAGGTACAAGGATCCATGGACCCACCAGAAGAATCAGACTGAAGATGAACACAGGGCACACTCCATGATAGATGGGGATAGCAATGGAGCAAGACTGGTGGGCCCACCTCACCAAATCTCGGTCGGCCGACCGGCCTTAGGTGGGTTCCACCTGCTAGCTCCACTCCACCGACCTCCAAGACCTTCTAGAAGGCTCAGTGTGGCCCCACC
>Ga0182004_10001263_pt1 | contig 18157 bp, 17 predicted proteins | sample Sormic07211540_1_FD_120479 | JGI IMG/M metagenome (GOLD analysis project Ga0182004, IMG submission 120479) | Endophyte microbial communities from Sorghum bicolor roots, Mead, Nebraska, USA - 072115-40_1 MetaG | ecosystem: Host-associated > Plants > Roots > Unclassified | place: USA: Nebraska...
AGTACCGGCCCAAACTGTCGGTGGTACCGACAGGCATTTGACTTCCGCAACTTGAGTTTTTGAGTTTCAGGTTTTTAAGATACGCCTATTCACCCCCCCCTCTAGGCCAATTAGATCCTTTCACGAGGAATCTTGAAAATTTTTTGGTTTTCAGGGTGAACTAAACAAGGTTTGACATGGGAATTGATTGCACTGTTGCGAGCACCGCTGCTGAGCACTGCCACTCTCAAATAGAAACAGTACACGTGGAATAAAATTAGTTTGTAGGTCTTTTTTTTTAATTTTGCCAAGTCAAAATTGCCAAACTCTTGGAGATAGACTGATCTTTTACTTGGCATATGTTTTAGAAAGTTGGCAAATCATAAGATTTACCAAGTATAATTTGACAAAGTTTTGGAGATGCTCTAAGTAATTTCAGTCAGTTTCTTTTTTTTAGGGGAATTTCAGTCGGTTTCGTTTAACATTGTTAAAGATATGTTCTCTAGCTAAGCATGAGGTCGAGAGGAACCGCTTGGATGCTGGGACTGACAAGCGACAACTGCAACCCCGCCGTCATGTCGTCCCCTCCGCTCCCTAGCCAAGCCAAACTCCCCGCCACCGGCAGCTCCGCCGCGTGCCTCCCCCGCCCGCGTGACCGTCACCTCCTAGTCCGCGGTTGGTCCGCCGGCGCCGGCGCCGGCGCTACGCCTCTCGTGGCCGCGTCCTCCTCCTCGGGCCCCGCCTGCTGCCATCACTACTCCGTGGCTACCGCCCCCTCCCTGCGCGCCGCCTCCACCTCCTCAAGGCGCGGGGGCGGCGCTGGCCTCGACGCCCTCACCGTCACTGCTTCCGCGGTACGCTCCCCAGTCCCCACCTCACCTCGCGATCCTAATCCAGCATGTAGGTTCAAGTATCCACTTGATGACTAACTACCGTATGAACGAACATCGTTCAGCTTCAGACACCTAGAACTGAAAATATGAAGGCGGGTTTAGTTGTGCGTGAAAGGGTTGTGGAGACGAGTGTCTGCCCAATTTATGCTGTTGAACAACTGTCCGGGTAGACATAGATCGGATTTTACATGATAGGTCAAATTTTGGCATGTTTAATATCTGTGAATTGTTGGGACTTATCATCCACATGACACGAAGCGGTAAGTTCTCACTTTTGTAAATTCAACTTCAATAACACGTGGAAGGTGCAGTTGCAGAAACTCAATAATATTGTTTCACACAGTGATGGACGGTATTTCATAGTCTGCATTCTGCTGCATTCATATATGTATGAGTACTATTAGGTTGCATATGCATAATTGAGAAGGTTAGTGTTTATGTATCATAGTTGCTACCTTACACAGGTTGCAGTATCTGTGTGCTTGATATTCTTTTCGGCGATTCGCTCCATGCTGGTATGTTAGCCTTTTCGTTACAACTTCTCATTTGAGGAAGGTAACTATCATTAATGAGCATATTTGAACCATATTCAGGCATGTAAGAGGGATGCAGAGTTTCTCGAGAAGTACTTTGATTCAGCAAGAGAGAAACTACCAGAAACTATGGCTTCAGTGAGACTGGTTGGGAGGGAGATAGGTGATTTGGCTGCAGATCTTAGTGATCTAAGGTAACTTCAGACTTCTTCAGTTATTGGTTATCAGAGTATCTTTTGATTGTATCCATGCTATGCAACTGTTCAACTTGACTCTATAAAACGATTGTTCACATGATACATGATGCAACAGTATATTTACTGAGGTAAATGTAGCAATATTCTTGTCCTTGGTGATTTCCAAGAATTGAGGGGATAGATTGTAGTAAATTGGATGCATCTTTGTGCCCTAACTTACCAGTTTCTGCATATATTGTTGCTTAATTACTGGTAACCAAAATAACATATATTCCCTAAAGAATCTACATGGGAAGAGGTTCACAATCTCTAGAGGAAATTTACAATTTTACCACGAGTTATCTCTTTATTGATGCATTTTCATGAATTTAACAACTTGGTGTGCTGATTCAGCATCACTTACCTTTTTTTTTTCGTTTTTTGTCTGTGTTTATATGAAACAAAACCACCCATGCTTGCATTGTCTGGATCAGTCAAGAATTAACAAAGGGTGTGAAAAATTCTATGAACATTGTTCACACGGCCGAGGCACAACTTCGCCAGTCGCCACGTTCTACCCTGCCAGGTGAACTCCAGTTTGACGCCAATAACTTACTAGACAACCCAAACAATTATAACCTTTTTTTTAACTCAATTATAACCTGATTTTACTAGGACCCGCACGGAGAATGTCTAATCAGAAGAACGTGACAGAGGAGCCATTGCTAGCTAGCACTGTACGAGATCTGCGTCAGTTGATTGCGGATATCCGGACAGGATTTGGAGCAGCGGCTGGCATCGCCGGTCTTTCCATGTGGGCGTTGAAATTTGGCTCAAAGGGCCGCAAGAATCGCTCATAGGGTACAAGAACGTTGAAGACGAGGAACTAGTTTTGACCTCGTTTTGCTGTTGCTCCAAACATTAAATTTAACACAGCATTTTAATGCGTAATTAAAAAAAAAAAAAAAAAACGATCCATGTAGTTCTTTGAGACATGTTAGGAGATTGTTGTATAGTTTCAAGTAAGGGCCTGTTTAGATCCCTTTAAAATTCTAAAAGTTTACAAGATCTTTTATTACATCGAATTTTGCGACACATGCATAGAGTATTAAATATAGATTAAAAAATAATTAATTATATAGTTTATCTGTAAATCGTGAGATAAATCTTTTAAGCCTAGTTAGTCTATTATTGAATACTGTTTCACAAATACAAACATACAAACAAAAGTATTACAGTATCAAAATTCTGAAAGTTTTTGCATCTAGACGGCCTAAGTAGACATCTGTTGTAATTTGGTCGTAATCCTGTCTGTCAGATTGGTCACTCGGGCCTTGTTTAGGCTGTCTCCAACAGTGGCTTATTTGGAACCCAAAATAGGTTTCCAACACAATACCTATAGCTTTCAACCGAGTACCATACAGAAGACTCCATTTTAGGTATCAAGAGAGGCATAACTCAAATTTAGGTATCCTCTCTCCTCGAGACCCATTTGTAGATAGCGTTGTCTTTTAGATCTTGTTGTTGGAGAAGACTAAAAATAGGTATTGAACCTTTTACCTGTAGCGCTACCCAAAGGACAAATGGGTATTGTATTTTGGGTGACGATTGTTGGAGGTAGTCTTAGATGTGAATTTTTTTTTGATTTCGTTATTATAGCACTTTTATTTGTTTGTAGCAAATATTGTCTAATCATAGACTAACTAGGGGTGTGTTTGGTTGGGCTGTGACTTTTGAAAAAACTACTGTGAGCTTTGAGCTTTTGAAAAGCTGTTGTGGGATGTGGACTTTGAGAAACCCAAAAGTCATTTGGTTGGTCACTCGTGCTTTTGAAAAAAAAAACTGAACGGGTCCCAAAAGTCAGTGAAAGCAGAGGGTGAGGTGCTTTTGGATTTGTACTACGAGAAAAGCTGCTTTTGGGCAAAAGCACTTGTAGCTTTTGGGCCCTTTGGTTGGCTTTTGCTTTTACAAAAGCAAAAGCAGGTTCAAAAGCCCAACCAAAGGGACCCTAGGGTCAACAGATTCGTCTCGACTTATAGGCAAATGTGTAATTAGTTTTTATTTTCGTCTATATTTAATACTTCATGCATGTACCGCAAGATTCAATGTGATAGGAAATCTTGAAAACTTTTTGATTTTTGGACTAAACAAGGCCTCGGTTCGCACTTCTGTGCACAACGCGACGAATGGCTTCCATGTTCCAAGCGTATGCGTATGCAATGGCCAATGGCCGCAGCTTTGGAATCGAAGCATCGCACAGCTATGCTTTTCCCTCTCCTAATGCAGCACCTTTGGAATCAATTCCATGACCAGAAGTTAACAGCAAGCAAAGCTAACACGAAAAAAAAACAAAGCGTGGTAAAGCAGCACCCTATGAGCCAACGAATCTCACACCATCGATTTCACCGGCCCGCGTCACCCTCCGGCGACCTCAGCTTTCCTCTTCACGCAAATGGCGAAAACGTCAGTGGAATTCTGCCTGATCTCCGCGCGCGGCCTGGGACGCAGATCGTCGCTGCTCAAGCCGCAGTGGTTCTCCGTCGCATGGGTCGATCCCAACAGCAAGTACTGCACCAAGGTGGATGCATCAGGGAGCTCCGACCCAAGCTGGGGCATGAAGTTCTCGGTCTCGGTTGACGAGCATGACCTGAGCAACCTGCAGCAGATGGCGCTGACGGTGGAAGTGTACAGGAGAGAGCCCATCTTCCTCAGGGAGCACCTCCAGGGGTCTGCCGTTGTCCAGATGAACGAGTATTTCGACAAATTTGAGCATGGCAAGGAGCAGCCTGGGGTCGTTGAGGAGACTGCAAGCTTCCAGCTTAGGAGGAAGAAGTCAGACAAAGCTCATGGGTTTGTCGACGTATCCATCCGTATCTACAAGGAGCAAGATGTTCATGCTCAGTTTTCAGGTAAACAGAAACTTATGCTTTTTTTTCTAGGTAAATTTGCACCGACAGGAATTCAGTACAACACTTGAAAAATAGATCTTTCTATAGGTAAATTCGCACACAAACAATACTAAGTTATGTTTAACCAATAGAGCAAGAGATTTAGGATGACCTTAACAAAGATTGACCTTACTGATTATAACACAATCAGTATATGATTGAATTCAACTTATCTGCCTCTGTCATGAATGTGCAGGATCACATGATGGATCAAAGCACCCAAACCAGGTCGGTATCACACTAGCTATAGAAGATGGTCCAGTTTATAATTATCCACCACTGCCCTCTAGCCATTATAGGGATCACAGCAAAGGTGATGATCGCTACAGCAACACCATGCCAACAAGCCCTACCACTTGGCCAGATCCATCACTGTCAGGAAGTAATGGATATAGCAATCAACCCCCACTGATCCCACAAACCTTGCCACCTCCCACTTCAAACCTCAGTTACTTCCCACCGTATCCTACGAGGGGGCAAGTACCACAGAGCTACATAAATATGCCACCAAGAAGGTTTGCAGATCAGAACGGTTCATCTAACCTTGGAATGGGGCTCGGAGCTGGAGCACTGGCTGCTGGAACTCTGATATTTGGTGAAAATTTGTTGCCAGAACCAAATTTTGGTGCTGGCCTTGATGGCGCGAGCTTGACTTTATCTTCTGATGCACCATTCTAAGTTTCTAACTTATAGGCTACTGTCAGTCCATGTGCTTGTGTAACCAGTGTAGCACAATTTGAAAAGTTATGAGCATTCTGCCGGATACATTGGAGTTATATTGCTCAGATGGCTGCACTCCTCCATCCAACCTATTAACGTGTGCAACATTTCATAAATCATGTCAGCCTCAGGGTGTCCCCTGTCTCCATTAACAAAAGTATGCATCATTGTTTCACTTCCATTATTCTCTCATCCGACCTCAACCCAGCTGCAACCAGCTGCCTTCTGCACGCCTTGGCGTTTCATCTCCTCTCTCACCTCTTCGAGCTCCTCAAAGTTTCCGTCCCAACCATAAGTGTTGGCAAGCAGAACCCATCCCCCACTCCCTGATTCCTCTGCCATCATCAACATCCTAGCTGCCTCTTGTGCTCTCTCCTTATCACCATGCATCCGGCATGCCGCAAGGTATGTCCTCCATGCACCTGCACCAACATCACCAGCCTCTTCTATTACCTTTCTTGCTTCATCCAACCTCCCTGCTCGCCCAAGCATGTCGGTGACGCACGCATAGTGCTCGAGCTGTGGCTCCAATCCAAACTCCTCTTTCATCCTCTTTAGAAAACCCTTTCCTTCCTCGAGAAGCCCAGAGTGGCTACAAGCCGACAATGCTCCCAGCAGTGTTACCTCATCTGGAACCAGGCCTTCTTCTATCATCTGGTGGAACAACATCAGTGCCTCCTGGCCATGCCCATGTGACGCATACCCATCGATCATAATGTTCCACGATGCCACATCCCGTTGACGTGTCCAATCAAACACACGACAAGCATCATCCAGCCCACCGCTCTTTGCGTACATGTCCGCCAGCGCATTGCAAGCAAACACGTCCAGTGCTCCATCACAGGCCAGTCCGCTCGTCACGATGTATCCATGCACCTCCCTCCCAACCTGCAGGGCTGCAGTCTGCGCGCATGCGGGGAGAACAGCGGCAACAGTCACTGCATCAGGCAAAAGTGCAGTACGTCTCATCCTCGCAAAGAGCCTCATCGTCCCCGTGTGATCAGCCGAGTACTGATGCGCTGACAGCATGGAGTTCCAGCTGAACAGATCCTTATCAGTATCTGGCAGCCCCTCAAACACCATGGTTGCATCGTGCACCCGGTGGCACTTCCCGTAAAGATCTATCAACGCATTGCACACAGATGCCTCCTTGTCAAATCCTGACTTCACCGACAACCCGTGTACTGCAGCCCCGCGCCCGAAATCAGCTGTTGCTGTACACATGGACAAGATCCCGGTGACTGTGAAGCTGCTGATCTCAACCCCACCCTCCTCCCTCATCTTCCTGAAGCACTCCGTGGCGCGGTCAAAGCACCCGAGTTTGACGAACCCATTGACCATGGAGTTCCACACGACGACGTCCCGGTGCCTCAATTCGTCGAACAGGCGGTGCGCATGGTCAGCGAGGCCGAACCTCAGGCACCCGCGGAGCAGAGCGCTGGCGCAGAACAGGTCGTGGACGAGGCCGAAGCGGAGCGCGAGGGCATGGAGCGCGAGCAGTTGCGGCGAGGCGGGGGCCGAGGAGAAGATGGGCGGGAAGGAGAAGGCGTCGGGGGAGTGCGCGGCGAGGAGGCGGCGGAAGAGCGGGAGCGCGAGCGCGTGCGGCAGGGAGAGCGCGGCGTTGAAGCAGGGCAGCGGCGCGGAGGCCGGGAGGAGGAGCGGCACGGCCGGGTGCAGCGCGGCCGGGCCGCGAACGTAGAGGGAGACGAGGGACGTGGTCACGGCGGGCGACGCGGCGAGGCGGCCCGACACGACGAGGTGCGCGTGGAGCGGGAGGAGCAGGCCCGCGGACGGAGGCGCCGCGCCGCGAGAGAGGACGGCGTGCAGCGGGACGCGCAGCGCCGCCATCTCCCGCCGGGGCGGCGAGGCAGCGGCTGCCAAAAGATGGCTGGTAGTGGTAGCCTGGTAGGCTTCGGCGCTTCGCCCCGGCGCGGCTCGCATTGGCAACGCCCTTTCACGCCTTTGCCGTTGGCTCCCCTCCACGGCTTTTCAGCCCAATAGTTTGCTCGATTTGGGCCGTTCCGGCGGCCCAGGAAAGCGTTAGCAAGATGGGCTAAAGGAGGAGAAATGATTGCGGGCTCGTGCGTTTCTGCGAAAGGGAGAAGAAAGGATCCGGGTGCCCCCGGTGGTGGGGTGGGGGATGTTGCGGTGGCGGGTGTCAGACAGGAGCTCCTGGTCCTGGATCCGTGCTCCCGGATCCTCCGCCCTTTGCAGGCCGGGCCCGGGGGGGCGGGTGGAGTGAGTGGGAGGGACCCCCTCCTTGGAGCTGTGTCTGTGGGGGCAGCGACAAAGCTGACAGCACGGTGCGTGGCATGGGCATGGGCGAGCACTGCTTCGTGCTGCTACGCATGGCGTCGGCGCCGAGGCATCGCATCTAGCAACATGTAAATTGTCGCGTTCTTTCCTTGTGCCATCGTGTACGGTACCCCTCTGAATAGCCGATGCAGCGAGGAGCGCGGTCGGTAGCTTGCTGGGCGGCGCGCTGGAGCGGTTGGACGGCGGGGCGGGCCGGTGCCGGTCGGCACGACGGCGGGGCGGGCGCGAGCACCTTTGGCTTGGCCGCCCCCTGCACCCGAATCCTCCCCGACTCGCTCAATGCCAACATGCGCGAGATTTGGGCTACTCCTCCTCAACCCCAACCCACTGCCAGTCCGTTGCAGCGTACGGCAAATGCCAGCCATATCGTGGCCGTATGCGTATCCTATGCTCAGCTTGAGCTGTGTCGTCCATCCCAGTACAAGCCAGAGTGCCGCCGTCCGTCGAGGCTGCAGGTGAGGCCAAGGGAGCAGTGATGAGAGGACACGCCTCACGCATAGATGGGCACTCGGCAGGCAGTGCAGGCGAGGCGGCGAGCATTGGTCCCCGTGGCGGTGGTGGAGCATGTCATCGACCCATCGTGTGCCAGCCTTCCGCGCGTAGGCTCCCCCCTTCCCACAAGGTCACCAGTCCCACTCCCACGGAAGAGTTCCATGTGCGGCTTTGGCCTGCCTGATTCCATCATCCATCCTTAGCACTTGTTTAGTTCCATTTTTTTTTACAAAATAGACACTATATCACTTTCGTTTATATTTAATAAATATTATTCAATCATAAACTAACTAGATTTAAAAGATTCGTCTCGTAAATTACACATAAACTGTGCGATTACTTATTTCTTTTATCTATATTTAATGTTTCATGCATATGTCGTAAGATTCGATATGACACGGAATCTGAAAAAAAAAATTGCAAAATTTTTTCAGCGAGTCTTGCGGCGCATGCATAGAGTATTAAATATAGATAAAACAATAACTAATTACACAGTTTGTTTGTCATTTACGAGACGAATATTTTGAGTCTAGTTAGACCATAATTGAACCATATTTGTTAGATACAAATAAAAATACCACAGTACTCATTTTGCCAAAAAAAAAATAGAACTAAACAAGAACCAACAGGGAGGGGCGAACAAGAGCAAGGTCCTCCCAGTCTCCACATCACAGTTTCACACGGCCTTCACAGTTCTCGCTGTTGTTTGCCGCTCTCTATTCTAGTCTTGTGTGAGAACGCTGTTTTTTTATCTCTCTCAAAGAATTCAACGGTCAGCTACTAGGGCTTCCCAAAAAAAATTATAAAAAATTTCAAATTCTTCATCACATTAAATTTTGCGGCACATATATAAAATATTAAATATATATAAAAATTATAACTAGTTGCACAATTTAACTGTAATTTGTGAGACGAATCTTTTAAGCCTAGTTAGTCTATAATTAGAAAATATATATTAAATATAAACAAAAGTGCTACAATGTCTATTTTGTAAAAAAGTTTTGAACTAAACAAAGCCTAGGAATATAGCCCTCTTTCTTGTGTCGCATGACGAACTTCCTTGCTCAAGTCAAAGAGCTCCTAAATAATTGTGTGTGTAGGGAGAAAATATGTACTTACGTGAGATGGAAAAAAATTCCAAGATGAAATGCAGCCTACAACAGATAATTGTTAACATGTACAACGCAAGCATCCATATAGTAGACTAACCGGCCAACACGTTAACATTATTATCTACTGACGTAGGCCTTATTTGATCCAAGGAGCCGCTAATAATTAATTCATTGGATCCAAACAAAAAAACTCATTGAAGCCAAATAGGTCTAGCTAATTGTTAGCTAAATACTAAACTAATTGTATCACTAGTTGACAAAACTAGCTAATATTAATTGTGGCCTATTAACTAGCTACCTATTAGCAGCTAATGGATCCATCCAGGACCATAGCATATCACAAAAAAAAACCCATATGAGCTATATATGGTCCTAATGGATCCACCTAACTAAAGTTTAGCTAACTAAAAATTCAAAACTAAAGTTTAGCCAGCTAAAAGTTATTTAGCAAAACTTTAGCCAGAGTGTTTGGATCCTCCAGTTAATCAACTCAACTAAACTTTAGTTGGGTTAAAACAACTAAACTTTAGCTTGTATTTTAGCTGACCGTTTGGATCCCTAGCAACTAAATTTAGCCAGCACTACTACACAAAAGAGTTTACACAACACTTCTCTTTAGGCTTCGAGGTGGTTGGCCAGCCTGCCTACCTCGGTTGGCAACCGGGCCACTCAGTTAATGTTTAACTGAGACGGGCATTGTAAGATAATTGCCTCAGTTAATGCCGATCAATCGAGACGAGCATTGTAAATAACTATCTCGGTTAATACATTTTTAGAGGCAGGCACGCTATACAACTCGCCTCGAAAAATAGTGGGCCAAACAACCCATATCTCGGCTCGATATCACGCCTCATATATATACGATGACTTAGGGTTTCACTCATTCATAGTCAGTTCCTCCCTCTCTCTCTCTCTCTCTCCATCGGCGCGTCCCACGCTCCCTCCCCCATGCTCGTGGGACGCTCCCTCCCGGTTTAGTGTTGCAACTCCCTCTCCCTCTCCATAATCGATAGGTAGGGCGATGCCCCTCCATCTTCCCCATGCGGCGCTCTCCCCCACGCGGCGTTGCCCCTCCCTCTCCCTCTCCATAGTCAGCAGGTAAGGCGGCGCCTCCCCCTATCCATCTCCCACCACAAATATGGTGAGAAGGAGTCTGCTAGTGGCGGACTCGGCAAGCATGAGCCTACCGGCGCCATATCTAACTAGGAGGAGCTCATCGGCAGCGGATCCGACGAGGAGTTTGCTGGTGGTGGATCCGGCAAGCACAAGCCCATAGGCGGGGATCTGATGTGGAGTAGTCTGCTAGTGGTGGATCTGACGCGGAGGAGTCCGCTGGTGGCGGGTCCGACGAGGAGTCTATTGGTGGCAAATCCAGCAAACACGAGCCGTCGGTAGCAGATCCGAAAGGAGAGGATGCGAGCGCAACATGGCTCCAATGCACAAGCAAACACATGTGACACGATAGTGACCCAACGAGCAGCGATGGATCCAGGCCTAGATCTAGGCCTGGTTTGGGCTGCGGGCTTTGTTTTTTTATTTGATAACATATGTTAGCATTTGGACCACCTTAGTTAAGACCACGATTAACCATGACCTTTCATTAAAGATGGTTGGCTTGCCCACCTTGGTTAAGCTCTTTTTACCCGCCATGATTAAGTTTCTTGTAGTATTGAAGTTTAGTTGGTGGATCCAAATAGACCCATAGTGTACTCTCTTTGAGCTTCTAAACCTTTCCTTATGTTTTTCATGATATATAATTTTGTATCCTATACTACCCACTCCTGCTTTGTTTTAGATAGAAATATAGTTTCCAATGCATACACTTGATATTCTTCTCCTAACTATGTGTCATGAAAATCAATATATTTCATAAAAAACAATAGTATGTTGCAATTAAGGGAAAGTAAAATGGTACATGGTTTTTTTCAAGGAACTTATATGGCAAGATTCAGCGGTTGGGTTTTATGCGTTAGATTTTGTTTATAGACGAGTCTATCTCGCTTCGTAACAAACAATCTTGTAGAGTAGAGATATCCTAGTTTCAATGCCACAATTTTTGTCTTTAGGTGTATATTATTTTGCACATTCAATAGTGGGTGTTTCAGTTACTTGAACTTTGAGAGCCATGATGAAGTCATATGATTACTTTTGGTCCAACAGAAGAAGTATAAGGTAGGTTGAAAGTATAAGGTAGAGTTGGGCAATAAGATAAGGTGTTGCTTCTTTGTGGGAGAAGTTTTTTGTTGTTGTGGCAATGGGTATTGAAATATTAGAGAGGTTAGGAAATAAAAAAACTAAAAGCTTAGCTAGCTAGGATGAAATAAAGGACCAATCTCTACTGCAGTTCTTTCGGTAGTTAAATACTCAAACCGGAATAACCAAATATAATAAAAAATCCAAATTACTATATTAATATAGTATTTTTTAATTAAATTTAGTGTATCTTGTATCCACCATGCTAAAATTAGTTAGTGGACGACATTTAGATTGTTTTAACTAATAAACACTGTATAGAACACTAAACACACATACAGTTTACAGGGCAATGCATTTCATGGATCACTAAGGTAACTAATTTGTCTGTCATTATAGAAAACTTTTCTTTTTACATAGTTGTTAATAGTTTTTTAAACAGACTAAACTAATTGCATACCTTCACCTAATAGAGGAAAATCACACAAACTAGCAACTTTGTAGTTTGGTATTAAAATCCTCACATCTCCTATGCTACATACTTTAATTTCTAGTTTCATGTGTTGCTTTCCACGAGTCCCTAATGAGTCAGAGGGTGTTGAGATTGGTTTGTGCCCTTACTTTCCTTAGAAACGACATGTGAGAGGCAGACTGGGCAACTGAGGAGATGAGCGCGGGGGAGGACAATGATTGGGCTAGGAATAACTAGAGAATCATGGAGATAGCATAATGATGTTGGGTTAACAAGGGGGAGGGGAGTGCAACGGTCAGTGGAGGCAAACTCAACAGCAATGATGAGAGACGAGTAGTGGTAGGGGGTTGCGAGATTGAAGGATGCGATACGATGAAGAAGAAGAACACAACCTAAGCTGGAAACAATTGAATTTAACATCTGATGACTCCTATTCATCACATGAAAATAATGAAAAAAAGATGCACTTAAACAATAAATATTCACTTAACATGTTGACTAGACATGATGGTGACCGCTACAAAAGAAAGATGTAACATTATAGGTAAAGGAAATAATGCTATAATAGATTTCTACATCAATGAGGTGACATTACTGCAAAGAAAGAATGTATATATGCAAATGCATACATGGTAGTGCTTATCACAAATGAAAAAAAGGTTAGAGTGATAATGATAGCTGCATGAAAGGAGTTTTTGTTGTGATTACGATATTTTCATGGTATAAATATATGTTGGGTGCAAACATATCAGAGATTGATTTAGTTAGACGTTATTACTGAACTCAATGGTAATTTGACAAATTTTGTACATATACGGTTCAATTCTACCTATCCCTACAAGTACATATGGCCAACTCTTAAGTCTCTACGCATCCCCTAAAACCCTATGCCAAACCGGGGGGCGAAAAAAAAAAGAGTATCACCAACCGGCGGCGGCTGCCAAAAACCTACTCCACCTTACCGCCGCTATAAACCCTACGAAGAGGGTAAAAAGGAGGCCAGCCAGCCGAAGAAACACCCAGAGGAAGCGGCCGTTTTTGACATCTCGTATGTGCGATTTCGCTGGAATCCTCCTCGACTGATTTTACCGCACAGAAGAAAAGAGATAAAACACGACAAAAATCTAAGGAAAACGCAATCACATCCTCTTCGTCCGTCGCCGTCGTCTCTCTTCATTGGTAGCAGCTTAATCCAACCCCAGTCCAGCCCGCCGCCATGGAGGCGCTGATGGCCACGGACAAATGCTTCTCCCCGGCCAGGGCGATGTCCCCGATGCCGATTATGAGGCCCACTCCCACTCCATCACCAGAACATGCCAGGTAAGATGGCACCCCGATTGGATTCTTGAAATATAGTCGCTTTTTTTGCTGTAACCTGTTCCCCTGCTTTTGGTGTTCTTGTATCGTGGTCTGAATCGTTTTCTTTTTTCTGTGTTGATTCGATTGGACTGGATTGGATTGCGGCGGCGCAGTCAGTATCTGGAGGACTTGTTGCAGGAGCAACAGAAGCTCGGGCCCTTCATGCAGGTGCTCCCAATCTGCGGCAGGCTGTTGAATCAAGGTGAGATAATTTTCAGCTTTATTTGTAGCAGTCTTGCTCAGATTCGGTAGTTCATATGCTCTGTTCCTGTACGAGCTCTGTCTTTATGATAAAAGAGCAGCCTTTTCATTCATTTGTTCATAAAAGGCACATTGGTTTAACGTGGGACTACTTGTACGGAGAACCCCCACAGTCCCTATGTCTTGGTATACAACATATAATTGTTTTGGTGCTGAAAATGGTAGAACTTTATCAATAATATAGGTATTTAGTCTTATGTCGATGTTATGCTGATTGCAAACCATAATGTGCAGAGATAATGAGAATATCAAACCTGCTTTCTAACTCTGGAGTTAGAGGAAATGAGAGGTTGCCACCAATTGCAAGTCCAAACCACATGCATCCATTGCCCCGTGTACCTAATTTCTGTGGAAACGGTTTCGGTCCGTGGAATGGGATGCATCCTGAGGTACCTGTACTAGCTACTAAAATTCTTTGCAATTTCAGTTCATTCATTTACTTGATTCCTCTGAACTGTGTGCTACACAATTCATTATGGAAAATTGATACTACATAATGTGTAGGTTGCCTGATATTGAAGTAGAATTGCAAATATAGTTTTGACACTTTGCTGCACTCTCTTTTTTTTTTTACATAACAGCAAAGCCGACTTTGTTGTACTTTTATTAGGATATACTACATACCCTTATTACGTTGTCTTTAATGTGTTTGTCAAACCGCTCAAACAAGCTACCTTCTCAGCTACGTTTAGAGCATGCTAACAAATATATGCATGAGTCCCAAAATAATCAGAACTGATATAGTGAGATGGAGTACATACATTTCTTGAGAGGTAGAATCTTGCCTGTTAGAAAACTACATAAAATATTCTTAGCTTAAGTTTGACTGTCCCTTTATAGTGAAAGCCTGAAAGAAAGCTTCAGTTGATTGGAAAGTTCCAAGCATATCACATACTTGGTTATTTTATTCTATATATTTTAGTTTTGAATTGAACAGACAGGTTCATTTGTTTTGCTCAATGCATTGGAATCAGTTTAATAGACATTGTGAAGGTGAGCCAGGAGCAAGTTTTATTCCCTTAGATTGTTACAACCTACAAGATCTTTCTGTATCCAATAGATTAGATCTTAACACCACCCAATAGTCTCCACCTGCTATTTTATTGACCTAGTTTCATTCTTAATAGTAGTATTTTACACTTGGCCCATAAGAGTAGTTGCGAAACTAGCCTCACACCAAAGGATTCAATGTTTACTCTTTTCTTTTCCATTCTGAAGGCTAAATCTTACAGTGCTTGAAAAGTTAATCTGGTTTCATGTTGAATGATTGTTCTCCCCTGAAGCTTCATTGAAGAGTATATTAGACTTTTGTATGTTGGAATGCTTAAAATATGGTACGACTTTTTTCCCCATTCGAAGGCCTTGGTTGTACCAAAAAAGTTGGAGATATGCAGGATACTTTTGACTTCTTTTCATGTTGGGAAGAGAATAGTAATTTCAGCTACTCTTTGTTTTGCAATTTTTTGCATGCATACTGCTTAACTGTTTTACTGTTTATTCATCTTACCTCCAATGAAGCAAGCTTAGCTTACTGTTTATCCATTTTATCTCCAATGAAGCAAACTTAACTTACAATTCTATTTCGATACCATGACTTTCCAGAGAAATGGTTTTCCTAGGGGAGCCATGGGCTGGCAAGGTGCCGTACAGAACCATTCCTCCTACATTGTCAAGAAGATCGTGCGATTGGAAGTTCCAACAGAGGCTTACCCCAATGTATGTTCTTTCCTGCTTCTGACGAAGTGATGATTAGTTGTTACTACTATCAATTTGTATTTTTTAATTTATTAACTATACCTGATATATGCAGTTTAACTTCATTGGCCGTCTGCTTGGTCCGAGGGGACACTCACTAAAGAGAGTTGAAGCTACTACAGGCTGCCGTGTTTTCATCAGAGGGAAGGGCTCCATAAAAGATCCTGTGAAAGTAAATAAATTCTTACTCATTTTCATAAGCTGATTCTTCAATAATGTTGTTTGTGGCATCTTACATTGAATGATCAGTGGTCATTGTAGGCTAAAATTTTCTGGTAACCAACTGATATTAATCTGAAGATCTGGTACTCCACTTCCTGGGGCGAGCAAACAATGCTGACATGCCATTCTGTCTGTTTCCTGTAGGAGGAACAGCTCAAGGGAAGGCCTGGCTATGAACACTTGGGTGATCCAACACATATCTTAATTGAGGCTGAATTACCTGCTGATGTTATTGATGCTAGACTGACACAAGCACAGGAGATACTAGAGGAGTTGCTGAAACCAGTGGTATGCATATGATCCCCTAACCCTCCACCTTTATTTATTCCTCAATCTGTAACTCATTAGCGAAGCATGTCATTTTAGGAAAGGTCAAGGAAATGGGCCACTATTAAGTATTAAGTTCTGGAACCTTTCTTCTTTTTTTTTTCTTCTTTTTTTTGCAATTTCATAAACTATGGATCAACATGCCCTGTTGAAGGGAAGATTTTGCACAAATGGAATGATGAAAGGGGTGAAGTAAGAAAGTAAGAACGACACAAACCTCTAGATCCATCAATGGCCATGGTTCTGTGATGATGCTCCGCCGATGGATGGTGTTCGTTTTGTGACTGGGATATTATTAGTTTGGGGTTTTAGGTTGGGAAGGGGATTTGATGGCTATCAGGGCTAAAGTGAAGGTTAGGGTGGTTGTTGTCCCGATGGTATGGTTGTAGGGTGACTGCGCAGCGGCGGTGCCGCCCACCACGGTTTGGAGGATGGCAATTGGGTGCGGCGAACATCGGTGGCATCAACATTTGGCTGAGTTAGCAAGGAAGTTGTCTAGTGGGCGGCGGCAAACAGTGGAGATGGGTGGGTTAGGTGGGGCGAGGGGTGGGGTATGGTTTTCAGCGGTGGTGCCGCTCATCACATTTTGTGGAGGATGGTGATTGGTGGGACCAACGTCGGGGGCATCATGATTTGGCCACGCTAGCAAAGGATGTTACGAGTGGGCGGCGGCGGCGGCGGATAGTGGGGTAGGTGGGGACGTGGAGTGTTGGGGGGATGGGCGAGGGGCTCAAATCTAGGGTTGGGGGTATGGGAGGGTCAAGAGGTGTAGCGAGGAGGTCCAGCATCGAAGGCGACCTGGTGGGGCCTGCCATCTAGGTCTCGTTGGGTAGGTGGAAGTTGAGGGAGAAAGGGAAAGCCCGAGAACGAGGGGGTGGAGAAGGTGTCTCGTGTTAAGGTCGTCCGGAGAGCCCTCCTTAGTGTCCTAGAGCATTTGTGCCAACTTGTATGTATTTTCCATAGTTTCTTGCCATAATTAAGCAAATAGACAACTAACATGTAGATGCACAATCTGCTTTGTTCATCATCTTCTGTAATCTCAATCCATTGATGTTATCATGCAGGATGAGTCACAAGACAACATCAAGAGACAACAACTTCGAGAACTTGCCATGTTGAACTCCGTATACCGAGAGGATAGCCCGCATCAGAACGGCAGTGCCTCTCCGTTCAGCAATGGTGGCACAAAACAGTGACAGGGAGGCGTTTCATCTCTGATCCTTCCCAGAAACTCTCTCATCGGTCCTCCTCTCATGACAGACATAGCTTCTCTGATGCTCAAGCTCCCGTGATGGTATTGGAATTCATGCCATTGCTAGCTGGTGAATTTTGATATCCCTTGTGACATTGACCTGCCGATGAGATGACAAGTAGTGAGGATGAAAAAAAAACTCCCATGGCTGTGTACTTAGAATATTTCGTTTATTGCTTCCTTGTCGTCGACTACTAGTGCTGATAGTGCAGAGACGTCTAAGTTCCGGTACTTTGAGCTCTTTGATTGACTAAGGTTATGACTCTGCAACATATTTGATTATGATAGTATTTGTCGACATAAATATATCTCGAGACGCATTTTGTGTGGTCTGTTCAGCTTTGATCACAAAAATAGGCTCATTGGATATCAAAGGTTATTTGTTAGCTAGCTAAAAATTACTAGTTCATTCAAATAGGACGGCTAATTTTTTAGTCAGCCTTAAACTAGTTGTTGACAAATAGGCTCTTAGGATTGTTGGCAAGTTTTATTTAACACATTCGACTATCAAATAGTTATAAAATAATACAGACTGACATGTATGATGCAAAATACTCCCCCCACCCCCCGAGAGAGAGAGAGAGAGAGAAGAACCGATAAATTTTGTAGTTTATCTCAATAATATTAATGGGATCTTGGTTGGAAGTGGAACAACGTTAGAACATCTCCAAGTGCTTCTAAAAATATAGAGTTCTTGGATGTTTATAGAGTTCAGATAGGAAAATTTGGCAAATCTGGCAAATCTGGCATAGAGTTCTTGGATGTTTTTAGAAGCATTTGGAGATGCTCTAACGTTGTTCCATCACACGCATATATGTCACTCTGGGCATAATTACCCGAAGACCGAAGACCGAACTGACCGAGACCGAACTTTTCGGTCATAAATTCGGTCCCTGCTTCCTACTAACCGAACTTTATACGGTTAGTTCGAGTATAGGTGTCGGTTAACCGAACTAATCGAAATTCTCTGTTGGGAGTCCTAAACTGTTTTTTTTTTATCTTTTTAAAGACTTGATTGTGTGTTTTTTTGTTGTATCATTGTGAGTTTGTGACTTGTGAGTTGGAGATGCTATTGTAGTTAGTATTTGAATAAGGAGAACCAAGATATTTGTATCATTTTGTGCAAACATGTTGCTGAAATTTGATA
>Ga0182004_10001264_pt1 | contig 18156 bp, 12 predicted proteins | sample Sormic07211540_1_FD_120479 | JGI IMG/M metagenome (GOLD analysis project Ga0182004, IMG submission 120479) | Endophyte microbial communities from Sorghum bicolor roots, Mead, Nebraska, USA - 072115-40_1 MetaG | ecosystem: Host-associated > Plants > Roots > Unclassified | place: USA: Nebraska...
AATTCTACGATAAGTTTTATTTTAATGACAAATATTATTTTCCTATGTTTTATGAGCACAAAAATACAAAATTAAATTAAATTCTCCTATTTTAAAATGAGCAAATTTTTGGGTGTTACATTTTGGCAGACTGAAATTTTTACAATTATATATTAGAGATATATATTTATTATATATAGGTGTTAATTTGTCAAAAAATATTAGAAAGACAAAAGAAATAGAAGTTGCTCAAAAAAATAAAAAAGAAAAGAGAAAAAAAATTACATGGCCTTTTATTTGGGGGCCGGCCCACGCACCGCCTCTTCTGCTCCGCAGCGCCGAGATCTTCTGCTCGTTCCCCAACTCCCAGGCTCGGCGGCGGCTCCCCCTCCCGCCTCTCGCCAGTCTCGCGCCCTCGCCTCCGTCCTCCGCGCACCGGCCGGCGACCCTGTGTACGCACCTCCCTCTTCCCTCCCGCCTCTGCTGTACCGTGGGAGCCCGGCCAGCTGCCCAGGGTGGCCGGGCCTTGGCTCCGCCGGGTTATGTTCGTATTACTGTTGGGTTATTAGACAATTATTAGTACACCGATGTTTCTGGCTTCATGGAATTTCCAGCATAGAGCTCAGATGCAGCCAATGATTTTTAAGTTTTGTATTATTTTACAAGAATTGGCAAGAACTTGTTTTGTTGACTGGATGTTTCGGTAACATACCATTATCTTACTATTATAACTGCCAAATCTTCAGTAACCGACTTTGTAACTACCTTGCTAGACTCCAAGAAAGGGTTGGTTCTTCCAGTGTGGTCTCCAATGGAGAAAAAAGGGCCTCAGGTCCTCACAGGAACTGAGCTGAATGCTGCCGTGTACAGATACCTCCAGGAATCAGGTTTCAGAACCATATTCTAACCTCTCACATCTCGGTCAGATATTAGCATTACATGTTTGTCAGTTCTTTCTTGGGTAAATTCTGACCATTGTGTTGTTAGGGATCTATGTAATGGCCGGAATTAGTGTTGATTTGTTTAGTTTGAATGAAAATCTGGAAGATTTATGTCTAGAGAGAACAAAAGGAAAAAAAATAGGGAGGTGAAGGGAGGGAGCAGGAACAGATTTTATGAAATCATCTGTTACTGCTGTTCCATAAATTTCGGTTGGTTCTTGGCTGGGGTCAGGGTCATCCATTGTCATTTTGGTTTCATCAAATTGCTTAGTGCATCTGAATTTCTTTATAAATCTGAACCAGGAGAGAGTGTACTTCTAATTTAAATAAAACTTTAACGGTGCTTCATTCCTTTCAGAAATATTTTTAAGACAACAGTACTACATCCTTGTATAGCTTTTTCTTGCTTAGCCAAATGAAACTTTAAGACCAGTGTACTAATTTAAATAAAACTTTAACAGTGCTAGATGAAGTATGGAACACTGTGGTTAGAAAAAAATATGGTGTTCTGTGAAACATCCATAGAGTTAGAAAAAATATTGTGCTCAGTTCATTATTGGCTTTGTAGTATTGAACACGGTTTGTTAAGAAAAGAAATCATGATTAGCTTTTGTTTTAAGGGATTGTTAGAATATGTGCTGCATGGTTCATCTTTGGGCCAATTTAACAAGTTTGTTTGGGTTCTTTATGTAGCTACTTCATGTTTGTTTATACAGTCAAACAACTAACTTAGCAGTGGCCACATACCAATTCTTTATAAGTTAGGATTGAATAATAAAGTGTTGTTGGCGTGTTGCTTTGCTTGATATGAAGAGAAAAATGGCTGATTTCAAGTGTACATACAAACTTGGTTGGAGACTGAATGAATGTCAACATTTTTTTTCCTTGGTTGGAGCGTTCCTTCTTTCATGCCACCATGCCTGCTTACATGATAAATTAATATTAGACTTTTCGGACCCATAATTTGGTCTATGCAAATAGCTAAAAGCAATTTGGCTCCTGGCAACATTTTTTCTTAAGGGCGACCAGATCATTGCCGCATAATTTATTATAAGAAAATGAATTGATCCATTTTTTTAGGAAAAAAGGGACCCAAAAACCGAACAACTGCACGGTTCCAAAATGGAAACCAGCCTGATCTGCACAGTTCCTGACAACTTAAGAGTTGAAGAAAAGAACAGTATCTAATGTAGTAATAAAACATTGGCATCATTTGTATTTTGTACTACTACCCTTCATTGAGGGGTTGCAGAATTATTTCTGCATTGCCTAATAGTTTCTTGTATACTTTGTCAGGTTTTCTCGCTAAATAATTCAGCACCTCTAAGAACTCACTAGGACCTAGCTGATTGTTTAGTGTTAGCTTGTTGCTCAGTATGAGACAATTGTAACTGTTTTTTATTGTATAGAAAGTAGAATCAAACTTTTCTTTAGCTGATTGATTTCAGTATTGTTGTTTTCTGTTTTTTCCTTTGCTGTGTTATTTAGGTTTTTGTGTCTTATAAAGCATGTAAATTATTTTTAAGGTCTAATTTGAAAGATAAGTATTCCGTGTTTAAATGCTTTATTTGCTCCATATGAAATCGCAGGATTTGTGCATACAGCATTCAATTTCTTCTATGAGGCAGGCATTGGAAAAGGCAACATCCAGGGAATGATCCCACAAGGTGCCTTGGTGAGAATCGTGCAGAAAGGTCTTCAGTACATTGAACTTGAAGCAAATGTAAGTTAATATACCTAGTCTGTTGATGATCACTGTGTTATCTGTTGGCAACTCCTAACATGTTTTCTTCTATCTGTATCTGTAGTCTGAGATTGGCAACGATGACGAGCACCACTTTTTTGAATCTCTGGACCTAATGGCCAATGATTTAGATGACCTGATGAAGAAAATTACCAGCAGTGGGAAGCACAGTTCTGTCAAGAACGAAAAAGAGCAGAAGATCGATTCAGTTGAGACTGACAAAGCACAGATGATTGGTTTTTCTGAGACTACCACAACTTATAGGAAGCAACCTGTGCAGAAAACAAAGGCTGCACAGAACAGCAAACCTGATGAGACTGCTACAATGCGTAGAGCTGAGCCAGTGAAGCATGTGAAGGCACAAAACATCAATTCTGCTGAGACTGTGCAAAATACCAGTTCTGTTGAGGCTACCGCAGGACTGGGGTGCCATCTTTCGTGGATAGGGAGGAAACCTAGACTCAGAAAACGAAAGCACTGAAAGCTATACAATTGAAGAAACTGAAGTTAGACATTCAAATCCATTGCTGATTCAGAGTGTGGAGATTTGACAAAATTTGTGACAGATACCATTCAGTTTCTGATTTCCTTGGCAGTATATGAAAGTACATAAGTAGGGCTGCATTTTCATACAGGCAGTTTTACAACTCGTATATCTTATAAATTGTTAGTTTTAGATCGATGACTGTTATCATGTGGTAGTTCTAGTGCACTGGTTCTGTAAAGCGGATAGGTTTTCCTTTCCCCTCTTTTGTAGTAGTTAGACATATGAGGTTGCCTTTTGACAAATATTAGGATAATATATTGAATTGATTTTTTGCAACACTGTGTGCCACTGAGCAAATGTGAGAAGTAAACATAAATTATATTCAAGCTGCGGATTCAAATGTCAGCCAACCAAACAGCTCATGGTCATGCTAGCGAAGGTACAGCAGTTTTCTGCTTCCCATTTAATTTTGGTTCTGTAAAATAGGGTCTCTTGTGATTAAAGGAACCCCATACTGGTTTACTAGACACAAGAATCGGCATTTTCTAGACGTCCATCAGTTAAGTATGAGAGTCTGCTGGATTTTTGCTGTAAACATTTGAAAACCAGCTGAAACTGTGTAATGCATGAGTGGTGGTAAATTAATCACAGTTTTATCCAGATCATGAATGGTGTTTATCCTGCATGTTGCAGTCATTGAGAATGTAACAGCATCGACCGGGTTCCTTTTTTGCAGTGTAAGCACATACTCCCTCTGTCTTAAAATAGAAGTTATTCTCGCTTATCGAGAAGTCAGTTTTTCTTAACTTTGACCAACTATAGATAAAAAAAATATTAATACTTATAATACATAATTAGTATTATTAGATAGATCATTAAATATATTATCATAATAAATTTATTTGGAGATATAAATTTTGTACATATTTTCTATAAATATAGTCAAAGTTGAAAAAGTTTAATATGCACTCATCTTATAACGTCATCTATGGGAGTAGTAAGGAGGCACTCCGTCCATGTCAGTATCTTTCACCTCCAGCAGTGTGTCAAACTTAAAACTTGGTTAGGAGTGTCATTTAGATCCCTAAACTTCTAAAATACATATAAATTATGGTTCTTGGACTTGGTTGGGAGAGTGTGATTCAGCTATAGGTACTAGACCCGGGCTCCATTACTGCATTACATGTCCAAAGTCCAAACAAGTCCCACTAGACAACCGGTCCAAACAAGTCCCACTATACAACCGGTTGGGACTTGGGAGTGTCTGTCTTGATAACGCAACTGATGACGAGGCTCGGTTGTGGCCTGCACATCCACCAGGTGCTACTTGAGCCTCGCAAGCATGGCCATGGCGTGCTAGCAAGATCATCCTAGTCCAAAAAAAAAAAGGGCCTGCAAGAGTCGCAATGGCGCTAGCGGCGACGGCCTTGCTGTGGTTGCCCGCGCACTGAAGCAGCCCATAGAGGCTGACCATGGCACACGGGTGCACGCTGTGTTGAGGATCAATTGCGCCAGCGTCAAGATGATAGGTAGAACAAGATGGCCGCCACGTTTCCCATGCCTTTAGTCTGGATCACAACATGTATTTTAAGAGTTCAGAGACCTAGATAACACTTTAACCAAATTCAATATCTGCAAGTGCATTTTATTTGCCAGTTTAGCATGAGTTATATTTTTTTTAGATAATGGATAAAATTATCTGGCCTCTACATCCAGGGGATGTACACAGCCAATTATTACAGAGTTTTGGAAAAAATAAAAGAGAAATCTTGGTCTTATAGATCGACCAGGACGCTAGTTCAAACAATAAATATGTGTCCATCCTTTATTGGATAACTCTAAAGCAATTACTTCTAATTTCTTGCTCATCGTTGAGAGTGCGTCCACGGCTGTCTCATCATGCTGCAACGGGACCCAAGTTCGTAACCACTATGCTCCTCTGAAAGTTGAGATTTGGATCTCTTTTTTTTTTCTTTTGAACCGGAGGTAACCCTATTTCCATTATGTTTAGTAGAAATACAGCAGTTATCATACTGTTTCGAAAAGAGAGGATTTGGATCTCATATGAAGAATTAGTAAGTTTGGGGCATCAATATGCATTTTAAGAGTTGGGAGATGTTGCCAAGTAATCGACTGCATTAGTAGCCTCCTCTTCATGCCTTTGCATTATTGTCCATAACAGAAAAGGCTCAGTCTAGCGATCAATATTCAAAATTTCTCCTACTTCTTATAGACGTTAGTTGCATAGTGTCGGCATGATTAGGCAGTACAGTACTTATATATGAGATAATAAAGTTCCATGGCCCTTTCGAACAGCAGTTGCGCTACTTTCTCTAGCACATCACATGTCCATAGTTTCGATGCCAGTACAAATTAGCGTTCCATGATTTCGCATTCCTTTGCTCCTTTTCCTCAAGGCCTCTTTTCTAAATGTTTCCGTTTCACTTTATTAACGCACTTTCGTAGGCTCTGGACTCATTTTCTGAACTCAAACAGTGACACGTTGGACGAGCAATCTTTTTTTTTTGGGGTGAGGAACTGCGGCAGGCACAAGGTCAACCTGAACACATTATATTTAGCATATATGCAAGTGTCTTTGGCATACAAGATTTGGGAGAGAGGCACTAAAGAACTAATAAGCAAAATTGTCAGCTAATGGACAAAGAGGACATTAATTATGTATGCTATTGAATTTGTTGGATTCAATCTAGAGCAACTATACTAGATTTGGTTGATTCCTGAACTTCACTTACTAGTATTTTCTGATACATTTTTTTAAAACGATTTCCAGCTGATACAAATATATTACAATCACAGATAATTTGTAAACAAAGAAAAAATCTCTGCAAGGCCTACCATGCATGTCAAATGGATGGATCAACTCAGACCTGCTTCATCAGTTTCTGATTTACTTTTGCCAAGTGTGTACATTCATGAACCATACTACGATACTGCAGTACGTATTTATCGAGGACATGTGACATAAAGGAAAGATAGCGTGTTTGCTAAAGCAAAACAGGATAAAAAGTTGGCAAGATGCCAAGCAGATGAAGCAGCAGTCCCAGCAAACTCATTCCCATGGCTGCTAATCAATCAAGCTACCGGTACTAATCGACGACGACGACGAATCTCCTACATCATGCATGCATGGCATGCACACAAACTCCCGTCCACGAAACAAGCACCTGATTTCCACCATGTGCGCTCGTCGTTCACTGAACTCAAATAAACCTTGTGTCACTTGTCAGATGATGCATATGCTTTAACAAAGTCGCAGCTCACAAGGCAATGCAACTACCACTGCTAGCTGCTACTGAAAGTTCCTGTCCAAGATATGTTGAGGCATATGGCCTCGCTCATGGACAGATGCAGTTGTTGCTTGAGACTGGAGAGCCTGGCCTGTCTCTGTCGCAATGCGATTGGGGAACAATGATGTGAGTGAGGACAGACAAGAGAGACGTGCCCGATTGGAGCACACAAGCTAGCTGCTTGGTTGTCAGTAAAGTGTGTCTTGGATTGATCAAGTTCCCCAATAATATTCTTGTCGCACTGCATGAGATGAGACCGACCGTGTGTCCATCTGAAACGTAACCCCCCCTCTAATTCTGCTCTCATCTCATACTACAGTGTAGTACATACACATGTCACTCTCATCTCCGTTCCCTTTTGGCTTGTAGACAGCACTGTGGAGGCTTGGGATACAGCCCCCATGCATGCATGGTCCAAGGAATCAACATGTCTGCATACACTTGATGTATAGTACAGTACTGTAGAAGATTTTTTTGGAGGGCTTCACTTCACCCAGCACCGTATGATATCCCTGAGTGAACCCCTATAGTTGCAGCTACGACCAGGGATTGAGAGTATTTTGCCCTCTCGTGTTTTCCATGGGCCGTGTGTCCATCTGGTGGTAGAACTAGCTAGAAGCATGCAAATTAAAGTGGCAGACAAGGGTGGCCTTATTTAGTCCCCATGGAAAAGTGCGGCTGCCTTTTGGACAAGTTGAACTAATCTCACTCACCTAGCTCACCTCAGTACCTCACCTTTAATTGTGTAGTTCGATCAAGTTAGGACTTAGGAAGAGTCCAGCTTCCTGCTCATTTATCACATGGGCATCAGATGACTGATGATTATTCTCAACGCATCATGCATCAGGCTTAGAAGTTCATTTATTTCTTCAGGAAGCAAAGCAATCATCGCTCTGTCTCTGCAGATCCAAGTCTCACCGTCACTTCTCAAGGCGCAGATGGAGCGATTACAGTGCAAACAAACAGGATTTGTTACTGTCGCCTTCAGCTGGAAGGCTGAATCAGAAGGGGATCGAATAAGGTCGTCGAACAAAACAACAACTGTGCTTGAGCTCTCAGGTTGCTGCAAGTACAGGACCGAATGCAACTTCTTCATTCTTCCATAGTCAAATGAAGTGACGTCAGTTGATTTCTTGCTCCAGGCCAGGCCAACAAGTTGCGTGTGTTGCTGATTGGCCATTTGTAAGTAACACTGCATGCATGGCTTATAGTATAGCCATCTATATCATATCTAATCACGTTGAAAAAATTGGCCGACGCGTACTACGTATTGCCGTCTCCATTACGAAACTGATGAAGGATCTCCCATTATGACCATGTTCAGATTATTGGACCTCCACTCCCCTCAAAAAAAAAAGTTTGAGAAGAGCATCACACACAGGTCAAACACAAGAGCTGAGCTGGACCACGGATTCAGGGGCTCAGGATTTGACAAGTATTCTCCATACCTAAATAGCGCATGATGACAGGAAGCACTTGCAACAGCCGTCGAAACCGAACTCGGAGTATATGCGATCATACATACATATCCTTCCCTGTTGATCGGAAAAGAAATTAAAGCTGCTTCCTCATCTGAAAGAGAAATGGATCCTGGACCAGCCGGAAGCATACGATGGAGGGTGGCTCTACGTGGAAGGGAATAGACGAACTAGATGCCGCTTGCGACTCCGGTGATGGATGGATCCTCAACTGGGTCCCTGATGGATCGATGATGGTGCTGGCGGAGAAATGCATGTGGATCTGCAAATCTCGCCGAAAGCGACGCATGGTTGGAGCTGCCCCCCTGCAGATATGCTAAAAGCAGCATGGTGTGTTAAGTGTGTGGAAGGAAGCCCAGGTGCCTCTCCTTTTCTATCTATCCTCAAGCCAGAGCCAGCCTGATCAAGTTGACTCAGGACACCTCCAAATGCTAACATCATCACACACTAGACACTACACACTAGACGACTAGCTTTCACAAGAACTCATCAGCTCCATCCATCGGCTCCCAGCTGCAGAACACAAGAGAAGACCACCCAAAAAAGTACAGCTGGTGGTCGTCCTCCTCCTCCTCCTGTATGTACCAATTAATACCAGTGCACTTGCTGTGTGACTTGTGCTGTGACAGCAACAGTCTCCCACTACCAAAAGGAATGAAACCCTGTGGTGTGGTGTGGACTACTACTGTGGAGGCTGGCCGGAGGGGAGGCATCATTGTACAATCCCATTAGTCCATTACTAGAGCTGCAACTTGCCACTTGAGGAGGAGGAATACAAAATGCATGCACACGCATGGGACAAGCTAGCTAAGGTTCATGAACCAGCTGCAGCGAGTCATAGTGATTTAGTCTAAACTCTAAACTGTTAGTGTGTTCATATCAGTCAGCTCTAGTGATGGAACCGAAAACGACACCGCTTGGCCAGGGGCTGTTTGGTTCCTAGACTGGCCTGGGACCTAGACGATGCCTAGGCTAAGGGGGTGTTTGGTTGGGGAAAATTAGTATTTAATTATGGACTAATTAAGCTCAAAAGATTCGTCTCGCAAATTATCCTCTAGCTGTTGTTTTAGTTTTACAAATAGTATGTATTTAATACTTCATGCATGTGTCAAACATTCGATGTGATGAGCCTAAAACCAAACAGGGCCTAATTAACAAAACATGCACCCCAGTCACAGGGCCAGGTCAGCATCCAAACAGGCCCTAACTGGTACGGAGTAGGGATTACTACTAGCCAGCGAATAAGCACTATACAAAAAAGAAATCATGGGTGCTAAACTGCTAATGGAACTTATCAGAGAGAACAGGGTGCAGAGTTAACGTCAGGCGGTGGTGGGTGCGTCTCGATCAGTCTGTGGTGTTTGGGCGTAAATGCTAATCTCCAGACAAACTAAAAGGTTTGCGAGATGTGTAAGCATGTAACTTCAAACAGGCCGGTGCCCATCAATATATATGCCGTGATTGCTGCGCAATCTTCAGGGACAGGATTACTTCGTGCATGGCTTTCTGACTGTGACATGAACCCAACCGCGCGTTCCTTCCTTTATTTAACTGGAGTCTGGAGTTTGGACAGCTAAATTCCAGAAGAACTAGTAGTTGTCTTGTGTTCATTCACGCATGCATGTTTTTTTTTCTTTTGTCAGATTACGTAAAGTAGATCACTTTCACCGCACCCTGCGCCACTGGTAAAACGACGCGTGTCCATCGACGCTGGGGTGGATGGTTAAGTTGTACTATACAGCTACAGTTACAGAACCTGCAGATGGGCATGGATGGATAATATATATAGTTGAGATGGAGATGGTGACGTGAGGAGGCGTTGCTCCAGTGACATGGGCCAGATCCTGGGAGATCAGAGATGGGAAAGCAAAGGAGATCGATCGAGGACGAAGAGATAAGCGGGTAAAGTAAGCTAAGACAAAGAGAGCGGGATTCGCTCTGGATTATCCACTATGTAAAAGTTACTATGCCCCACCGGTTAGGGTTTCGCCAGCGGCAGGGTTAGAGGCAGTGGCGGAGCCTAACAATAAATGAAGGGAGGGCAAACATAAACTATGTGATTGATTATGGATGAGTAAATGCCTAAGGTCTTATGCTTAATAAACTGGTTATAGACAGCTTTAGAAAATTATTTAGAGTATGGAGCAGCAGCCCAACTTCACCTCCAAGAGGCTCCGCCGGTGGTTAGAGGATTTGTTTCTGGCTGAGAAAGAGCTTTTGGGAGCAACGGTCGTGACACGGCGGTAAAGGCGGGTTGAGGGGCAGCAAGCGAGGCAGTGGAGGCACTGCCGAGCGGGCGACAGGGGACAACCAGTTGGGCAAGGCCGGCAGCGGGGGCGTTGTGACGAGCTCGCTGGAGCGCTACCCTAGCGTTGAGGTGGACGGGCTCGGGGGGCGATGGCGGGTTAGTGGTACGTCGAGGCGGCTCGCCACCAGCCGTTGGTGGTGGGGGCAAGGCGAGAAACGAGGACGGCGAAGCTCGTTGGCGCCCTAGGGCGAGGTAGAGCGACGACGCGGATGCTGCTGACCTGGGCGTTCGGGGAGCCGACAAGGTAGGGGAAGGAAGAGCGCGTCGGGGGATGAAGGCACGTGGCGTGGAGGGGAGAACGGGTAACGACCTAACATTGTCTTATCCACTAGTAATAACTAGTAGTGTGTAGTGGGTGCAGTGCAGTGCAGAGGGGTATGTAGAGAGAGAGAGAGACAAGGTTCTCTTTCTCTCTCTACCTCCTGATTTCGCGCAGAGACCTTCCATTACCCATAAGAATTATTCCCTCTCTTGTCGAATCCCAACGTTATTAAACGTGTCCTCGGCCGGCCTCGGCTCCCCTCACTCTCTATAAAGCAAACTGCAAACCTGAAAGCAGGCGTGGTAGTAGCTAGCTGCTGGTTGATCACCTGCAAGCAGCGATTCAGAGCCAAGAAACATCAGCAGCAGCTAGCCAGAGCCAGCTTCAGTTCGCATGCAAGATTTACTGGGCATGGAGCAAACGGACGAGGCGTCGTCGGTGAACGAGCAGAGCGCGGAGCGGCGGCAGCCGTCCGTGGTGGCCGGCGGCGGCGCCATGGCGTGGCTCGACCTCACGCTGGCCGTGAACGCCTCTTCTCGCGACGAGTTCCCGGCGCCAGACGGCGGCGACTCCTCGTCCGCCGGTTCAGACGGCGAGCCGCCGCCGGCCAAGCCCGACGCGTCTGCGTCTGCGTCTCCTTCTCCTCCTCCTCCTGCCAATCCCACGCCGCACAAGGTGTTCTCGTGCAACTTCTGCATGCGCAAGTTCTTCAGCTCGCAGGCGCTGGGCGGGCACCAGAACGCGCACAAGCGGGAGCGCAGCGCGGCCAAGCGCTCCACGTCGGCGTACCACCACCACCTCCACGCGCAGCAGCGGATGGTCATGGCGGGCCTGCCGCTGGAGGCGCACGCCGCCCTGGTGCGCGCCGCGCTGCGGGTCAGCCCGGCCAGCACGGTCATCCACAAGGCCGCCAGCGCCAGCCAGGACCTCGCCGCGGCGCGGGCGTCTGCTGCCGCTGCCGCTGCCGGTGCCGTCGCCACGAGCACGGCGCCCAGGTTCCACGACGGCGACAGCAGCAACGCTTCCACGGCTGCCACACCGTGGGCGACCGCGCTGCTCTACGAGGAGCCGGTCAGCTCCACGTGGCCCGGGAGCTTCCGGATGAGAGCGCAGCCTGAGCCGCCGAGCTCGGAGCAGCAGCAGGCGTCGGAGCAGAGTAAGAAGATCGACTTGGATCTCAGGCTGTGAAACTGAAACTGAATCGTAGTTACAACTTACATACATGTAGAGAGAGGAGCTAGCGACCCTGTACTTTGATTTTAAATTTGTTTCAATTTTCACCGGTATATAGTTATTTATCAACTGTTTAATTCCACGACTAATCGAGCTTGTGCCGCCTTCTGAATAACGAATGATTTTGGAAGGAAATTATGGAAACCATCAGTTCGACTGCATCTTCGGATTTCATCGCGGATGAGCAGGCAGCAATCGTTTTCTGAATTCTTTCAGTCAGATGCAAAATCCGTTTTGAGTGCATGCTCAGACAGTATTTATTATGACTTATAAAAAAGATCTAGGATGATCATGCGCCAAATTTTGTCATGACATCGGATCACAGGAGAAGAGTGCATTTGGAACTGCCTAGTATATTGTGTGCCCTTTATTTAGCCAACAGAGCTTTCGGCGAAAAGGCAAAAAAGCACTACATTATACTAACTAGGAAACAAACAAATTTTGAGGATTTTATAGAACTTTAGTGTGCATATTTTACTTTTCTCTCAAGATCAAAGCCACAGTAGTGTTTAGGGAAACAAAGAAAGATATGAAAATGGAAAAAAAAAAACAAATCAGAAGAAACTTTGCAGGCGGATGGAACGGTATCAAGAACTTGTTGGCAGGAATAAAGTTTGCTTCAAAAATTGTTCCTTTGACATCTCAATTTGTCCGGACGCAATCCTGACATATGGAATGCTGTCGTCAGCTGTTCCCTCCTGCAGTCCTGCCCATATTCTGTATCAAAAAAAAAAGGTGCTGCTCCTATTCAGCAAGTTGTGGTTCCAGATGCCAATGTGCCATTCCACTCAGCACAAAGATAAGATAGAGAAAGATCAGCAGAAAAGCAACCTAGTTCACTATTTTTAGCTACTTCTGTCAAAAAAAACTATTTTTAGCTACTATACCTCAAAGAATTTAGCACCTCCGCAGTTCCGCACATTGCAAAAACTTCTTTATTCAGGACAAAGAACCTAATGCGTGATTTTCAACGTGAGAAATTGCCAATTATCTATTCCGAGAATGTTGTCTCTTTCTGTGCATGAAGAGAACTTGTGTTCTGTTTTTCTTTCTTTAAAAAAAAGAGTATAGGAGTATATTTGAAGGGCTTTGCTGCGGTACTCACAAATGACTGTGAGCCGTTCATTGATTTTAATCGGAAGGTTATGATGAACTATTACCTCCTAGGAGGTAATAGATGAAATGCATATTTAGTATAATATTTTATTTTATAAAATAGGTTAAATAATGAAAGTTTTAGATATAAAAATCTTTTTTCTAGATTTGATTGATGCATGCGTGATCTCTAAGTGATATGGTAAATCTTTTAATTTTATGACTTTGGACATATTAAATCTTTTATTTTATGCGTGATCTCTAATTAATTGATGCATGCATGGATAAATTTTTTATTTTATACGTGACCGTATGCAATATGATTAAAATTTATAGTGTGACATGATGCATGACATGGATAACTGATGTATACATGGGTAACTCACACATGACATGATTTTATACGTGCAAACTTTATAGCATGACAGATTAAAGTTTTATGTGGTTTGCATGTACGTGCTTGTGTTAGCGTGTGCTCGTGTATGCATTTTAAATGAGTTGATACGCGACATGCATGCATTGTGTTAGGGAGTGGGTAACGTGTTAGTGCATATAATGTAATTTCATTTGTAACTTTATAGTTTGAAAAATATGCTTGTAACTTTATGATTTGATAAAAGTTTCTATGTTAGATATATTAATTTAGTGATATTTTGTTTTATTTTATTAGACTAAATAATTGTGTATATTTAAATTTAACACACGTCTCCACGGTATTTTATTAGGGGAATCCGCATGCGAGATTTCCCTTCCCACCATTAGTGGGTTGTGGGGGTTTTATTTTGTTTTTCTGAATTTATTAATTTATTTAGTAATTCATTAAATTGTAAAAATCAATAGTTCAGATTATTTTTGAGATATTACTTCATCTGGCCTTGTTTAGTTCCAAAAAATTTTGCAAAATAGAAATAGTACCACTTTCGTTTGTATTTGACAAATATTATCCAAACATGTATTAACTAGACTCAAAAGATTCGTCTCATCAATTCCGGCCAAACTGTGCAATTAGTTTTTATTTTTCGTCTTTATTTAATACTTTATGCATGCGTCTAAAGATTTAATGTGACGGGAAATCTGAAAAATTTTGCAAAATTTTCTGGGAAGTAAACAAGGCCATAGGTAAAAGGTGTACCTTAGCAAGCATGAATAAATGTTGGTACTAGAAGTTAACTCATGGCTCAATGAGTTTGTAAACTTTTGGATAGAATCTTGTGGATAACTGAAATGTTCAGAGCACATTGTGCTACAGAAATTGGATACAGGGGAAACTGACTACTGGAGGGGCATTGTGCTACAGAAATTCTGCATATTGTACTTTTCTCAAGATCAATACCATGGTGTTCAGCAAAAGAAAAAATATATGAAAAGGGAAAACCAAATTAGAAAAGAAACTTCGCAGGTGGATGGATGGGTATCAAGTACTTGTTGACAGGAATAAAGTTTGCTTCAGAAAATATTACCTTTGAAATCTGAATTTGCCAAGTAATGCTGAATGTTGGTGACCGGTGAGAAGCAAACCTGTAAGGGAGATCAGTTGTCCAGAGTGGGTGTAGGGTAAACACAAATCACAGAACTCTGATGTATTTATGACCCAAAGCTTCACTTATTTACGATTAGAGGGAGTATCCCAATATATTCTGGAAATTTTTTTTTTAAATCACTGTATATCGCGATCATATAAACTTTTCAAGCAACGTAGTGTGACATGGGACGGGAGTTCAAGACTTGAGGTTCTACGGAGAGCTAGCACAAGAGTCTATATTGAGGTAGCCTAGCTACGCAATTACTTTATGAATTAAGCTAGCACAAGAACCTACATTAAGCATGAATGGACTTGATAAGAATTCCAATTTCCAAAAGCTTAAGACTATGTGGACGCAGGTAGATGGGAGCAAACAAATTTTGTCTTATTAGAACTTTACAGTCTATTGGCTCACGTAGTAAGCTTTAGTTGGCGTGAAAAAAAATGGACAGGGTTTATTAGTATCATTAATGGTATAAGGATTATCTACCAAGCACTAATGTGCAGAATGCTGAAACTACTGCATCCAGTGTGAAATCAATGATGCTTAGAAAGTTTGTTTTTATTTACCGATAACAATTGCTTTAGGCGATCAAGAAACATTTTCAACAGCTTGCCTTGGTAACAAAGTGTATTGGCGAGAATCAGATCTGTGTGAAGACAGGGTACACTGTACAGATAACCAAATTGTCGATTTCACTGTACAGCTAAGCAGATATGTCATATTTTTGTTTGATGGATAATGCCAATAGCCCAATACACAAATGGCTGAAGTCGAATTACCTAAATGAAAGTGGAACCATCCACAGCACGTTCATGGTAAAATGAAAGTGGAATCATTGAAATTAAGAAATTGGAAATTTTATCAAACAACTTCATTACCAAAACATCTAACCATGTAATGTGTTTCAGTTGAAGTCAAAAATATGTTAGGTGGCCACTTTATAAAGCCATAGTTAAGAAAATTGATGCAATCGGGCTAAAGAGGATAAACACTCAATTCTTAGATCATGTTAGTTACTGATCAACTTAAAGAACTGTATATGTTAATCATGAATGGGAACAAGCATTTCAAGACAATCAGAATTCCAACATTCAGATGTGACCAATTTTCGTAGTGACAATAGTGAAGGTGTGCATTGTGTTTGAAATTCTGATCATTCACATGTGACCAATTTCTTAATTAACAGTTCCAGGTTTGCTTGTTAGAGATAATGATCATTCACAACTGTTCCAGGTTCCAAGTACCAGGTCTACCAGGACATATTTCTTGTATCGAGAGCATATCATTTTCTGGCTTTCTGCATGTTGTGTTTACCAAGATGTCAAGGTCAACATCTATATTACTGACCACTAGATACAGTGTTCTGTACTAGAACTGTATGAAAAAAAAAAGAGAAAATGGAAGAAGAGCCAACAAATGAAAATTTTGGAATTGTGCCCTCAACAAATAAAGACACCTGGTTGTAATGTATAATTATGATACACAAATACAAAATGTGACACGCCTAGCCTTATATTGCGCCTGAACTTCAAACAAATCAACTCTGAATGCTCCTACCCGAGCCTAGATGCAGCATCCAAGAACCCGCAGTACCCTTACAACCTTAGCCATTGCACATCTTGCTTGAGGAAAGCTGTGTGCTTGGCTTTACTAGATTATCCAGGAACACCTACTCCTTCAGTTTCTTGAAGTATGATGCTGGGATCTCAACAGGAGGTAGCAAAGCTGATACACCCTTGAACTGTTCAAGAGATTTATTCCACAGTTAGGACACTAGAATTATGCAAACGATCTGACAGCAAAACCATGTGCAGCTGTCAAGGCCCATCCTTACCTTGTGTTGCTTGTATTTCTCCCGGATCGCCATCATGGATGAATATTTCCGGTTGAGCTGCATATGATGTATGGCAGCAACACAGTCCTTCAACTCAGATGGCTTGTAGCCAGTTAGTGTCTGCATCTTCTTGCTCTGCAACCGTACATAACAAAATGAGTTGGTGGTGTTTGGTAACTAATGAGACAGGAATGATTGGGATCGACTAGATCAATATCATACCCAGGGATTGGTGTGTGGATCAAGGGTCAGCCTTGCAACAAACACCACTGAGGCTGCAACAAGTGATGGCAAGAAGCGAAGCAAGCTGTAGTCCAGCAAGCTCAGCTCACACAGGTAGTTACCCAGGAACTCCAGCTGGAGGCTAGGACACTGCAATACATCACAACATAATGGATCAGACAACGGCATACACAAGCAGCAGGTATTCAGAACAGAAGCAGATTCCATTGTTGAAATGCAACAGATCTCACAGGTGAAAGTACCTTATTGTTGTCTTCTTGGGCAGATCTGATGAACATCCTAGGAAACAGAAAGCAAATGGCACACAAAATTTAGAAACAGATTCATTCTGGCAAACAAGGATTAGTATAACACTTCAGATTGATTTGGTTTGTGATCTACCTCAGGAACGTCTTGGGGGTAGGATTGCCCACCTCAAACTTGAGGACATTCAGTATATCACTCTCCATCTTAACTACCTACAGATCCCGAATCACAGATCAATTAACATTTTGCAATCAATCAGTGGCAAGATCCGGAGGCAAATCCCTTTCAAATCATACAGAAAGGACGAGCACACACCTCCTGCTTGGTGTAGGTGTTATCGGTGATGTAGCAGAAATCCTCCACATTGGGCGGGCTGATCTCCTCATACTTGCTGCATCGATTCGAATCGGACCCAGCACATAAGAAATGGAGCTCGGTTCTTGAAATGTGGATGAGTGAGATTTAACGGATCGGTTGCTTACGATGCGACGAGCATGGCGCAGACGCCGAGGAGCTGCAGCCTCTGCCTGTTGAGGGCGTTGGCGGAGAGGAAGCGGTCGACGTAGGAGACGGTGAGGTAGAGCGTGTCGGAGACGAGCTTGTACTCCTCGGCGACCTCGACGAGCCAGTCGACGAGGATGGCGCGCATGTTAGGCGTGACGTCGACCTGCACCGCGGCGATGTAGTCCGCGGCGGGGCGGCGCTTGGGCTGCGACTCCATGGAGCGGAGGTAGGAGTAGATGTCGGAGGCGTAGGGCTTGCAGAGCTGCGGATCCTCCGCCTCCTCGTCAGAGGCGGCGGCAGGCGCGGGCGCTGCCTTGGGCTTGGGCTTGGCGGCGGGGACGAGGAGGTGCTGCTGCTTCCTGACGGGCTTGTCGTCGTCGTCGCCGTCATCGTAGTAGTCGTCGTGCACGGCGTTGGGGTGCGTGGGCAGCTGGGTAAGCGCGACGCGCTTGCGCTTGGCGGCGACGGCCACGGCCGTGACGGCGGCGGCGCGCTTGGCTGCGGCGCGGGTGAGGCGCGGCGGGGCGGCGGCAACAGCGGCGGCGGCGGAGTTCTCCTTGTCGGCCATGGCGGGTGACGATAAAGGCGGGCGGCGCTGCTCCTGCTCCGGCTGTCCCTGCACGGCGGCGGCGGCGGCGGGGGCAGGAGCAGGCTGCTAGGCGCCGAAGCACGGAGGAGAAGCAGAGCAGAGGGCTGAGATGGGATGGAGCAGGAGTAGTGGGCGGGCGGTTATGTAGGGAGTGGGGGGGGGGGGGGGGGGGGGGGCCCCTATTTTTTGGGTTTGGAGGTTTTGGGGAGGGCCGGGGTGGGGGGGGCGGGGCGGGGGGCTGAGGAGGAGGAGGAAGCGGGGGGGGCGGGGTGGGGGGGGAAGAGGGGGAGGGGGCGGCGGGGATTGGGGGGGGGGGGGGGGGGGGGGGGTGGAGGCCGCCATTATTTTGGATTCGAAGCATTTCGGAGAGCTCCGGTTG
>Ga0182004_10001265_pt1 | contig 18152 bp, 14 predicted proteins | sample Sormic07211540_1_FD_120479 | JGI IMG/M metagenome (GOLD analysis project Ga0182004, IMG submission 120479) | Endophyte microbial communities from Sorghum bicolor roots, Mead, Nebraska, USA - 072115-40_1 MetaG | ecosystem: Host-associated > Plants > Roots > Unclassified | place: USA: Nebraska...
GGTATAATGTGTTGGTTTGTGTTTTGTTGTATGTGGTGGGATGGTAGAGGGCTGGGTTGGGGGGGGGGGGGGGGGGGGGGGGGGGGTGGGGGTTTCATGCCCACAACCATCCCACGAGTTACATGAGGCATGATTTTCTCATGCTGTTTTTAAGGTAAAAATAATTCAGTTACATATTTTGTATCATGCTCAGGCAGAGAAAAAGTTTTCAGGTTTGCATTTCACTGTTTAAGCCCTATCCACCAACTATTTTTTAAGGAAACGGTAGGGGAACTCCCTACCTTTTTTTTAAAAAAATTTCTGTAAAAAGTTATAACTTTATAGAGAAAGTTACATATGTATAGATACAAGGCTTGCAGAGTCCAAAAGAAAAAGAAAGCAAAAAATACAAGTGGCTCTCTTTCCACACAGATAAAGGGTCTGAAATGCTCTTCTTTGCTTTGACGCAAACATGGCCAAGATCTTCCTTAAGAGCTGCTCTCCAATCCAACAGAGAGGCATCTTGGCTGTAAAAAATGACTCCATTTCTCACTTTCTAAATTATCCAACAAGCTGAAATGAAAATTTCTCTGAATAAGTGACTAGCAAAGTTTGATCCAGCTTGGATGATCATGTCTAGAGGTTGCAGGTTGAAGTTTCAATGGATATTGATGGAGTTCCATTAATCAGAACTAAATGGACACTCGAAGAACAAAAAACTTGTTTCCTCAAGACCATTGGAGAAAAGAACACAGGAGTATTCATCAAGATACATATTTTTCCTTCTTAAAAGATTCCTGGTGCTTACTCTATCTCTAAGCAGAAGCCAAGCAAAAAATTGTGTTTGCCAAGGTTATTTGATTTCCAAATCCATTTGAATAGAGGGAAGCTTCCAAGGATCCCTGGAGTTGAGAGCAGGCCTTCTTTGAGGAGAAAACAGTTCCCAGCTATAATGCCAAATATCATGTGTAGTTTGATCCCACTTTCTGTCACTGATGATTTCTTGAAGTTCAGTGAGTTGTTGTGAGGCTTGAACTGACAAAAGCAGGAACTTTTTTTGATTGATCTCATTGCTGAAGATATATTGAAAAGAGCAATTTGCCTTCTTGGAGAAGGAGAAAATGTGTGGATATTTGCTCTCAAGAACTTGACCAGTCCAATTATGCTTCCAAAGGGAGGTAGAGGCACCAGAGTTTGGATGGCAAATGGTAAAATCTTTAAATTTCCCAAACAACTTGATGATATCTTTGTGCCAAAAGTATCCACTTGGGCTTCTATCATGAGGTGGGATATTGGAATTATGATATAACTTTGGCCAAGTTAAGTTGAACCAGGGGATATCTACGTGGTTATAAAATTTACCAAGGAACTTCATCAGCAGAGCAATGTTTTGGTTTTTCCTATCGATAATCCCAAGTCCTCCATCATCTTTGGTCCTGCAGGCTGGTTCCTAGGCAGCAAGGCAGGTGCCTCTTCTACTGATATCTCCCTTGCTCCACAAGCAGTGCTCAACTCTGTATTTTCTGACCTGATACAAGGCTGCATATATAGTAAGTGGGTAGGTCAGAAAATACAGAGTTGAGCAATATGAGTCTTCCTTGGTATGAAAGAAATTTACTTACACCTAACAATCTCCTTTCCATTTTGGACAGGAGAGGGCTAAACTCTTGAATTGAGGGTCTGGTGGTCCCAAGGGCTAGACCCAGATAAGTAAAGGGCAATGCTCCCAATTTCACATCCAAAAGTTTGTGCTAAATGAACTGTTTTTCTGCTAGCACATTTATGGGAACCAAGAAACTTTTTTGAAAGTTAACATGTAACCCAGAAGGAACATGTAACATGTATTAACGGATCCAAACATGCTCTAAGGCCTTGTTTAGTTCCCTATAAATTTTGCAAAATTTTTCAGATTCCCCGTCACATCGAATCTTTAGACGTATACATGAAGTATTAAATATAGATAAAAATAAAAACTAATTACACAGTTTGATCGAAATTGACGAGACGAATCTTTTAAGCCTAGTTAGTCCATGATTGAACAATATTTGTCAAATACAAACGAAATTAGTACTGTTCACATTTTGCAAAATTTTTTAGAACTAAACAAGGCCTAAAAATGCTCGGGTTTTGGTATTACACGAAGGAACTGAAGGCCAATATATATAGGAGTACAAAATAGGAAAAGCCCAGTAGGCACCAATGCTCATTTTGTGTTGGGCCATGGGCCGGTTCCAACGTGCTTCTCTGAAATGAGGATTGTTCTATAGGCATCATTCCATCCGCCCCGAAGTCCGGTAGTACGTGAAGTTGCGAAACTGAACTTGCTGCAAACAAGAGACTGGTGCCGTATTTATTTTCCTATCGTTATCTGGTTCAATTGTTTTTGTGCTCCAGGTCAAAGGCATATTGGAGAAACGACTTCGAGCGAAACAAGTTCTAGATGCCATCAGATACTCAGACGGGTTGGTGTTCCTCTTAAGATCGGTAAGCTGCCGACAATGTCTAATAACAATACTCAAAATCACACTCAATTGACACATTTCTCCCTCACCCTCCCCCTTCAGAGCAAGGTCGCAAGGAGCATCTCGCTGACGCTGGTCAAGCCTGTACCGTAGCGCTCACCCCCCGTGAGCATACACTGCCCAAGAATATCCGGGCCTGCGGCGGCAACGATCGATGACGCACCGGAACAGTGCAGTTGCAGCGAAAGAAAAAGCGCGCCGTCGCTGTCGACGGCCGTGCCGAGCGCCAGCAGACAAGCGGCGATGCTACAAAACAACGCGCCAATCAACCGCCCCACTGCTGACCCTTTCCAACCCTCCAAGCTCCCTTTGCCTTCCGCCTGCCGGCCGGCAGCGGTGGTAGCGGCCACGCCCCCGTGGTATGGCCGCCCGCTCCCTCCTCCTCTACGCGCTGCTCCTGGCCCTCGCCACCGCCGCGCCGTCCCACGGCCTCACTCAAGGTAGAGTCTTGCCGTCGTGACTGAATCCCTTTTTCAAGTTCTGATTATCAGCTCGCGCGCGCGCCCTGAGTGCCGCTGGAATGTTTGGTGGATTGCATCAACGACCGGATTTTGCGTGCACACAGCAGGCTACTGTTTTTGCATCTGAATGACGTGACTTACTGCTGCTTCCTTCCAAATTCAATGCTTCGGTTGTGTCGTTGTGCTTCTTTCTGATGTGATGGTGGGGTTTTCTGTTGACTTTGACGCAGCGGATGTTGCGAAACGATTGAAGGAGGAGCTGTCACAGAGGAACCGTGGGCATGAGATGCTCGAATCATGGAACGGGGACCCGTGTTCTCCGTCTACCTGGGAAGGGTTCTCTTGCGAACCCAAGGATGGTGGCCAGGTCGTAGTCAAGCTGTGAGTGATCACCAAAAATTGTGGACGTTAATTTGCTCATCACGCGCACATGTAGTTTTGACTTTTGAGAACACGCCGGCAACACCTATTTCCTTGCTGCTAATTTTGGAATTTGTTGTTCTTGTGCTGTGAATTCGGATCCTTCTATGTCGCTCCTACCGTCCTTGCCTTTCTGAATTTTCCTTTACCTTTTTGATAGAGCATTGCATTTGTGAGTTGGTGTTGAATTGAACGAAACAGTGATTGGTTGGTATTTGCGATTTGCGTAGGAACTTTTCTTCGAAGAACTTGCAAGGGCCGATTCCTGCAGCGATTGGTAACTTGACGGAGCTAAATGAAATGTATGTTTAGCTGTCTGCTTTCATGTGAAATTGTGAATTCATGCTTTGCATTTGCTAGGTGTTGACTTTATTTTCTTACTGCTGTGGGTGCAGTTATCTTCAGTATAATAACTTCACTGGATTTATTCCGGCATCCTTTTCTGCTCTCGGACACCTGCAGAAGCTGTAAGTACATGCTACCTTGTTCTTCTTTTTTCTCCTTATGTTACAAAGATGATTGCTTCAATCGAATCAGTAAGCAATTCTAGATTTTGCCATCCAATTCAGATCATCTTGTTTCCATTTGATAACATATGCTTCTTACATCACTTGGATATTTTTTATGATTTCTACCAAAAAGATCTAACTGGACACTATCATTTAATTAATTCAGGTCGGTGATTTGCAACCCCTTGTTGAGCTATAAGCAGCCTGATGGATTTTCTAGTGGCGTAAATTTCAGGTGAAATTTCTGTTATGATGTTCATCTTTTCTTGTCATGTGTGGCGGAAACATAATTTTACTATCCTTTATTATTTCTGAAAATTGAAAAGCCATGGAGGATGTGCTACCCAAGAGTACTATAGCTCTCCTGCTGAAGAGTACCAAAGCCCACCTGCAGTTGCCAGTCAGAGAGTATTTGTTATTGGTGGTGTTGCCGGAGGATCTTTGGCATGTACTGTTGCACTCGGATCGTTCTTTGTTTGTTTTAACAAACGTGAACGGCGTTCTCCAAAAAAGGACTGTTCTTCTACAACAAGTATGTCTCCTGCTGCTAAAGTCAGATAGTAGATGTCTTGCACCGTGCATTGTTCGATCGTGCTGTGCAGTCCTGCTTGCATATGTACATTTGAACATGTTTGTGATCAAAAGCCTTTATATTTTCCTATTTGGTGGATGAAACAGACCTTTTGTGCAATGTATAACCTCTAAGATGCCATGCACGATTACCAGAAGCTATATGATTGAGTAAACGAAAGGAAGCACACCAATGATAATATGCCATGAAAACCATTTGAACAGAATCAGCATTCAATTTTGATTTCAGTGGGAGACTAGCAAGAATAAAGTAGTGCAAATGTTTCATTCTTCTGTGCATCCATGGCTTAAATACGTAATAGATAAGTCAATGCTTGTTTTACACTGGTCTATGCAGATCCTGTTTTTCAAGAATGCAGCGTCGATACTACAAACCCTGCAGTACAACAGTTTTCCTTCAAATCAATCCAGACTGCAACAGGCAGCTTCAAAACTTTGATAGGAGAGGGTGGGTTTGGATCAGTTTATCGAGGTGCATTAGCAAATGGGCAAGAAGTTGCAGTAAAAGTCCGCTCAACTTCATCGACACAGGGAACACGTGAGTTTAACAATGAGGTACAGACCAATTCTACCCACATTAGCATCATTTTTTTTTCTTCTAAAGAAAACTATACTGGCATAAATGAATCTCGTGGGGAAGAGTTTGTTCTTAACCATGGATGTGGCATTTGGCCGTGTCACAATCTTCTCTTAAAAGTTATCTTCAGTTGCTGCTGCCATATCTTGCAAAATATTCCATAATAACTATATTCTATGATGTGGTCAAATTCTACATCAACCCTGTTTCTTCCTTTAGTTCTATTCTTTTATTTTTACCATACATATCTGTTGAATAATTTTCCCCTAATCACAAGTGCAGTTAAGACTTCTTTCTGCTGTGTGGCATGAGAATTTAGTCCCGCTTATCGGCTATTGCTGTGAAAAAGATCAGCAGATATTGGTCTATCCGTTCATGTCCAATGGCTCACTACAAGATCGCCTCTACGGTATCAAGCTTGACATAGTTTTTTTTTTTAAAAAAAAGAACAGTTGGAAGACCCTTATTTATATTATTTTTTTTCATTCTGTAGGTGAGGCATCAAAAAGAAAAGTTCTTGATTGGCCCACGAGACTGTCTGTTTGCATTGGTGCTGCTAGAGGTAAACTCAGTACACTTCTACAATGGGATTGAACTAAATAATATCATGCAGTTGAAGGACATGCCATGTTACTTTATGATCTTACCTTTTCTCTATAAATAATTGAACAGCGTAAATACTTCCTTTTTATTTGTCCATATTACATAATTCACAGCTTGTTTTGCTTGTTCAGGGCTAGTATATCTGCACAATTTTGCTGGGCGTTGTGTCATACACAGAGATATTAAATCAAGCAACATACTTCTGGATCACAGCATGTGTGGCAAGGTTGCTGACTTTGGGTTTTCCAAGTATGCACCACAGGAAGGTGACAGCAATCCATCAATGGAAGTGAGGGGAACTGCTGGATATTTGGACCCTGAGTAAGTTCTCTCGTCTCTTTCACTTTGGAAACAATGGAAAAGGGCTGAAAGACTGTAAGTTGAAAATAATGGAATAGCAGTGATTTAAATAGATAGAACAATATTGTTTGGTAAGAAAGTTGAGTGAAATTTAAATGTTTTCTATTAACGTGAACATAGCATTATCCCGGGAGTAAGTTGTCCAAAATGACAAGTCTTTCACCTTATGTTCATTATGTTTGGGCGTTGTTTTTTTCTTTTAGATACTATTCCACTCAGGTGTTATCAACCAGAAGCGATGTCTTCAGTTTTGGAGTAGTCCTGTTAGAAATTGTGACGGGAAGAGAACCTCTTGATGTCAAAAGGCCTCGTGCTGAATGGAGCTTAGTTGAGTGGGTAAGTTCACACTGCACTCTACAATCTTTTTTTTTTTTGAACAAGCACTCTACAATCATCCATTGTAATTTGTAACATTATCTGTTTGGAAGCTGCCACTAGTCTATATTCATCATAGTAGTTTTGAAAAACAAATGAAATGACATATTTCAGCTCCAGGAGTCCAAAAATAATCTTGCATCCATCCATGCCATGCAGGCAAAACCTTACATCACGGAGTACAAGATCGAAGAGATGGTGGACCCTGGCATAAAAGGGCAATATTGCTCAGAGGCCATGTGGAGAGTGCTCGAGGTCGCATCTGTATGTACCGAGCCCTTCTCAACCTTCAGGCCAACTATGGAGGATGTCCTCAGGGAGCTGGAGGACGCTCTGATCATTGAGAACAATGCTTCTGAGTACATGAGGTCCATCGAAAGCACTGGGACTCTGGGTTCCAACCGCTATCAGTCCATTGACAGGAAGATGTTTGCATCAGGGTCGGCGCGAATCGACTCAACTAAGGGACATTTACAAACAATGCCACCCTCGCTTCCGCGGTAACTAGATGCGCATTGTGATTTCATAATGGGCGTCATCAGGGATGTGATCCATGTTCAAGGCACATCTAAGATCTAACCACGCTGAGCCTGAGCATAAACATAAAGGGATCATGTGCTAGTCTGTAGCATGTACAGAGCCAATCCAGTGGTGAGAGCACAGATCAGCGACACCTACGCTGGGAAAAGCTTTCCGAAGCCAAGAGGCTTTGCTAGTTTTGCCTGTTGAGTTTCCATTTATTCGATTTCGATCGCCCAAATGCAGACCAATGTGTGGGCACAACTATTCTTTGGACCATTAAACACATAAGATATGTGTTGAGGTAACCCCTCAAAAAAAAAATGTTCAGGTGAATGAGCCATCACTTCATTATTTAAACTATTTCTGTATTGGGATTTGGGAAATTGTAGTACTCTTGTTGTAATTCCTCTTCTTGCGTAATAAAATGAAGTTTTCTGATCAACAGTGGGACGATTTTCTCCAAACAAGTATTATTTGAGCACGTGCAACTGAAACCTAAGACATTAAAATATGGTGTCTGGAAAAAATGGATCTCGTGAAATTTAGGAAAAAGCAAGTGTAGGTCACAAGCAAGCAAACCTATATGATCATCACAACCTAAAGCATTATGCCAAAATGTGTCAAGTGCCAAACTCAGAAATAGCTAGTAACCCAAAAGACACCCAACAGAAGATGCAACTTGTAGCATACACCAAACTTAGATCACGGAAAAATAATGATCTAACCTAGCAAGTAGAGACTCTTAACCTCAAAACATATCATGAGTATACAGACTTTTCACAAGCACGCAGAGAACATATGCATTTTCACAAGTAAGCTTAGAACATTAGGATTTAGGTCTTCTGGGCTCGTCGACAGAGATACAGTCTCAACTCTCAAGTTTAGTTCAGGTATAGTTCTTATATGGTGCAATATTGCACTTGTTCAGCTACCCCCACATAGTACATGTAATAAAAAGCAAGAGTATAACTCTCAGTAAAGTTTAATCATAAAATCTCAAAGAAAAAGGTAAAAGATTCATCATAGGCTTCCGAACAAGAAGCACATGATTCTATCACATAAAATTTGATAAGCCACTGGAGGATGAAGCGCCGATGCGAAATGAATCGTCGATCACATCTTTGTAGTTCGTTGGTCTCATCTGTTCTTGTTAAGTATCAAGACTGAAATATTTAGGCAATAGGCATGCACAAAACTATAGCTGAAACAGAAACCTCAGTTGTATAAGCTTCTTCCATTTGTTTCTCAACAACAAACTAAAGTTTGAACAAGCAGTACCCATGACTTACTGCAGGCTGCATTCTGACCATACCATCACTGCACTCTCTTAACCAGCAGTAATCGATTCAATAAAGGTTGACTAATCCAAAGTTATAGCAGGATATGATCGACCTTACTACCATGTGATCTAAGGTATGCCAAACAATTCATGAACTCCTTTGTCAGTAGACTTGTCTGCTCCAAACAAGTCAGGGCTACCTTTTTCTGTGGATTTATCAGAGGAGCTGCTGTGAATCATTTGGTACGGAGGATTATTCATCCGCCATCCACTGACATCCATGGGTGGATCGGGAAAACGAGAAGTACATTCTTTGCCTTCAGAAGGAAATGGCAGTGCAACATCAGGTGATCGTCGTGGTCGACGAACAGGTCTGCTGCTCCTGCTTGAAGATGGGAAACTTGCCTCCCTGCCCTTCTGTTTAGTCCCAAGAAAGCCACAGGCAAGAGCTTCCAGAGCTCGAGCTGTTGGTGGGCGGCTTCTGCTACTATGTCTTCTTGAGTTGAAAGAAAGCTCATCATAGAGCACATCACTAGAGGCATCTATGTCTGGAAGGCGGCCAGTCACCTCCTCAGCTCCTGAAGTACGCTGAGGTCTGACCATGGTTTCTGCATTGTTGTCAGATGGAGGGATGATGTAGCTCACAGTTGACTCAAAATCAGAAGGCATTTGTGGGATATTAAGATCAATGACATGCCTATTTTGGCATGTTTCCTTGTAAACCATTGTTTCAGAATTAGGGGGCATGTTGTCAAGCTGTCTGCAGTACGGTTTCTTGTTATCCACTTCAAAGGAAATGTTAGTTGATGAGCTTGGAGTTGCACCCCATACAAAAGATTTGGGCCCACTTGCTTCATTTTCTCCAGATGCATCATAATGCACTGGCTCGTCAACTTGCTTCCAGTGATGGTTTTCATGGGTGGCGGTATTCTTGCGACCAGTTCTTTCAGTCTTAGATGAAACTAACCTCCTCCTTTTTGAAAAAGGTGCTAAGAAAATTTGGGACTCAGCATTAAGCCTTTGATCAAACTGAAAGCTTATTTCAGTGGAAGTAGTAGGAGCATGGACCATTTGAAAATCAACAGGAAGAATAGTTGCATTTGAAGAGGATATATTATTCATTGTGCTGAAACCTTGATCAGTTGAAACATGACCATCGATCGACACTAATGTGCCTGAGGAAGCAGACATCTGAATTGCATTAGAGTCCACCTTATCAGCTGTTAGGGGCTTACTTTTTCTCTCCTCGCTAGCATACTTTGCATCAGTTGTCCTTCGATCATCAGTAATTATATGTTCATAAGGCTGAGAGCTGTCCTCAGAATCTGAGTGTTCCTCTGAGCTGTCACTCCCAGAACCTCCAGAATGTGGTGAATACATGTAACCTTGACTGGATTCTGTTGGTAGGTTTCTTAGTGACCTCACCTTAGATGGTTCTTCCCCTTGAACAAGACTGGTATCCACCACAGTAAATTTCATTAGCTCTGGAGAACAACCGGGCTCAGTGGGACGACTATAGCTTGGTTTCTTGTTAGGAAGTATGTTTCTGTCAGATTCAGAATCATGGCTCCATCCATTTTCATGCTTAATCCCACTGTCATCATTACCACGCTCAACTCCAAATTCAAGCAGCCTTGGTTCAGATGCAACTTTGCTCAAGACATCACTAACAGAATCAAAATAATGATTTCCCTTGACAAGCTTCTTTCTAGAAAATTTCTTTACACCTGGAATCAGAAAGACTAAAGCATGCTTTCCAATTGGTGAAGAATCCTTAGGCTGCTCTGAGTGCCAGCCCCTTGAAAGCAAGCGAGGCCAGACAGCCTCCCAGAATAGATCATTCGATCTTGCCTTGCTCAGTCTGAAATCACCAGTCAAAAACTTTATGATATCTCCAGATGAAAGTGCCGAGCAAGCCTTGCCAACAGGGATTTCTGGGCGCATGGAGATACCATGATTTCTACTAGGATCTAATGCAAATCCTGTCAGGTCATATTTTCCCTTGCCAACTCCAATTGCGTCTACAAGAACTTGAGCACCAACTGTGGATCTTAAGGTCAAAATAAACTGCTCAAAAGTAGATATTCCTTCATTGAAGATCTTAAAGACCTGCAGAAACCATATATTGCGGTCAGTCACTTGAGAGAGCTGATGGAATTACATCGATGCAATGAGCTGCTAGATGAAATTCAGGGGCTTCTTAGCGGAAAAGGTGAAAAAAAACTACACTCTACAAAATAAATAAGAACAATCATACTCATGCTAGGTCTTTCGAAAAGCAGAGAAGCATGGTTTAAAAGGCTATACAATGGAACAAATACAGCAGCAATGCTGATGAACTGCATTGCCCTAAGCATCATTAAAAAAAAATAAAGACATTAGAATATGTATAGGCCTGTAGTTATCGAACTGATCCTACACATCGGTTTTCAGTGGTTTGATTCAGTAGGAAAAAGTAGAGGAAAAGAAAAGTCAACACACCTCCATCAAAGGAGCTTCAACTTCCCTAGCTACACCAGCAAGCAAACGGGATAACAACTCCTGCTGCCTTGGACCAGAAAATATACGCAGCCCAAGAATACACCTCCTACTTCTTGCTTTTCTACAAGCAGCCCATCGTTTGTATGCATCAGACCTGAAAAATTCTCCATAGTAGTATGACAAAACTTCTCCCATCGTCTTAGTTTCAGTAAATTTTGTCACCTGGACAAGATTTTTCCCAAAAATGTAAAGACCGAGAAGAAAAGTCTGTGCCTCTTCATCAGTCCAGGAGTATCTTGGCATCCCAGGCAATGGAAAAGAATCATTGAGTTTCCTATTTACACAAGAACCACCTAAAAGCTTCCTTTTCTGTAAGCAGTGCATGTCTTGTCTAGCAGATCCTGATAAATTCTCAACTTGTTCAGCAGATTCAACTTTACAGTTTAGACAATCTGAACAAACACCATGCTGATACAAATTTTCCGGAACATTTCCACTGTTGTGGTTGGAACCTTCATCTTGTGAAGGAGATGAACTGTGTCCTGAAAATCCCCTCTGCTCTTCTTTTATATGACTGCTTCTATTTTGGGTCCATGTGACTGGAATAGCTAACCCTACTCCCACAGGGTACTCAAAGCCAAACACCACGCCGTCATAAACTGTTGATGACCTTAGTTTCATCTGTTCCTCTACAGTAAGTAGATCTGGAACTTTCACCTGGTACTCATCCCCTACACGAGGGTAGACCCGTGTGTCTTCGTTGACCTCCTCTGGACATAGAGGTTCTAGAAAACGAGGCTGATCAACAAGCATCTCTATCGCATGCTCTTCATCATCCTTGATTTCAATGGGTTCCATCTGTACGGAAGCAATGGGAGTACAGTATTAGGATCCATGATGGCTAATGCAAAGATGATTGGTAGAACATAAATATGCAGAATGAAGATATCTACCTGACAATCTTCTTCTTTCTTGATTTCAAGAGAATCCATCTGTGAAAAAAGGTACAGGATTAGCATTAGCGGGACCAAAATTCCAATGGAAAACTTGTGGATCAATGTACTCAGCAATATACATCAAATGACAAGAAGTGCAGAATAACACGTGGCACTTCAAACTAATGAATAATCCATCACATCGCAGCCTGGATATGCCATTGATTGCTCATTGGTCAATGAAGAAGAACTTCCAAATTTGCAGTGCTGTTTTATGACATAAATAAAGCATATACCAAAAAGAGATTTAAATACAGCAAGTTAGACGTCATGGAAAGCATACATGGTTCCTGCATTCCAACATTTCCAACTTCTAAATCTAAAAAGCATACTATGCCGATGGATAAAAAACCTTCTACTGCTCTAAATAAAAACTAAAATGGCAGCATTTTGCAGTCACCCCCACCAGAAATTTGCATTAGCAGTGAAAGCAATTGCTGACTAGGCTTGATCCACCGATCAGTATATAAAAAAGCTAACGAACAATTGCTTTTTATCAATCCCACGCCAGCCAGGAGAAAACTTAAACGTCGGACATGGTTTTCAATTGACCCCCCCAAATTTTTCCGACTTGGAAACTGAACTGCACCCGCGCTTCGGTACCAAGTTGTACGGGGTCAAGTGAGATCGATCTCGCGAGCTGACGAATAAGAGCCTAACCGAACCATCGACGGATGGATTGGATTAGTAGCGTCTCACGAAACAAGCAAATCCGATGCTAACCGACGGAGAGAACTAACGAAAGATGCGGATTTGATTGTTCAAAGCAAGGATGAGATCCCGGACAAGACAATTCTTAGAACAACACATCTAAGCAAGCTATGGTACTTTACCAGCAGAATCAGTCGCGGGTCCGGACGGATCTCCAGTCCACGCCACTACAATACAGAAGAGGAGTACGACGACGAAGATGCAGATGGAGGATTATACTTGGAAGCGGCCAGCGTGCTCGGCGTCAGGATGCCGGAGACGCGGCCGCTGGTGAAGTGGACGGCGGCGGCGCTGGCGCCTGGCGCGGGCGCTGCCGAAGTGGTGAGGAGGTCGATGCGATGGTGAGTCTGTGAGAGAGTTTGAGAGATGCTTTGAGACAAACCAAACCAGACGGGGGCAGCCGGGTGGAGGTGGACCCCCAGCGCATTACGGGCCGGGTTGGGCTGGCAAAAGAAAACCCGGGGAAGTTTTGGGCCTGTAGAATGGGCCTGTGCGTGCACCTTTTTTTTTTTGCGACCTTGCGTGCACCTTTGTTTGAGTACTTTCTTTTAGCCAAGGTTGTACGTGGTAGATTCTAAACCTTAGCAACCGATTAATATAAGATCCTGAAAGATTATCAATCAATTCAAGATAATGATACCAAGTACAGTACAATGTTTAATGCATCATGTGCGAGTGAATTATATATATATTTAATTGTTATATTAACTACTACTACTACTACTACATGCAACATATATTCTGGTTAGAACATTGTTATAAAAGTTGCCACATTTTTTACTCTAGAACTAGAATTTTGATTTTAGTGTCAAAAGAATAACTGTAGCATGTGAGTGAAGCAACCATCCCTACCACTGGGACTCTCCCCCAGAATAAATTTTCAATTTGCTATGGGGAGGTGCCATTTTAGGAATTTTGCTACATGACACCGCTACAGTGAAAATTGGCTAGCGGACGACGTCATTAAATCCTTGTGCATTTGTTGTGTGTCCTGTAGCAACAGCTACACTTTTAACAAATGCACACAGGATGATACATAGCGGCAAAAACTCCACCGTGTATCGCTTTTTTTTTTCGAAAAGCACTATGTATCGCTGGGCAGAAGTAAACAAAATTGTTCCACAACAAGAAAATTGAATTATATATATATATATATATATATATAAAGATGTCGGTTTAAGTGGCCAAGTAAAGAAGATGATGGTGGGTGCCCTGGTTTGGTCAAACTTTAGGAACAAAAAATGTCTTCTCTGGAATTTACACCAAACACCTCGAAACTTGCAAAGATTTATCCAACAGGGCAAAATAGTGCGAGTGTGCGACGGATACAAAAATCACCATATCTGCCCAACAACCTAAACACCATGAAAAACTGTACAAAACTGGCAAAAATATCACATGCGACGCAACAAAACAGGTGTCGACGTCAGCGCCGAACATCCCCCGTCTCGGATTAGAGGCATGGAAGGACAAAAGGAAAACTGTTAAGCGAGTTCAACAATGTCATCCAGAGTAGCATCTACAATGCTTCTAAATCTATGATACGTTTGAGGTCCTTCCAACAATTGCTTTTGCCTTTCCCCATCCCATCATTGCCTACTGTAGATATACACGGTTTTTACTAGGTTCAAGGAGGAAAAACTTTATACTAATCATGGCTGCATTTTCATCAGGGTAGCAAAGGGAAAAAAAATAACAACGACTGCATTTTCCGGTCATCCCCCCACCAAAGCATTAGCATCCCCGCTGACAGCTATTGCATGTTACACTCGATCCACTAATCGCTTTATCAATCAATCCTCTCAAGTAACGCACCGATTCATCGATGACCCCCAAATTTTTTGCGAGTCGCAAAGCGAATTGCGCCAAGTCATAAGGGAGTCAACAGAGATCGATCTTGCGCGTCGGAAAAAATCGAGACATCAAGTTGACATCAATGGATAGATGGATGGATTAGACCACTAGCGTGCCGCCGAGCAAAGAAATCCGCTTATATAAGTTTTATATAACCGATGGGCTGGACGAACAAGAGACGCGGATTCGATTGCGCACACAGAGATGAGATCCCACGCAACACAGTTCGAGTAACCATCCATGGAAGCAAGATGAGGAGCCATACCAGAAAATGGAAACGGCCGCAGGCCCGGACGGATGGATCTCCAGTCGTCCACGCGGTTCGGCTGAGAGAGGGCGACGACGACGAGGACGAACAAGAGAAGACGCGAATTACTTCGAGATGGATGGATGACGTGCTCCGGCGGCGGGACGCCGGAGATGCGACCGCAGGCGAAGCGGACGTGCGGCGGCGATGGCGCCTGCCTGGCGTGGCGTGGCGCGGGCGCTGCCGAAGTGCAGAGGAGGACGATGGTGTGTGTCCACCGTGTGTGTGAGAGATGCTTTGAGGCGAAACGGCGCAGCACTAGCACTAGCAGGGAGGAGGTGGACCCAGAGAGTTTAAGCGGGCTAGGCCGGGCCAGAAATGATATGTTGGGCTTACAAAGGCCTCACTGGACCGTTCTGTTACATTACTGGGCCTAGTTTGTAAGGCTGGGCAATTTTGAACTTTTTCGCTGCCGGCTCGATCAACCTTACTTCGTCTATATTCCAAGGCATGTGTTGTTCGACATTACAAGGCTTATTACATCCTAACACACTTCATTCCCTAAATACTCCTTCCATCCTATATCCTGCGATTAAAATATATCCAAAATTATAAGGTACTCTATATTATAAAGTACTATTTCTTTTTTAACTAATCCGTACATGTATCTGTGCATACCTTTTAAACATTGTCTTGAGCAAAATAATTCCTATAACAATAACAAGCATACTTTTAAAAATTGTTTCAAAAAAAAGCAAGTTGACAACCAAACTACTCCCTCTGTCCTAAATTATCTGTCGCTTTCAATTTCCGTATCATAAATTTAATTATATATTTTTTATTAAAGTTGTTTCTCTAAAAAAAAATAACATGTATTTTGAGACGGACGGAGTAACAACTAATTAGTGAGCGACAAATTAATATTATGCCATGCTTCTTGTTTGATCCTGAAATTGCTTGGGTACCTTATATTTTAGGAGAAAAATATTTTCATATCCAAAACTTAACTACCCGTCACATCGAATCTTGGGGCACATGCATGAAGTATTAGATATAGATAAAAACAAAATTAATTACACAGTTTGCCTGTAAATCACGAGATGAATCTTTTGAGTCTAGTTAGTCCATGATTGGATAATATTTATCAAATAAAAACAAAAATATTACAATATCGAAATCCGAAATCTTTTCGAACGACCTTAACCGATAAAGTGATGGGTGTGGAAAGATGTCGGGTATGCTAATGGATAAAAAATAGTATCCATCGGTTGTCGGTACATAGTACCCACATATGTGTACCCATGTGTAATCTATAATCATTTTCAGCTGCATATATGTCTTCATTGAATACTATAAAATGTACATGTCTCTATTAGACTTATGACTATGAGACTGTTAATTGGCGAAGTTTTGTTCCTGCGTTGTTACTGTTTGATTTCCATTGATACATATTCATGATATATAATTTTAGTAACAATATATTCATATTCATATTTATTGTCTATAGTGGATATATGCATTTGGATGTGTGCTGCCCACTGGGTCTTTTTACCGGCGCGGGGTACGGGCATAGTAAAATCTTCTACCCATGCTCGGATAGCTATATTTTTAGCAGGTAGAATTTTGTTTGGTTGGTATATAATGACATTACCCGTCAAGTTCATACTTGTTGCCGTCCACACCCCCAAGCTTGGTTCTTGGCCAACGTGACGACGAGGGGTTGGTGCCATACCGAGTTGATGATGAAGTCCCGACAGTCAAAAGTAATCACAAGAAACACATGAATCTACGCACATGATCCCCTGCTTGATATGCCGACTATAGGTGTGTTTTACCATCTATATATGTAACTATATGGGTGTATTATGCGTAGCAGATCATGATAGAGAAATTATTCTCTGCTTTAGACGTCCAGAGAGTCATGCTACGTTCAATGTACGATAATTCTTGTATTGCGTATGCGTTGTATGTTGCTAGAGGGAGAGGTTATAGGTTGACTCATTTTCGTATTATAATTTGGCTCCTTGACATATTAGAATTTAATAGCAAATATGTTTGTGCGTTGCAACGAGAGAAAAACATCAAATAGATGTTACATATCTATTTATATTTATTTTTTATAAAATTTAAAGTCTATAATTTATTTTATTGATAACCATGACATCTATGGTATTAGATAGTTAATATTTACAATAATATGTAGCTCGGAGACATATTTATTTAATAATAAAAATAGAAATTAGTCTAATCTTATCTTACTCTAATATTACATCTCTTGCTAGCTTTAAATTTTTATTTAGATTAGGATTCCTATGAAATATGATATATCAGTTAAATATACGTAGACTATGAACACATGGGCTTACGAAGTGTTCATATAACATAACAACACATCGTGCAAAGGTAGTGGAAGCATCCTAAAACATAAATTTAGATAAATTAGTAAATTAGTGAGATATGCAGGAATGGTGCTAAAACTTTTACCACAAATCGAGCATCATATTAAATAGGCTACCATAAAATTTTTATAATAATTGGAGCAGATAACTACAATTCAATTTTGCACTAAAAAACATAGACAAGCATCTCCAGCAAAAAAAATGTACTAAAGTTTATGATATTTTTTGTTTACTGCATGGATCTATATATGTGGAGCTGAACAAAATTTGTTTTTGTAATTTTTAGATTTTTCTATGAATTACTACACATTTATCAATTTTCAACCGATCAATTTTATACTAAAAAGCATAGGCAAGCATCTTCAGTAAAAAAATATACTGAAATTTATGATATTTTTTGTTTACTGCATGGATCTACATATATGGAGCTGAACAAAATTTGTTTTATAATTTACTATGCATTTATTAATTTTCAACCGGTTTAAAGAATAAAAGAACAGTAAAATAATAGGACAAACACTTTTTATTTTCTTTTCTCTTCCACCTGTGTTGGATGGAGGCGGATGAAAGCGGACAGAGGCGGGCAGATATTTTAGGGTGGAATGAAATTTTCATAATTAAGTATTAGGTAAAGATACATCATATTTCTCCGTCTCTTTTCTAAGTGTTGCATAGATTTTTGGGCTAATTTAACTAGATTTATAAAAAGTAGTAATATCTACGTGTTTAAATAAGTGTATTTTTAAAATACATTCAATGATCAATCGATATTAGTAATTTTTGTGCTAGGAGAAAATGTATGTCGCTGCATCTAACGGATGGAGAGATAGACCACATGTGACATGGCTTAATGAAATTATGAAGAAAAATACTAGTGGCAGTTTTCTACATGGTATCAAATAAATATCGGTTCACATTTTTATCATACATTTATTTTATTTAAAATTGTAAATAATTAACTGGAAGCAAACTACTCTACCCCTGCACTATAAAGACGAATTTTCTACTCTCTGAACTTTTCAAAACCGGTCAAATAAGCCCTTGGGGTAAAGTAGTTGACCCTGTATGGTTGAGGGGGAACATATCTAGTGCAAACCACAACCTCCGTGAAAACCTGTGCAAACCATGGCAAAATAGTCATCTCAATTCACCAAAAAAATCACACATGTAGATGATATGATGATACACAACCTTGTAAAATATCTTATCCAAACTCGAATTCATTTGTGAGATATAAAAATAACAAATTTCTAGCAAATTCTGTGGA
>Ga0182004_10001266_pt1 | contig 18148 bp, 10 predicted proteins | sample Sormic07211540_1_FD_120479 | JGI IMG/M metagenome (GOLD analysis project Ga0182004, IMG submission 120479) | Endophyte microbial communities from Sorghum bicolor roots, Mead, Nebraska, USA - 072115-40_1 MetaG | ecosystem: Host-associated > Plants > Roots > Unclassified | place: USA: Nebraska...
ATGGTAATTGTTTGAGTCTGTTTAGTTGGCATTAAATGCAGCTCGTTGGAACCAGAGAACCATGGCTTAACGTGCATGATTAAATGGTGGAACCCAAATTAATTGAGGGTAGAATGGTCTTTTATTTGCCACACTAATCTGTCTGAAATCTGCTAGAAATAGCAGTATTTGGGGACGGAGGGAGTATATAATATATCTATTCATGCTCTATTTAGAGTTATTTGGATCTTACTCGTTTCTGTCACTAATGTTGCATTGCTCGTGGTCATGATCGTTATTCATTTAAATTGTCATTTTGCATTATATCAAACCAGGAGCTCAACCTAATGATTCTGAGTTATGGAATATCTCAAAGGTGATGTCAACTTCAAGCATGCTCTAACAGATACATATCCTATTTACACATTGCCACATTGCATAGCTTATGCTTTCACTTAATTTTGATTGCTTGATTAGGCAGTAGGTTTCGAATAAAACAAGGGCTCAAACATCATGCAATCAACATAAAGTAAAGCACAAAATGATAGTTCAAATAAATAATGACCTTGACTATAAGCAACAAAACACTATAATCAGAAAAACTAATACGAAAAAAAAAACAGAGCATCGATAGATTGCATTTTATAAAAAATGTTTATCCATACATGCATTGAGTGAGGATCAAACTAGATGCTATACTGAAATATATTACAGCTAGCAAAAGCAACTGAACGGCAGCAAACTAGAAGGATCTCTTAAAGTGAACTTGATTTGGATGAGCTTGCATTAGTGCTCCATCTGTTAACTTCTGATTATATCCTCGTAGACCTCCCGGACCTTTGCAAAGAAAGCATCCCTGAAACACATTGCAGTTGTTTGAGCACCTAAACATCTTTAACCAAAGGAACGAAATCAAAGAAATTTATGGTAGGCAAAACCTAAAATATAAACTTAGCAATTTCTATCTGACAAATAATTAGTTAATTAGCGTTTTCTGCCTTTGCATATGCAAAATTTTGATAATCGTACTGTTCCATTACCTGTCAGACTTGAATAGCAAGTTTCGGTACGCGAACCACTGCATCAGAAAAGCATATACATGAATGAAAAGGTGAGAATTCAGTAGATAAACCGTAGAAAATTCAGGCATGGCAACCGAAAGATTCTGAACATTGTAGGCCTCAATGCGAAATCCATCCCACATTAATTTGTCAAATCATGCATCAAGAGCTATTATAATCTGAAGTTTTACTCATATCAGCTGTGGATCTTCTTACCCCACTGTATCCGATTCCAACAGCCTCCATCAGACCTGGAATCAAGGGAAGCCTATCGATTGCCTGCGAGGTAAAGGTAACACCAAATATAAAACACTGCTCGTTAGTTACTCTGTCTATCCACGCAGACAGAGGATTCAGCAAGTTCAGTCGAAGAGGATGAAAAGGTCCAGTACCGACACTACTCCACCGGCGCTCCACATGGCGAGCGTGGCGGCGACGGCGAGCGTGGTCACCGCGTACTTGTCCTCGATCCTGTCCCACTGCACCACCACGTACGCAACGCAAGCAGCAGCAGCAACGAGAGAAGACGTGTCATCGATCGTACGTGCTGCGACCAACCTAGCTAGGAACGAGTACATACATACAGATTGAAGAAAAACACACACGACGTGCCATGATGTCGCGTCGCCTACCTCCTTTTTCAACGCGTTGACGAACTCGGTGAGCTCCTCGTTGTCAGCCACAGGCGCCGCGGTGGGCTCCCCCGTGGCCATGGCCACCACGTTCCTCGCCAGCCGCTTGCCTGGTACGCGTACAGCCAGGTAAGAACAAAGTGAACAACGACGCTCGATTGATCTAGCTAGGCAACGTCGTGGCACACACACTCACAGAAGGATGCCTGGCCCTGCGCCGCGAGTCTGAGGCCGGGCAGCGGCGGCAGCGCGGGCAGCCCCAGCCTGACGACGGAGCGTGCGGCGGCCTTTCTGTAGGTGGTGTAGCCCTTGGCGACGGGAGCGGCGGCGAGGCTCCCCACGCCCGTGGCAGCAGGGGCCATGGCGGTGCGTGGGTGTTGCAGCGAACTGTGGACTGGTCGGTGTCACCCGGGTGGTGACGTCGCTGCGCGGTGCGGAAGGCGTTGGGCGTGGGGGCACGGCGGCGGCGGCAGCGGGCGGCTGGGGCTCTGAGGCGCGCGCGCGCGCGCGGGGATAAAGTTGGGCAGGCGCCACACGTTCCCCCGGGGAAAATGATAAGATGGGGTTGTTGCTCCGCGTGTGGTGTGGCGGTCCGCCGTCTCCGTCGACCTGCAGGTACGCGGGCCATGCGTGCCTGAGGAACCACGCGGCTGCCGCGTGTAAAGGTCCTTTCGTCCTTCACACTCCGCGTCTTTTGTGCGCCTGGCCGTGGCGCCGGCTTTTGTGCTGCAGACGGCAACGGATGAGTTGTGAAACAACGCGTAGGTAGGCTGTGGATTTGGGAGGGGGAAGCGAGAGACTGGGCTTTTGTTGGGCCGTTTTTCCATGCCACATGCTACGTTCCGAAAAGAAATGATCTGTTCGGGCCCTTCTTGGGGCCTCGAGAGAAAGTTGCACATAGTAGCTCCCGAACTGGTAAGAGCAACCTGAGCTGACCTCTCATCTAGACTTCTGGACCTCTACTTTTTTTTCCCAAAAACTCTAGATTACCTCCCCCCCCCCCTCCCAACTTTTCCAAAAGTTTGTTTGTCCTCTCTGAACTCTAAAACCAGGTAAACCACCTCCTTGAACTTTTAAAACCATTCGTTTTTCCCTCCCTGATCAGTTTTCAAAGGTGGTTTTATCCCTTTTTTATTTCTTTCGGCTAAATCTTTGAAAAATCATAGTAAATTATAAAATAAAAAAAATCTAGTTTTGTTGTACTTCACATGAGTAGATTTACACGGTAAATATATAATATGATATCCTCTAGTATAAAGTTTTAGTTGTATTTAAATCTATGCTTTTTCCATAATTAATTCATAACTGTAGTTTCTATGGTCTAATTATGGTGAAATTTTTATGATGGGCTGTAAATCTATAACTAAGTTATAAATGAGCAAATGAGTATGAAACTTTTACTATAGTTCAAGCATACACTAATTATCCCACTATAAAAATTTTACCATAATTGGACCATAGAAACTACAACTATGAATTAATTACAGAAAAACATAAATCTAAAGCTACAACAAAAAAGTTATACTAAAGCATACAACATTATATGTTCAATGTGTAGATCTACTCATGTGGAGTCTAACAAAATTAGATATTTTATTTTATTATTTTCCAGTGATTTACTATGATTTTTCAAATATTCAGTCTAAATAAATAAAAAAAATAAAAAGACAAACCCCCTTTGAAAACCTCTTATAATTGGCCATGGAGATAAAATGAATGGTTTGAAAAGTTCACAAAAATAGTTTACCTGTTTTTAGAGTTCAAGAAGGAAAAGCAAAAAACTTGTCAATATGACTATGAATATGTAATTGACTAGCGAAGGATTTTTTTTTTGTCAACGAATATTTTCATGTATTTTGAGGTGATATGGGCTGATTACGCTTTCTAGGCCCATCGACGTAGCTTGGCATGATGCAATCTACATAATGTAGTGCTTGAGTCTAAGGTTATGCCCAAAGGGTACGACATGGCATGTTTAATCCTTAGTGTTGTGCTGACCCGATTTTAATTACGCCGTGTCCTATAGAGCTCGTGCCGTGCTAGGGCTAGGCCACCTGTTTGGACATCTATACTTGTGTGATAGATATGTTGCGATCCATCATGTAGACCATTGCTTTTGGTCGAAAAAGTCGCCGACTTGATGCCGATCATCAAAGACTTGCCAAGTTTATTTGTCTCACAATAAATCAGTTAGAGCATCTCCAAGAGTTTTGCATTTGGACTCTGAATTCTTGCAATTTGCCAAAAATCGCAAAAAGAGGTATCCAATATAGTTTTGCATTTAGAGTTTGCATTTTGGGCAACTTGACAAATGAGAGAGCAAACTTGGCATATATGCCAAGCCGCGCACGGCTTGGCAAAAGGCCGATCGCACGTGTCTCCAGGTCCCCCGCACGACCCGGACTTTCTTCCCACCATATATGGTCCATCGATCGCGACAGAAACCCCCGGCCCTCCACGCGCCGCCGTCCGCTGCCGATCGTAGTCGCCAAAGACTCTATCGCGAGCACTGGCCCTCCACGCGCTGCCGTCCGCTGTCGATCGCGACCGACTCCATATCGCGCAGAAACTCCCTCCCCACCTGCCGCCGTCCACTGCAGATCGCGAGCAACTTTACGCGCGCGAAGGAAAGTCGCGCGGGAAGACGATCGTGAGGGCGCGTGAAGGAAAAAAATCGTGGCCGGGTCCACTTTGGCTAATTGCCAACTTAATTATGCAAAACCCTTGGAGATGGTCTATTTTTAGACTTTGCATTTTGTTTTGGGAGTTTGCAAACAACAACAAATGCCAACTCAATTATTCAAAACTCCTGAAGATGCTCTTAATAGTACTTTCTGCCATAGCTTATCAGCCAAACAAACATGGTGATAGTTATCCACAAATTTATCTTAGTCGTCCATAGGGACCAATCAAATACTTTTTCTTGTTAATCAATGTCTACAACCTTACCTTTATTTATATTTTACAGGGACTTGGGACTTGCTAAAATCCCCCTGCTTAAATTTTAGTTTCGTTTCAGGTGACGGTTATTACACAGCGCAATCTGTAATTTTCGGTACAGGCAACAAAAAAAACCCGTTAGACAAAACCACAAAATCCGACAAAATCTGATTTGTGTTGGTAGAAAGACAATTAACAATTATTCTTATAGGCAAACCAGGACACAAATTTAATATGTTATGATAGAAAGACAAATAATTAAATCACAAAAGCAACAATTTACTTGTACTAGTTGGTGGTACAAAAGTGTTGCTTGAAATCATCTTAAAATTCAGACATCTAAGAAATAGGAGGAGTGATATTTATAATATATATAACCAGTAGGGACAACCCCTCCTTATTTTATTCCTAAAAAAAATCTAATAACATAATACACCTGCTTCCTTCTCTTTGAGAAAAAACATTTAATTATGTATATAGAGTGGAAGAATTGCAATGACTAGAGTCTTGAAATTTCATCTTCAACGGACAAACGTTGTAAAACGTCTTCTTCTAATCTCACGGAGAAACACAGTGAAACACAGGACCAGGGCGAATCCATTTGCCCGGCCGCCGCAGCGCCTGCTAGCTAGGTTCTGAACAGCTCCAGGCAGTGCTCTTGGTCCAGGTTCCTGCTCCAGAACTTCTTGTAGTACTCGTCGTACGTGTAGCTCCTGTACACGGCCGGGGTGTCCTCCGTGACGAGCTTCTTCGCGGGGCCGAGCACGACGTGGTTGCACGGGCACAGGAACGACGCCACGGACATCCGCTCCCGATCCGAGTTCACCACCGCCCGGTGCCACACACTCCGGTACTGCCCGTTGCTCAGCGCCTGCGGGCATCAGAGAAATTCGATCAGAAACCACCGGTTTTTCACTGTCGTCACTGTCTCGCTGAACGGTCAGCCGGCCGGCCACGATGACGATGACATGGGACGACAGAGCGAATAATAATAATCATGCGTGCGTGTACGTTCTGATCACCTGCAGCTGGTCGCCGATGTTGATGATGAGCGCGCCGGGCTGCGGGTTGACGGCGACCCACTTGCCGCCGTGGAGCACCTGCAGGCCGGCGACGTCCTGGTCCATGAGCAGGATGGTGAGCGCGTTGGGATCGGTGTGCGCCGGGAGGCCGTAGGTGAGCTCCGGCTCCGGGCACGGCGGGTAGAAGTTGACCGCCATGTGCTGCTCCTGCTCCCCCAGCGTCTCCTTCATGTAGCTCGCCTCTAGACCCAGGCTCTCCGAGATGGCAGCGTACAGCCTGAACCCGAGCTCCCGGACTTCCTTGCAGTACGTGCTCATGGTGTCCCTGATGAGATGCATGATCGTCATATCATACGTGCGTGACAGTGTCAGAATCAGAAATACACAGTAACTACATTCTCGCCGACTGATGATGTCGTTTACACGTCTAGAAAAAGAGCAGCACGCATTACACGTTTTTTAGGAATCGAGCTACGGAATAGACACCACGACATGTCTGGATTCCTAGCTAGTCAACTTATAACTTTCAGAGTGCTTCTACACGTGGCTACTTTATTTCCTTGTGACACTCTCTGTCATTTCTCGCCGTGGCGCTAGCAGCTGTCCACACTCCACATGCTAGCTATTCGGCATGTGCTTTTTTCTCAACATGTGTGGCTGCAGCGCTGTTAGACTTGTTTACCCCTGCTTGCCTTGCTACCTAGTGCTAGCTCACGATGGAGCCACAGCAATGAGTGGACCAACAACTCTCGCGTGGCAATGTTCCTTGCCGTATCCTTCAAACGATAGTACCGGAGCTCTGCCCTTGGTGAGGGCATTGGGGATGTAATACTGAGAGGGGAATTAGTGAGTGTGACAGAAAGAGAGATGGGGGGATCCGAGGACGCATAGCGAGAGAAATAAGAGGAAGGATTAATTCTTACATGTGGGATCTCCATGCCATACTAGCAAAACTATCTTATAGATCAGTTTGAGCTAGCTGCGAAATGGAGTAATTTGTTTGATCTTAAGATTTGAGTGGATGCATGTATGTCTGTTTTAATTTTTAGCAAAATCATGTTAGAGTCATGCATGGCTGGTAATAATGCACGAGCTTGCTCGAGCTCTAGCTTGCAAGGTTCGTGATATTTGGCTTAAGCTTGAGATTGGCTTGATTAGAATCGAACAGATCTGGCTTGAAACAAGTATTTGAGGAGTCAAAAACATAAATATTCTCTTTGTGTTGTTTTAAATTATAAGTCGTTCAATTTCTGAGTTTTCTAAATACATAATTTTCGTTACGTATCTAGATATATGTTATGTTGAAATATATAGTAAAATTTATATTGCTAGATAAGCTAGAACAATAGTTTTGAATAGAGGGAGTAGCTCGCAAATCCTTTTTTATTTGGCCTAAGTCGATGCTTGCCGTATTGTGTGGGCCTTAGCCAACTGATCACTGCATGCTGAATTGCTGAAACACTCCGCATCGACGGTGGCATGAATCACGTTGTTTTGTTTTGTATCCTTGCTATCATGTGAAAAGGAAAGGATCGGATGACATATATCTGATAAGATTTTATGATCTTGTCTATTTGCACTTGAAAGCGTCAGCTCAAATCAGGCGCATCAAAGTTTTTTGTTCTGATGCTGTACGCCACAACCCTGGATGTCTGCATCCTTGGGAAAAGGCATTCGCAATGCCTGATTTGCGTGCATGCACTGGATTCCCTTTATTACTGAACAGTCCTAGGACTGGCTATTCCGCCACCACTAAAACAAGTTCATTTCTTTTCCCCCAAAAATTGACTACTTTTTATGAGTGAGTACCACTGTTTACAAGTAATTGTCACATTAATTTTAGCTGTTTAAACTATAGTAATTGTCTAATTGACGACTTTTGCTCAAATTAAAGCTATTTAGTTAATATAAGCAGAAAGAGTATCCCACCAGATATGATATATCAATAGTACTTCAACTATATCTTTTGTTTATGGTTATTATCTGCGTAATATTTACAGTTGAACGTTAAACACTGGATGTTGGTAAAGCCGAGAGTACTAATTAGTCACTATTTGTAAACGGTGGTGTACTACTTTCTGGTGTGATGTTGCCCAAAAACAGTGGTGTACATGTGAAGTTCCCAGAGATGATGCAACTTTCTCTTTCTCCTATCTTATAGAAAAAAAACTTATAAAAATGCTCTTTCTCCTATTCGCTTAATTATTCTTGCAAGCAATGGTCAAAATGCTAGTGGCTGTTGTTGATTCAGTATCAGACAATCAACGCAGGCATCCGCAGGAGCTCAAAACCTACTATAGAGTACAGTATATAAACTACTATATATACCTAGTCTTCATGGGTATATAAGTTTCAAGTACTATTTCCTTTCCATTCTTCAAAAAAAGCTAAGTGCTGTTTATTTACCTTTATTGAAAAAAAAGCAGTGTGCTTAATATGCCACTACAAATGGCGACCCACTCGTGAGCTTCAGATCGTTTTCTTCACCGAAATTGAGTGTTTTCTTTATTCCAGCTACTACACATTTGATTTGATGATGAAAAATGTACCTGTCTACCTGAACTAACAGCTTCTTCCCCCGATATTTTGCACTAGGTAGCTAACCTCCGCTTGCTGTTTTTAATTAACTAGGGAGTAGGAGTACTAACAATAATACCCCTAATTGAACAATAAAAAAGTGTGGTTAGTTGAGGGAAGCATCAGAACGAATAAATAACATACTTGAAATCGGGCGGGTTGGACGGCCAGTCGGGCACGAACTCGTCGAGGGGATGGCAGTGCAGCCGGAGGTAGTCGCGCCAGTTGTGCACCGTCTCCTTGCGCACGTTGAAGCTCGTGGACAGCCGTATCTTCCTGGCGGGGTCGTCGGAGTAGAGCTTGGCCTTCTCCTCGGGCGACAGCCGGAAGAAGGCGCGCCCCACGGCCATCACCGCCGCGACCAAGTCGGCATGTACCCCGTGGTTGAGGACCTGGAAGAAGCCGTGGGAGCGGCAGGCGTCGCCGATGGCGGCGACAACCGCCGCGCGGTCGGGGCTCCCTAGGTCGACGACGGGGATGCGCGCGCCGGTGACGACCTCGGCGAGCCGAGGGCGCTGCGACTCCGGCCGGACGTAGCTCCCCGGCAGGGTGTCGTGCACGGCCGTCGAGAGGAGCTGCTCCGCCATGCGTGCGTGTGCGTGGTCACCGCCGCCCGCCCGCCGCGCGCCGCGCGCCTATGGGTAAGTCGTCGGTCTTGACTGTTTGCGTGCGCGCGCGCTGCCAGGAGGAACCCCACTGTTGTGCGGTTCGCCTCCAGTCCAGCAGCATGGGTCTCCGGGAGGCGGTCGTCACGCGCTTTTTATAGCGCTCGAACGCGGATGCCGTAACCTGTGGTGTAGTGACTGCGCCGTGGCACGCCTCGGCGCGGGGCGGGCGGGCCCGTGGCGTCAGCCGCGGCGGCGGCGACGACGACCGAGAAGAGCCCGACCCTGCGATCGTTGGGTGGACTCGGCCGACTGATCTCCCTCGCGTCATCGCCGTGGCAGCAAGTGACATCACCCACTCCGCATCACGCCGTAACCGTAACCATAACCATAACCATATATAACCATGGCGGGCAAGTGGTCCTCGGCGGCGAGCTAAGCAGCCTCTCTGTGCCTATTGCAAAATTTTTAGATTTTCCGTCACATCAAATCTTACGGCACATGCATATAGAGTATTAAATACAGGTAAAAAAATAACTAATTATATAGTTTACTTTTAATTTGAGAGACGAATTTTTTGAGCCTAGTTAGTTCATGATTGAACAATATTTATCAAATGTAAACAAAAATGTTATAGTGTCTATTTTACAAAAACAAAAAAATAGAACCACACAAGACCTTCTTCGTTCATGCACCATCTTTGTTTACTAATATATATCTGCCGAGATCAGTGTCCCAGCACCAGCACTAATGTGCACCAGCATGTGGACGGTGGTTATGCTCGTCCGGCGGATCGCAGGATCCAAGAGGCAGATGACAGAGTGTGCCAGAGCAGATTCGCCGTCGTGCCAAGATGCATGTCTGCTGGTCGTCACACGATCAATCGGTGCACCACCAAGTGTGGTGGAAATCAGATCCACATCCACGTGCTTTGCCGTGTCGAGGGCGTACCTGTGTACACAGTAGAGATACAGGAGAAGATTTCTTGTAGCAGATCTACATCGTCCGCCCAGAGCCATTGTATGCGGATGCGGTGGTGGTCCACGGCGAATGTGGATCAGCATTGGCGCATTTTCCATGTTCGCCACCATCCGTTTTGGAAACTTGGGGTTGCGAATTTTGGGTGTCGATGGAGCCAATGGCCTGCCTAATGGGTGGCTCACGTTTCCTCGCTAAGTCGCAACGCAATGTGAGACAGTCGAGCATTCATTCCATTCCATGCTCTGAAAGTTCGTCGTTCCAACACTACCGGGACGTCTTCATGTTTTTCCTTCACCGCACAATGTGCTCCTTGGTCCTTTGCTTACATTTGTTTCTTCCGTTTCCGCTTTTCCAGGTCGCCGGCTCAATCATCTCCCACGAATAACAAAAGATGAATCAGATGCCAGTCGTCATCTCTATCTGCTACGTACTATGTTCTCCAAACTGATTTATTAGAAGTGGTGAGAAAGGGACCAGTCTCGGGCAAATACATAATTTTTTTTATTAGACTAGTCCCCGTGCTCTCGGGCTAGAATTTAAAGAGATGAATTGTTTAACACATCTGATTAATAAAGAAATATTTATATTAAATGATATGTTTTTCTCTTTATCTATTTTTCTACCAAGTAGACATAATGGATACTTCATACTCTATATTCTATTATCATAAACTTACTAATTATTTTTTTTTGTAAGGGAATGACTTATATGTTTTTCAACTATATTTGTATTTTTACTTACCAGGACACCTCTTTATATTTTAAGTATGTAATTAGTTTGAAATCTTGCCATTAAATATGATGCCCTTGTTGCATTACATATCTATAAAGTCATGAATCCAATTTTGATTTTTCAAATTTTATTCTTGTTGACTGCTATAATTTTTTTTTTCTGTTCTCATGTTGGAAAACGTGTCCTTATAGTATCTTTTATTAACCTTTTTTTATGGAAAATCTCTTGCTTTTGCACTTTTTTAAAAATAAGGATATTAGGTCCTAGAGTACGTTCTTAAATACTACAATAGCATAAAAAATTATTTAAAGTCTGCACCATTTCACTTAAAATAAGTGACAAAACTCGATGTGAGATCCCGGAATGGGGTAAGAGTGCTAACTTGAGAGAATTTTAATACTTAAGCCATTTAACGGTTAATTGTTTACTCTAAAGTAATCTTGAAGGACCAGGTAAATATTGCCACCAGTGGTCTCTCATACTTTTTATGATAGTTGAGTTTTTTTCTATCAAGGAATTTGTATGCGGAATTATGGCTATGCTATCAATATAGACATGTTAAATATTTATTTAAAATATATGGATATATCTAAAGTAACAACATATATGCCATTGTTACTAATATGGTTCTAAATAATTTGTTAGTATCATTAGAATATGAATTGATAAGGGAATATTTTTTATGATGAAACATAATATGTGTATTTAGCGCTCATGCATGCTCGCACGACGTATATGCTTACTATAGTCAAATATTAGTGTATTAATATCGATAGAAGTGGGTAATAAACATATACATGCTCTATTGTTATTTAAATATGTTTTTATTAGAAGATGTTGATAAATATTAGAAACAGATTTTTGAGCATATTTGATTTTTCAAATAATAAGATACAAATTAGATTACGTAAACAATCTGTTATAATAAGAGTATGTGGATAATTAGATGCAAATTCAGGTATACTTTAGATCATATATTTTAATGGCATATATGGGTAGTTTAAATGTAGTCATACACAATTTTATGTTATTTTACACATTAGCATAGGTCAATAATCATCTAATGGCTGACGTCGGTTTGATCCAACGGTTACGATGGAGCTTCACTTGGATTAAGAGGCCCACCATTTGAGTTAGGACCAAGCAACGTCAATTAAACTGACTTGGGTAACTATCAATTGTCATGGAGCATTGCATCAAGAGGTGGCGCCATCTAAGGGTCACCCCAACCCAATTGGAGTTCAGTCGACCCCACCAGGGCTCCACTGCCTCTCCTAGCTAGTATTTAGGCTAGCTAGTGACAGTTAGAGTCGAGTAAAGCTCTGCTTAGGATCCAAAAGAAACCTTTGGGGGTTTGCTATAACTCTTGTATCTTTCCCTTCGTAGGACTTTATCTTATTTCTTATATTTACTTTCTAGTTTACTTAAGTATTTGATTCATGTCTTACTCTTAGTAGTAGTCTTGATCTCTAGTTAGACTAGTGTTATAATTTACAATCTTGTTTAGTATAATTGATTATCTCATATAACACGGGTTTGTCACTTTGTATGGATGCTCTAAAGTAGTACATATAGTGTAAGCGTAGTGCTTACACTATTATGAAGGACCAAAATATTCGACCAAAGGGGTGTGCCTGAGAGCCAAATAAATTTTTTTCCAGATTGCCACTTGTTGGGTACCATGAACCTCGATACCCAAGTTAGTACTATAAAAAGCCTAGGACTCCTTTTTCAAATAAAGGCCCAAGCCCAAAATCGTCTGACTCTGAGAAGGAGAACAACTGGACCGCTTAGGGAACATTGCCAGATTGGGCCAAGACCACTCTACTTCAGCCTAAGGCAGGCCTCGAGCGAAAGGAACCATTCCCTGTCCCGCTTGAGGCTAGGGCTCAAGCGAACTCTCCAACTCGCCCGAGCCCAAGCCTTGGACGGATTCTCTGGCTCACCCAAGCCTGAGCCTCAGAAGGATTCTCTGACTCGCCCGAGCCCAGGCTCAGATCCCCTTTCTAAGCACAACACTCAAGCTTCCAGCGCACAGTTGCCATATGACAGACGGGACACGGGCACGTCGTTCCACCCATGCCGCACAAGCAGGGTATGGCACTCACTGTTCTGCCTACTCCCATCACTGAAACACTTAATCCCTGTCACTATACGTACTATCGAGTCAGAAGGAATGGGCGACATCAAACCCTGATTACTGCAGCCATGAAGCCTATCGACGCTCCTGAACAATGGAGGCCTCGGGAGATAGTCCTGATGCAAAATAGGACTTGGCATGACAAGAACAGGGTTGGGCGTTAAGTATATAGCATCAGGAAAGGCTCGACAGGTGCAACAGAAGCAACCACGCCGTGACCAAGATGCTAGGGATGGACCACCTTGACTTCTCTATGACGCCATGTCCAAAGCCCATGCTTTAGAATAGCACCACAACACTGTAAATACAATCACATGTACCCCCTCACTCCTCTTGAGCTATAAAAGGGGAATGAGGGCCTCATTTCAAAGACACGCCCAACACACATTGACCAGACCACTCGCTTAGTCAGCAATGCCACATACATGAGTGAGATCTCATTCATTGCACAAAGCCGAGGCTTGGGACACGTTCCCTCCCTTGCAACTCACTTGTAATCCCTACTACAAGCACTTGAGTGCAGGATAATACAAACCTCCTCCTCACACTGAACGTAGGGAACACTTGGCCTAAACCAATATAAATCCCTGTGTTCTTCCTGCATCACCATCTGGGTTTAGGGGCACGTAAACTCATCTTATTCGGTAGTGCCTAGGCTACCAGTCTAGACACCGTCAATTGGCGCGCCACGTAGGGGCCTTCTGCGTGTGACATCCTTTTCCTTCAGGAAAACTCAGATGGCTGACGATTTCCACCCACTTCACCTTGGCATGATCATTTGGTTTGGGAGTTTGGAGTTCATGTCACTCAGCTCTAGGTATGACATGGTCCTTCTCTCGCCAAGGGTCGAGCCTGAGGATGAGCCTCTCCCATCTCCGACAGGGCACAGGAGGCGCTCAGGACATCACTCTAGACACACCCGACGGGCGAGACAGAGACCAAGGAGTTCTGGCCCCACCGCTAGGGCTAGGAACGCCCCAACACGCCCTGTTGATCCACCTCAGCCGATGATTAGCACGCCTAGTCCACAACTAACCAAGGGGAAAGCCTAGGAGGCTTCTAGCTCCACTGCGAGGCCTAGGAGAGCTCCAGCATACCCTGGTGACCCACCTCGGTTGGCGATCAGTACGCCAGATCTGCCCCCACCTTGGGAAGGGGACACTAGGGGTGCCGTCCTCATGACACAAAGCCCCACAACCACCATGCTTGAGACCTAACCTGATGCCAGGGGGCAAGCAGTCGCACCACCCTCACTCCCATACGGACTGAGGAACACCGCCGTGAGTTATGCCTCTTCTGCGAGCACTTCCTTAAGTGCGTACGTAGACCTTCCTAGCCACCACCTGAGGTCAACTCTTGACCGCATTGCCACACCAGCAGCGTCCACCTATCCTAATGTCAGCTCCTCAGAAGACTATGCATGGGCTGGTGTAGACTTCTCCAGGCTCAGTGACCCGGAGACTCTCCGCTGCTTCTTGGCGGCAAGCAACTACTGCTTTGGCTACTCCGACGAAGGCGACTATTATCCCTCCAGAGAGTGCTTCCACCTTGAGACTAGGGGAGCACCCCCTGAAAGGACATGAAGCCGCCAAGGCAGACGAGCCGAGGAATGGAACGCCCCCACATGGGGCGCTCTCGACCGATTAGCACATACCGCGAGCGGCAGCATCAGCCCTAGAAGGCCATCGTCGACTCGAGCTCAAGTAATTGAAGGAGCTCGAGGCTAAGCTTAAGGAAGATCGTAGGCACTTGAAGGAGTTGCGTGCGACCCTCGAGCACGAGCCATCAGCTCGGGGAGACGGCGGAGTTGCCTGACATCGCACTCGTGACGTCAACCGACGCATCAACAAGGATAAAGGGGGAGAGCACCCCCCCTGTTCTTAAGTAGACCAAACGGGCTTACAGATATGTTCCACATATGTCATAGAACATATTCATTAACCTCAAATATCCCCAAAATCTCATAATTGCTAAATCCACCAAAATCCAAAATAGAAGAGACCTGCAGAAGAAAAACCAAATCGAACTCAACTAAAAAACTCAGATCTTAAAGACAAAAGGACAAGAGAAGGTTAAGTCCTCCATTCCCACGAGATTCCATTGAATATAAGGTCTAAGGATACAGATGAAGAGTTCTACTATGAGGAATTCATCTGTGGATCTCACTAGCAGTCTAGGGGAAGGAGAAAGCTACAAGGAGAAAATGAAAATGACATATCCTAGAGAGATTGCCGGTTGGGGGCAACCTCTAATTTATTTAGAGAGCTATTACACATTCGCAGCAATGCCTTTATATATTTTGCTAAACCACTTACCCTAGGGGCATAATTTGCTATCCGCAAAATGTATAGATTACTTATTCACTCACGTCAATTGTGCTACAATATTTATACATAAGAAGAATTTGTCTAGATTAAGGGTCCGTTTGGATGCGACAAACTTTTGTATTCTCACTTTAATCTCAAGAACCTCTGCCAAATATGCTAAAATATGAAATGTTTTACCTAAAATTACCTGAAATAATTCTCATTTTACACACCATGGAGAATCACCATAAAGGGTGTTTCAGCTATTTCCATTCATTTCCTTCTCATTTATATTCAAAAATTCGAACCTCGACCATATGTTGCTAGAGTGTGATGGAGAATCATTAGATAAATATTTTTCTTTAAGAAGAATACAGATCTCAAATGTTTCTAGAAAAGTCTAAAACCATAGAAATGAGGCCTAAATAAGAATTCTAGTGAATTAAAGATGAATTCAAGTCCCTACTAACTTGTTAAAAAAGTTGAATTCTAGTAGATTGGCTACTATGGCTTTCCTTTTTTTGCAAATCACAATATAAACACAAACACTCGTACATATATGCATACTTACCCCTATGACACGTGTACACCCATTCTATTTCTATGGGTACTATCGAAAGACTAAGATTGAGTCAGTTGATCTCGAGACCGACGAAGTCACTACATGCACATTGTTATCGATAGACACATCTCCTACCACTGAAAAATAATGTTATTAGATCTTAGAATAAATCTTGAAAAATATGAGTACATACCTCAAATCAAATTACTTGAATCTTGGTAGGCTGTTTTCACTGCTAGTAGCTTATGGCTAATAATCTAATATAGCTCCAGGTGGCTTAGTTCTTGTACCCGACACAACAGATTATAAGTTGTTGGGGGTAATTTGCACCCACAAGGCTAGTTCTTGTACCCGATATGCAATTTACTCTTTTTTTACAATATCCTATGCAACTATTTTGAAGCATACTCCCTTTGTCTCTTTTCATGTGTTGCCTAGATTTTCGAGCTAATCAAATATTTTTAAATTTGACTAGATTTAGGAACAATATTATTATTAGTAATAGTTGTATCTCTAAATAAGTGTATATTACACAAATATATTCGATGATTACTCTAGTAACACTTATTACGTTTCATAAATACTCCACATTAATTATTTAGTTATTAAAGTTAAGTACGCTAGACTATTTAATACGTGAAAACACCATTAAGGCCAGTCTCAGTGGCCCGTTTCAATGCACTGTTTCCAAAACAAATCCGCTGACAGCATCAATGAAACAAATAATGAAACAACTTACACAATGCATGAGTTTCATCTTGACGTTTCCTAGGCTGGGCAAAGCATTTAATTACTGTAAAATGATTGGATCACATGCAAGATGGTGAAACGATTTAGAGTGGGGATTTCATCTCGTTTCACCGTGTGGGAAACAACGCCCGCGGGGTTTCACCATGATGAAACTACTTTCTTCTCTCTCCTCTTTGTTTCATGCAGAAAGTGTAATTTTGCTGACATGACGCTCTATTAAATTTGCATGACATCCTCGTGAAACCCCCACTGAGACTGGCTTTTGAAAAGAATGGAGGGAGTAAGTCTCTGCAAAGTCCACGGCATATAAGAGACACACTAGATCTAGATCGAAAGAAAAGAGAGAAACAAATCGGTGGTCTTGGTCTAAAGTTAGTCTATTTCGTCCTAATCTCTCTATAGTCAGTTTCCATGTACATGAACCTGTAATCAACCCGACACCTTGCACGGACTCACACTGTCGTCACACACGCCCCCACGGCGGCGTTCAACTGACGTTCTGCGAGCGAGTCGACGTCGCCGTCGGCGGAGCTGTATCTGCCGTCGTTTACCCGTTCTGCGCACGCGGTCAGTTGCCGCGCTGTCGCAACGAAACGGACGACGTACGGCGGCTGAAGCTGCGGACGCGGTCATGCAGAATCTTGGGCGATGCCAGTAGGCAGTCGAGGAGGGGCCTCCGGATCGGAGTTGAACAAGTCGCCGATACGGCGCCTGCAAGTGGTGGCCGGCGAGGGACGCGGCGGTGGACCGGCACATGCATGGCTGCACGCGCACGACGCCGCCGATCAGTGTTGATGTTGGCAGGCAACCTCACTGCTCCCACTAGTAGCGGGCGTACGGGACGGGGCGGAGGTTTACCTGACGGGCACGTATGTGCTCACCAGGATCATCAGGACTTCAGGAGGCGTATTGTAGCGGTCCAACTCGTACGTACATGGTACATGGTGTGACCGTTCGGTGATTGACTGTTACCATCACCAATCAGACATGAAACAGATTGGAATAGTACATCCCATAGACTGCTTCCGAGTAGAAATAGCAAACACGGCTGCTTGAGAGGTCTACTGCCAAATTGACTTAAACAGGACTCCTGAATTAGATCGTTTGGTTTCTACCGGATTAGGGCGTTTGGTTTCTGCACATGCATGATGACGTACGGGACGGGCATACGAATCCGTTACACGGGATATTGGCGCCTTTCGTAGACTAAAACTGGAACCATAGATCGCTGGGATGGGACATGTGAGTCGTATACCACTAAATACCATGTCACTGTGCGGTGACAAATGCAGTGCGCAAATCACGCCGGCTAACGAGTAATCCTTCGGGAACGAAAACTCATCTACATATAATTAAAGGTGGGTGTAGGGAGCCTTTAATCAACATCCATGCAACCGTACTGCTCATCTACATATGACGCACAAGCAATACAACACCAATAGGTCTCATAAGTTGTACTCCACAAAGATAGAAGGCCACACAAAGATAGAAGGCCACAAACTCTAAAAGAACTCTAAAAACAAAACTCATAAGCCTCATAACTTGTACTGCACAAAGATAGAAGGCCACAAACTCTAAAAGAACAAAACTCATTTTCATCTGCACATGACTTGAAGATTTTCTAGATCCAACAACAAAGAAGGTCTGATTCTCTATAAAATGAGATGGAATTGAGTGAACTTACTGCATATACAGAATTGTTGGTTTTTGAAGTTAAGAAGAAATATTTTTTATGGACATAGTTTCAATTGCATGGATATGATCATACATGAAAACAAGACGAGACTCAAGGGTAGTGGCGTGGTGCTGCTCTCTGCCTGTTGCCACGCTGCTGTTGCTCCTCTCTTCTTGCCGACACAAC
>Ga0182004_10001267_pt1 | contig 18143 bp, 15 predicted proteins | sample Sormic07211540_1_FD_120479 | JGI IMG/M metagenome (GOLD analysis project Ga0182004, IMG submission 120479) | Endophyte microbial communities from Sorghum bicolor roots, Mead, Nebraska, USA - 072115-40_1 MetaG | ecosystem: Host-associated > Plants > Roots > Unclassified | place: USA: Nebraska...
TATTGTCAACCGGGCATGAAAAGTTTGGTGTGGCGGGTGATTTTCTGCCGTGCCCCGATTTGGCCCAAACGGCCCAGGAACGCATAGCAGACGAGACAGAGTCCTCGCAAGCCGTTAGTCATTCAAAACAGAATTATACCCCGGAAGCCGTGCGACGCGGGCGCGCGATCCCGCGATCTCCTGCCCACCGTCACTCTGCCCGTTCCGCTCGGCGCCTACCACGGTGGTACTGAGACGGAGTCGAGTCGATCGTCCTCCACTCTCTGCCCCTCACGCCATATTATATAGCCTCTGAGCCTCAGCCGCCCCCAGCTGGAACGCCATATTATAGATCCAAAAAAGTCGCGTGCTAGCTCTGGGCGCCCGCCGTACCCAACATTCCTATCCGATCCGACGACGATTCGTCATCTGCTATCTGATACCGCGATCGGGTCTCTTTGTCTTCCACCTCGATCGTCCGTTGTCTCGCGCAGCAGGTGGAGGAGAACTGGAGATGATGAGCGCCGTACGTCGTCAATCAGCTCAGCTGGCGAGATGGTGCTCGTGCCGAGACGACAATACCTAACGCGCCCTGCGGTACGTTGTGGTTCCAGATCCAGATGGATGTACCTGTACGTATGCAAGTTGCCCCGCTCCATCGAAACAATGCGGCCACGCCGTGATCCTTCTCTTCTGTGACACGTTTCTTCTGCTTCTGTGCATGCAGGGACATCATCCTGCGGCAACCGATGTAGTGTAGGCCTTGCAATTGCAACACACGATGTGCACGTTTGTTGTTTCCTCAGGTATGCAGCTATACACTTCACTTTCCAAAGTAGCACTTCATTGTTCCTCCGGACTCGAGATCAAGATGCTCTGTTACCAATCGCAAAGCTGGTTCTGAGATACGATCGATATGTTGTTGCTTTTTGCTTTCAGGGTATCGCAATGCATGGTTCCGGTTTGGCACGTCCAAATGCAGGCGCAACGTCAACTTGCACTGTTTTCTTCGGGGGATGATCATCGGTAAGTGAGATTTCTGAATGAGAATGCACGTCTTGCGCGAACCCAACCATATCCAGCCTGTTCGCTGGATAGTCAGTTAGCCTTCTGTTAATAATCTAAAAATTATTTTAGTACCGTGCCAGGTTTGACCACTTCTATATTGAAACAACTTTCTCGTTCCAATCAGAAAATTTATTTGACATTCCAGTCAAACGGAACTTTTAGTTTAACAGAAAACCCCATTTGGTTCTCTTGTGGCCATTTTTAATCTCACTTTAAAACTCTTCACTTGCAGCATTGCGGTCTCAGCTAGAGAAGCGTTGCAGTACTCGCTCGGTCACAATGTCTGCAGAAACGAAACACAAAGGTATAGGTGCGTCAATTCCATTCTGGTTTTTAGCTCATATATGATTTTTGCTTTACTAGTACATGAAATTCTACTTTTAGACGATTTGACACGTGATCAATTGATACAAGCTGCCTTTTCTAAATAATGCTGAGCTAGATCGATGAGCTTTCTATTTTTACTATCACATCGTTAGAGCAAACTTTAACAGCTTAACTAAAATTAGTAGCTAAATTCCATTATTTAATTATTTTGTAAAATCGAAAACTCTTAAAACAAGAGGCTCAGAAGAGCCTTGCTGTTTTACAAAGTTAGATTGCGAGTGCTTGTGGTTGACTTTCTATGACCACTAAAAATCAAGGGATAGCTAACTTACTATTTTAGAGCATCTACAAGAGATAAGCTATATATGATATGTAGTCTATATTTTGGTATTTTCAGCAAAAAAAAAGTCAAGCTAAGTATAGCATGGAGTTATCTATTTTAGATTAGAAAGGCACTTGGAGTTATCTATTTTTTGAAGGAGTTTTTTATTTTAGAGAATAGCTAAATCATCAAGTTAGCAGTCTAATTTTACAAACTCTCTTAGAGTTGCTCTTACAAAGTATAATACATTTCTTGGAGCCTATTTTTTCTATATAAATTCTAAAATGGCCTCCATAACAAGAATAGCCAAACTATTTGAGTTGCTCTTAGACTTTACAGCTTAGAAATGATAGGCTCATATATTAAATTAAAATACTCCCTCCATTCTCTTCTATAAAGCATTTTATCATTCAACATCCTCCATCAATCTCAGCCACTAACAAGATTCAGGTTGTCAAAAAATGCTTAATCTTGGCAACAATAACCGGCTTAGTGAATTCATCTACAAGTTGATCACTAGAGGAGATAAATCTCACGTCCAATAACTTTTGTGCAACACGCTCCCCTAACAAAGTGAAAATCAATTTTAATATGCTTTGTGCTCACGTGAAACACTAGATTAGCTGCTAGGTACTTGGCACCCAAATTGTCACACCATAATCTAGCCACTAATGGATAGGAATACCAAGTTCTTGCAAAATCTTTTGCACCCACATCTTTTCAGCGGTGACATTGGCAAGCGACTTATATTTAGCTTTAGTGGAGGAGCAAGACATGGTAGGTTGCTTTCAGGCACTCCAAGAGATCAAATTTTTATCGAAGAACACAACAAAACCACCAGACCTCCTGTCATCCACACAACCTGTCCAGTCAACATCCGAAAAGCACTCACCATCATAGAATTTGATTTAGAAATCTTGAGCCCAATATTCGACGAACCTCATACATACCGTTGGTCTTTTAATGACACTTCAATGAACAGGTGTAGGAGTATGGAGAGACTGACACACTTTATTCACAACAAAACAAATGTCTAGACTTGTGAGTGTAAGGTGCTGCAATGCTACCACCATTTTGTGATACTTGGTTGAATCCACTGCACCAAGTTGATTACCATTAGTCAAACTGAGCTTATCCATAGTGGATAGAGACGTATCAATAGATTTGCAGTTGCTCATTCTTGCTCATGATAGAATATCTTAGGCATTTTTTTGTTGGGAAAACACTAATCCTTCTTGGTATAGAAATTGCGAACATTAGAGGCACTGTTACTCCGTAACAAACTTCTCTTCAAGGTGGTACCACTAAATTAAAAAGCTGAATTTCCAACATATCTATTATTGGAGCTCACTCTAGCCCTTAGTGGTGTGCTTAGGACCAACACGCTTGCTTCAGTATATTAAGAACAGATAGAAGAGAGATAAGACATATGAAATGTTTTAACCATTAAATGTAGAAATGAGTAGACCGAGATGATAAGGAACATACAGGATACCGATTTAGTAAAGGCATACAGCTAGACACTCTTCAATTTAGAATGACCATTTAGTTTTATTGAAATACCCGTTGCATATGGCTCAAGACACTACCAATTGATTACTTTGTTAGTAGATTTAAGAAAAAACAAAAAAGGAAGACTCAAATTGACCATAACATATCAGTGTTACAAATGTAGCTAAACCAACATACCGTCACATCAACAACCCATATTCCAACACAAGATTGATTGAAAGAACAACCAAGAAGTTTTCCCTCGTGGACATTCAAATCAACAAGTCTAGACCATTCCACATCAACAGTATGACATCTTCTTGCCTCCCAAGAGAAAACATGCTTAATTTAAGAAAAAATGTATCTCTAGAAGTCATAGGGTACAAGAAGTTCTCTTGACATGATCACTTGAGAAAACAACAACCCTACCTTTAAGCTTTCGTGGAACCCACACAATAGAGATTTTCCATCAGGATTGAATGTAATGGACGATACACCTGTTGCCTAGTATTGTTTATAGAAACACAAGAAGTAATTCTAATGAAACAAAATAAGAATTCAAATTAAGTATGGGCCTCAAAATTGAATTGAATTATGCTGAATAACATTAGCATATGACTGTTTGTGGTATAAAGTAGCAACAAACAGGGAGATCTAAGTTTATGTTCAATATCTGTTTCTTTTTTTATGGAACATAGAGATGAGATCTCCACCCAAGTTACTAATTACATTTAGCACAGATCTCCAATCATAAACTAACTAGGTTGAAAGATTCGTTACAGTCAAACTGTGTAATTAGTTTTTGTTTTCATTTATATTTAATGTAGCATGCATGTGCCGTAAGATTCGATGTGATACGGAATCTTGAAAATTTTAGGTACTTTTTGTGAACTAAACAAGGCCTGTATCACGACAGAAGCTCGATTTCTGTGTACGTATTGCCTGCATCAAGGCAGCCTCAAATGCATGGTCTCGTGCACCGTTTTCATTCAGTAATAGAAACCAAATACGATGCTTGAATGAGACCACCCAGGTAAAGCATGCGAGGATTGACTGATCCAGCCTACCAATCAGCCCCGTAGGGAATGGTCGTCTCTGAGCTGAGCACGCGGGATCCAGATGCGGGCGTGAGAGATTTAGTTTCTTCCGTGTGCTTTTCCCCTCGTTGGTGCCATATATTTCTCTCGGTGGTGGAGGAAGCCCAAGGGCATGGCGGTGGCGGATCTCAAGGTCATGGCAGCGGTGGAGCCCAAGGACACAGGGCGGCATTGGAGCAAGGGTGCAGCAATGATGATGGCCTCCACCATAGTTGGTCGTGGCAGCAACGGCAACACGGCAACCTAAATCCTAGAACCACCGCATCAACCGTCCGTCGGTCTGCCCTGGTGAAAACACCGCCGGTCCACCCTGCTGGAAATGCCTCCGGTCCGCCTCCTTAATCTACCCCTAGCTTGGCCATCCTGCTCGAGATCGACCACACTAGTCTCCAGCTATAGAAGATCTGGCCAAATCCTTGCACAGGAGTCTGCTGTGACAGAGCTGGTGAAGAAGGGTGCAAGACAGTTCATGCTGCTAAGCTATTCATTCTTGGCCGAGAACTGTACATAGATAGGAGTAATTGTAGTCATGACTTTGGATCTAACAGCTTTACAACCTGGCTTTTGTATGAATGTTCATGTTCATTTGATATAATTTACTATCTATTTAGCTGAATGTTTTGTTATGTAATTTACCATCTCTAAAAATTGTTATGCCATCTGTTCATTGACAACAGTAGGAGCCAACAATGCAACACCATCCATGACAGGAAGGAGGAAGAGCGGTTTATTGAAAATAACAGTCCTATTTTTGGTGATTTTAATTGATGGGGAATGTGTTTTGGTGATTTCAATTCTGAAAATATCACTTTTATCTATGTTCAGACTTGCAGTTCATAGTTATATGTTCCATATCTGAAATTGTTGGAGTGATCACTATCTGCCGTTTGTTCAGTTTCAGTTACTGGATCGGAACTTGAAAACATGTCTGTTCAGTCAATATTTAGAATGATCACTAACTGTCATGGAGTAGATCATTCTAACAAATATATTATTTTGTATTTATAAACTTTGATTTTGTTCTATGCCTGATAGCAGTTTTGGTCATTGACCTTGAGGTATAAGTGCAAGCAGAAGATCGATATGACGAAGTCAGTAAGATGTTGATCAGGTTATCAACTTTTTTTCTTTTAAATTAGCTAAGTTGTCATAAGAATGTGGATGTACTATTTTTAATTTTTAGTTTCTAGTTGCTTGTGGGTGTGAATTCATGTCTTATCAAATAGCAACACAATGGTATACTAAAATGATATTCATGATTGATCATTGCTACATGTGAGCATTAAACCACTTGTAGACAGTTGAATAGACGACTTCTATCTATGGGTTGTATGAACTGTCTATTAAGTTGTTTGTGTCGTGGATTCCAAGAACTCACAGACAGGTCCCTATCCGTGGGCTGTACATGCCCTAATCTTTTTTAAGTGTACCTACACAAATATACCCAAAACTCAACCAACCATTCAAATGAAGTGACGAGATTCACTCTAATCTTCCCTTTATCTTACTCATATCCATCGCTAGGATCAAACTCATCACTAATCCTAAACCATCCAGTATCCACCACGCGTGAAGCCTGACCCTTGGTCTCCCATCCTGCACTCTTCCTGGCGCAGACTCTTCGGTTCCTTTAGCTCCCCGACGTCCATCGCCAGGGCAACGATCCCGGCCATCAGGACGCTGAGCCACCAAGCGAGCATCTCTCTCCTTGGCATCCATCCTGCTGGGAGAACCAAGTCCTCAAGGCTAAGCATGTTTGTCTTCCCCACGCTGAGGATCTCCATATTCCCCACGGTCGGCATCTCCATCTTCCCTGAGGCCGGCAACCGAGTGGGCAAGTGCAACCCTCCGCGATGGAGGCACGCGCTCCTCCTAGATCAGGCCTCGGCGATTCAGGTACCAACACGAGCACAAACCCTGGCTGGGGCGTCCAGCATGGGCACGACCTCTGGCTTGGACAGAGGCTGGCACAAGGGCAGTCCGTGAGAGGAGCAGGGTAACCGGTGGTCCAGAGGTGGGCACATGGGGATAAGCTGGTCTGCATCGTCGCCTAGAGTGACATGTTCCTTGGAGCCAGGGCGGTGGTGACATCCAGCCGCCATGTGTTCTCCACTAGAAACCTAGTCAGGTAAGTCTATCGTTGTTCTAGTTTGAAGAATGCGTCGTGCAGAGCGGGCTGCTTGTGCAACTATACCATCGATTCGATTTGTGACCCATGCTTTAGTTCTTGGATCCGTGGCCGTGCAGTGGAGGAGGTGGTTGTCATTTTTCAGGTTCAAGTTGTGGTGGATGATCCCAACCACGGGTGCATGCGTGGCGACTGTGTCGACGGAGACGCACATGTTGCTTCTGGAGTACACAAGCGAGGCAGGCTCTGCGGCCAGGACGGAACCTGACTCACTATATGCACTGATGCTGCCAGTTCTTGACGGCGTCTTCCGAGCCACCCGTTAGGGAGCCGTGACGACGAGCTCTAGTTCTGCTTCGAGAGTGAGCTTTGTCTGCTACCATCAGCCGCATTCTAATTTTTTATGTATTCGATCACATAAAAATGTGCATAACTTAGGATTGTTAGTAGGTGATCCTAAGGTCCGGACGATGGAAGTTGTTGATGCCGTGTTCATCAACTTAGGGGCCAACTCCTTCAATCTTCCAAAGGAATCCACCAATTAATGTCATTCTCAAGTCCTAAAATAACCCTGCTCTTATCCTGGTAGTCTGTCAGGTAAAGCTTTTTCAACACTCCACTGTTAATTAAGTTGCTTCTTGGGAAGCTTTTAATTTCTTCTCCTTTTCTTATGTTTTGTTTAAATTCATCACACAATATCAGATTCCTTCAAATTTGGATTGGTTTGGGTGGTGCACTTGGATGCAGCTTAAAAAGCTATTAACCCAAGTGGGATTGAGGAGGGCCTTCAAAGGTTTCTTGAGAAGAGTTGCAGGAAGATGTCTAGCAAAGAGACCATCAGGCTCGCCATTAGAGCACTCCTTGAGGTATATACTCATCACTTAATTACCAATGGAGTGTTAAAATTTGGACTCTATATGTACTCTGTCAGTTTGATTGTTCATGAATAGAGGTATCATCAACTATAGATCCCAGTTTAAAGAAAAGTGTTGAAACTAAATAAGTTAGATAAAATTAGTTGTACTGAACTTGTGTCGTCTTAGGACTTGTTTGTTTTGGAGTTATCTCAGGCGGGAAGGCGTTCATAGAGGCCTCGAGACCGAGAAGTTACCGTGCCGGCACCATGGACTGGCTTGGCTGTGGGTCATTGTAGCTGCACCAGTGATCGGCAACATCCAACTCTGGTCTTGCTCCTCCATTGGCCTCCTCGGCACCTATAGGTCTAGGTGTGCGCTCGCCTCGCCCGAGCCTATTTCTATAGTGATTTTGTTGATCTATTTGTTCTGCTTGGCGTTGAAGGGATGACAGATAGCAGTGTCCTGGGAGTTAATATGCAGGTGCCAGGAATTTGAAACATTAATATTGAATGATGGCTGCTCAGCAAGAAAGCTTTGGGACTTGCTATAGTCAATATGTTTGCTAAAATGAGTTTTTTTGGATTTTCCGTGTGTTTGGGCTATGCAGGCATGTGTTGAACAATCAGCAAGCTGGAACACTTGGTATCAAAAATAATATAAAAGGTTGACAACCATGTGTGCTACCCGCTACACAATAGATGTTTGTCGGATGTCATACTCATACTAAAGTGATCATTTTGTACCTTTTGCTATTGTTAGGCTCAGGCAAAAAAAGAGCTAGGCAAAAACAATGTTGGGAAATTCATAAATTTATAACATGGAAAATAATGTTTTTGCTTGTTTGCTATAGCTTTCTGAAAGGTGTTTGAATTTTGTCTGTCCTGGGAGTTAATATGCCACCTATTAGTTTTAAATTTGATATGTCTGCAAGGTGTTTGACGAAATGGCTTGATTTATGACCGAGACAAGTCAGCAAAGAAAGCACTGGTGTGTCCGGCCTTGAGACCTTATGTGAATCGAGAATGATCACCTTGTAACTTAGTGGGATTGCAGAGGCTGATACCCATCTCCACCAAGGTCAGTCGAAAGAGACAAAGCTCTCTCTGATTCTCAAGCCGCTCGCCATGAATTGAAGATTTTTCAGTTGTTTGTGCTAGACCTCAAAGTTTGTGTTTTTGTTATGATGTTTTTTCCTCTGAGTATAGACTGACAAGGTGTCTGTGCTTGAAGTGAGATGGGTGCTTCTTTTTAATGTTTTTAATTTGAAGTGAGAGGGAGTTCATTAAGTCGTGGATACCTTTCATTTTCATTTGTTTATAATTTAAGTTTAGACCATTACCCCACATTACTTTATTATATCTTTTTTATACATACTGCTGATGTTTTCTCTCAAATAAAGTTGAAATTGCGGTAGCCATATGAATTTAATTATATAACTACAGGTCAACCAGTTCCTGCTATACAATTTTCTTGCCTTGATGCATTCCACCCTTCATAACAATGTTAAAATTTTGTTTGGATCGTTGTATATTTTGTATGCAGCTTGCCCTGTAAATTCTTGTTAACCAATTAGGAAAATGAAAACCAATATGTTTAGTGGTAATTTTTCTCTTGTGCCATTGACCTTTACAGGGCCTTGGAATAAGAAATGCCTTGCTGAATTTGGGATTGTTACAGATTGTGGCACCAACTGGAGTCGATGATCAGTATCTTACAAATGCCCTAATAAAGATAAATTGCAAGGTCTGTTTCTCTTTTTCTTTGAGATTTGAAAGTATGGCTACATTTGTATATGATAAGTATTTTTTTCGTTTTCAAACAGTAGGATGTTGTTAAACCATCTTTTTTAGCGTTGTTGGTTCGATCTATGAGTTGTGTTGTCATGCTAAGTGTATATCCTGTTGGTTGAATTCTGCTTTATTGCATTGCATGCAAGTGTGATATGTTTTAGTAGTGGCCCCAACTTGAGATTGTGCACATTGGCATGAATGACTTTCATTTGTCATTCGGGATTATTTGGGACTTGCTGGTCTGATAATTTACAGTAGCCTGAGCGTGAATTCGGGATGAAGACACGAGCTGATTATATCAGAACAAGTGTCCTCTATTCTTTCTCTTGTGTTGGTAATGCAGAGGCAAATCATATCTTTTTGTTAATATGTTTGTGTCAAAATAGGTAGGTGTGATGCAGACACATTCATTTGGAGTAATGTGGTGGAAATCTAAGTTACTTTGTAATGGCTTAATGCCCTGAGGTGCAGATGTGCCTTGTCAGACTTTTTGTGTATAAGGAATTGAAAGAATAGTGCTTTAATCAATGAATGAATATGGTCTGTTTTGATCAATGTTTTAAATAGCACGCTATTTTCACGCTATAACACCGTTATAGCGGCCAGAATAAGTCGACGCGAAGCTATACCTCATTTTTACGCTATCAACGCTATTGGCGCTATAGCGCGCTATAGCGTCGCTAAACTGAAATAGCGTCATAGTGCCGCTATTTACGCTCTATTGCTGTTTATCTGTGATCATGTTGTCATGCACTTATTTGTTGTGTTGTGCTTATGCACTTGTGGTTAAGCACTATGTAGTCATGCATTATGCTTATGAGTTAGTTATGTATTAACATTTAAACTGTGAAACACCTGTGATTTATGATTTGTGATTGTGAAATATGATGGTTGTTTGAGCTTGTTGTTGTCTATTATATATTTTGTCTGTTTCCAAATAAAATAGCGCGCTAGCGCGCTATAGCACCGCTATAGCGTCGCTATAACGTGGATAGCTACAGCACGCTGCTGTGTACAACAGCCGCTATAGCAAGGCTATAGCGCCGCTATAGCGTTCGCTATAGCGCAAATAGCGTCTGGGACACGAAGACGCTATTTTCTATAGCCCGCTATTTAAAACATTGGTTTTGATGCTTAAGCTCTTATATGTTGGATTAACACATGTATGCTAATGAGAATTGCGATATGAATTTTAAATACAAGGTTTGCAGTTTGTGTTAATATTTAAATGTTGTCCATTTAGGCCTTAATTTCTCGTTATAAGATGGTAGAAATATACCTCAGTGTTGCATCCTAGGAAAATAGGTTTTACATGTACCATGATGTGATTGTGATACTACATGATTTCAGCTGCCGCTGGTCACCACTAGCCATTGTTTGTTAGAAACAAAGAACAACAATGTGTGGGGCAGCAAGCCATGGTCATGGTCAATCACAAGCATGTTTAAGCAGACTTTATTCAACATTGATACTGCATCGTGTTTGGTTGATTATATGTACATTCTTAAAATAATATCGTAACGTTAGCACGATCACTATATTAACATTAGTAATGGAGCCTTTTGTCAAACCAAACGATAAAATCTAGTTATACCCATAGCCCGAAAAAAAAAAGACCCACGCGGGATAAACATCACAAAATGTTACTACGTGGTGAGTCCACGCTCGTCGTATACGTGAACGTGAGTGACTCGGCCTGAATTGTCGAGTGTGACGAGCATGCCGGCCGGATGGCGGATCGTCCTAGGCGGTCAGGCGGAGCGTGATACAAATCGACCGCCGCCACCACGCGCCTGCTAGGCTAGGCCCGGAGCCATCTGGCTGCCCCGCTGCGCCCACGTGGCGTTCGTGGGCGCCCCGCCTGACGAACTTTGCGCTGATTTCTGTTTGGAAGCGACGCAACGAACGACTAGCTTGGGTGCCATCGGCCACGCATGCCACCGCGAATTCTAACGAATTTGCGTTTTACATGAGTTCTGAGTAGAATTTGAAACTATACCTCAGGGCGCAAGTGCGTTGACATTGTCTCATAGATGGTTTTGTACAGTGCTAATGTCCAACCAACACATATAATGAGTTACCTTTTAGGATATCTTATATTAATTAATTATTCTTTTTTAATAATCAATAAAATAGTTGTCTCATGGCTGTCTTAAAATTTTTTTATGAGACGGTTGCTTCACCAAACAATCATCTCTTTCTCTCACTTTTCCCTTTCTGCTCCCTGTCCTCAAAAATAAGATCACACATTTTATGGGATCGTATTTAAGTCTGTTGATATTTTATCTGCCTTTGTTTAGATCTCATGGTCTAAAGTTTAGCCACTAAACTTTAACTCTTAAAGCTCTAAACATGTAGTTTAAGGTTGTGTCTAAAGTTTAGCTAATCTTACAAAAACAAAATTAGCTCATTAGACTATAAAAAGTGAGCTAGATTGACCTAAAATTTAGCTTTTAAAAAATTGTGCATCAACCACGTACTCAAACGGATATTATTGCTAGTTATTAATGTATAAGATTTTTACTCGTAGTAAAACATCGATATATTTACTACTAACTTCATCCTAAATATATTGACTTTTCTAAATATATTCTTTTTATTATGTATCTATACACAGTGTATATCTAAGTGCATAATAAAATATATTAGTCTGGAAAAATCAAAACATCTTCAAATTTAAAACGGAGGGAGTAGTTATAATTATTTGTAAACTGAAGACAACTATGACCCTATTTGGATTCCTCCCGTTTTTATCAGATTCTTAAAAATCACGAAGTTGATATCCAAGTTTTGCCGGTTTCTTATGACCCAATAAATAAATTTAGATTCTTAAAAATTAAGGATTTAAATACCCATCAATTTTTTTACTCGGAATTCAGATTTAGAAACTACAGACAAAAACTGGATTTTTAAGAATCCAAAATCGATCCAAACAGGGCTTGCCCTTACCTTTGATCCCTCATTAAAACAGCTGGTACGCGATGTCATTCTAATGTTAAAGAGCCGGTTTAGGTCTTTATGATGATGGTACAACACATGTTCCATGACTGACCATTCTGATAATTGTACATTTCCTTTAACTAATTTGATAGTTGTATAGTACCCGGGTACTGTATCCTTTATCTCAAGCGAATGGCAACGTTTTGAGTGCAAACAAACTGTACCCGAGAGCAAAAACAACCCAAATTAGCAAACTCTTAGGCCTTGTTTAGTTTCTAAAAAAAATTTAAAATTCCACATCATATCAGATTTTACGACATATGCATAAAATATTAAATATAGACGAAAACAAAAACTAATTACACAGTTTAACTGTAATTTATGAGACAAATATTTTGAGCCTTTAAATCTAGTTAGTCTATAATTAGACAATAATTATCAAATGCAAACAAAAATACTATAGTACCTAAAATTTAAAAGTTTTATCAACTGAACAAGGTCTTAAAAGGACGTGCACGCGAAAAAATATATAAAAACGACACGCCTTCTCCTGCTATCCGGCACCTTAAACCTCGCGAATTTTCCAAAGCTCTCGAACGCACCCCGCCGCGCAGTCGCGCTCGAACGCACCGTTTCCCTCCTGTCGTCACCGCTCACCACCCTCCAGAAAATCCAACACGTGCCGGCGCCGCCCATGCGCCGGCAACGCCGCACCGCCGGCGGCCTCCGCCCGGTGCTGCTGCTACTCCCCTTCGCCGCGCTCATTTCGGTCGGAACCTTCTCCCTACACTACGCCGACCGCCTCCTCAGCTCTGACACGGGCACGGCGCAGCGGGCCGCTTCGCCGTCCCGGCACCAGCAGCAGCGTCGGCTGCCCGTCTCCACCCTCGACGTGCACGCGCTCGACGCCGCCGCCCCGGCCCCGCCGCTGCACGAGGCCGCCGCGCGCGCCTTCCGGTCCGGCGGGCGCCTCCTCCGCGACGCCCTCTCTTCCTCCCCCTCGTCATCCGCCCCCGCGCCGCCGCCCGCGGCCGCGGGTGCCGACGGCGCGACGCGGTGCCCGGCCTCGATCACGCGGTCGGGCGCGTATCTGCACCTGCCCTGCGGGCTGGCGCTGGGGTCACACGTCACGCTGGTCGGCGCGCCGCGGGGCGGTCGAGGCGCGGCTGGCGTCGCGCAGTTTTCGGTGGAGCTGCGCGGTGAAGGCGACGGGGACGCGGCGCCGACGATACTGCACTTCAACCCGCGGCTCAGCGGGGACTGGAGCCGCCGCCCGGTGATCGAGCTGAATACGCGCTTCCGCGGACAATGGGGACCCGCGCTCCGGTGCGAGGGCCGCCCGTCGCGCCACGACGAGGAGACCGGTGCGTCGGTGCCTCTGTCTCTTCCTTGCTTGCTGTGACAGTACCAGTGCTACTTTTTACCGTCAATATCTCCTTCATGATTGCACGGTGATAGTGATACTGTTAAATAAACTGGAGGATTAGTCATCAAATGGTAGCCCAATCCCATAAGGAACCAGTTTATATAGTAGGGGGGAAAAACGTGATGGTACTCAACAGGGTAAATTAGGATGTTAGTAGTTTGCATTAAGAGAGCTGTGGTTCGCGCCTTCAGGGTAGGTGTTACTATGATTGTAGTTTTGATCGTACGGTTGGTGCACAGAAGTCTCCACCTCTCGGCTCTTTTGGGATGTTCCATTAATTAGCATTGTAGCTTTTGACATATGGGGTTATTGATTTGCAATCTGACTGAACCAGTGGATCCTAGGGAACTATTCAAATAGAAAATTGCTGCAACTGGCTGTGTTGCTCTACATAAGATACTGATAGCCACAGGGTCAGCTACTTTTATTGATGGAATGGTATATCATTCTAACAATGGGAAACTCCTAACGAAGTGTAGATACGAAAATGTCATTCAAGGAATACTGTAGTGATTGTTCTTTTGAGGAGGGCAGCAAGACAATTTAGTTGATCTTTGACAAACTGAATGAGCCCAAGAACATGTTGCTGCACAACCCGTTCTGGTCCTTTCCCAACAATAAGTTTCCTTCGTTAAGTTGATGCTTCTATAAAAGGAGACATGCCTCCTTGTCGAGAGTAGCAATGCCATGCGAAGAGCTTATACATAATGGAGCCCTCTCATCCTCTGCCACCATTTTTACTAGGGCTGTTGGCACATTTGGTAGAAGCAATTCATGGATTGTTTCTTTTCCTTTAACATGACAGTATTCGTCTTATCATTTTCTGTTGTAGCATATCTGTTAGCTGTACTCGTAGTGCACATGTTATGATTTTCTGATGTAGTGTCTGTTAGTTGTTGCTATTCCTAGGCTCCTAGCTCAGCAACAGATGAAACCTAGTATAACTGAACCTGCCATCAAGCATTTGTACCCTGAGCGCTCAGTTGTGCAATCATAAACAACACAGAATAGCTGTGGATACTATATCTTTTTTGTTTTCCTTTTTTTTAAAAAAAAGGAGGATTTCTGTCTCTTCGGTCTTACATAACATAATCTATATACATTGTACGAAATGTTTATGATGATGCACCCGTGTAGATATAATAGACCATAGAGATGGTGGACACAATCCTTATTAGGTTCTATAAAATGTTTCCCAACATCTCCATAGTTAAAATGTATACCTGATTCGTAGAGGATGCCTGCCTGACAACATTATGGCATTCTACATAAATTGTTTGTAATGAGAACTGTTGACATCATGAAAAAAGTTTGGCAGATTATTGATGTCAAGTCTCTTATATTGCTAACCCGTGGTGCAGTTGATGGATTAGTGACATGTGAGGAATGGTCTGGAAACATTGGTGGTGCATCAGAGGAGTTGAAGAGATTGCAGTTGCAGAACCGTGTTGCTGGAAAGAATAACAGAAATTGGATACATTGGCCATATCCATTCTTGGAGGAAGAATTGTTTGTTCTAACACTAAGTACTGGTTTAGAAGGCTACCATTTTCATGTTGATGGGAAGCATGTCGCATCTTTTCCTTATCGTGTTGTAAGCTGAGCTTCCTTTCTAAACCATTTACTTGATTTAGTTTATGCGTGCCCTGTTCTTGTTTCTTAATTGGCAAAATGTTCTAATCTATCGGTGCATTATTTTTTTATTTCAAGGGCTTTGTTCTTGAGGATGCCAAAATCTTTTCTGTGAATGGTAATATTGATATCAAATCAATAGTAGCTGGTTCTTTACCGACGGCTCATCCAAGCATTGCACAGAGAAATCTGGAGTTGCTAACAGAACTAAAAACCCCTCCTCTTGGGAAAGAGAATATTGAGCTGTTCATAGGTGTTCTTTCAGCAGGGAGCCATTTCACTGAGCGTATGGCCGTGAGGAGATCTTGGATGTCTTTGATGCGAAATTCATCAAGCATAGTGGCACGTTTTTTTGTTGCATTGGTAATATCTCGAAAAAGGTTGTCTTCCTCCGTTTTGTCTTGATAGGAATATAAATAACTGAAACATGTTTTAGGGCAGAACGGCAGAAAGGAAGTGAATGAAGATTTGATAAAAGAAGCAGATTTCTTCAGGGACATTGTCATTGTCCCTTTTGCGGATAGCTATGATCTGGTTGTTCTGAAGACTGTTGCCATTTGTGACTATGTGGTATGTAGCACAAGGGTAGATAAACACATTATAGGAGTATTTCAAGTGCATTTTCTGACAGTTTGTATGCACATGCTCTCCCATTTTTTCATGTTGTTGTTTGAACTTTGAAGGCTCATGTTGTTCCGGCGAAGTATGTCATGAAGTGTGATGATGATACCTTTGTTGGACTTGATTCGGTAATGGCTGAAGTTAAGAAAATTCCAGATGGCAAAAGCTTTTATTTGGGGAACATGAACTACTACCACAGGCCACTGCGGGAGGGAAAATGGGCCGTCTCATATGAGGTAGAACATCATCTCTATGGATCAATTTTAAAATACACAGATTGATTATTACTCTAGTTATATGGCCTTAGATATGAAAAGTAGTGAAAATTCATCATGGTATAAACACAGCAAAGATGTCAGAATGACAAATCAAACTATTTGGTTTGTAACTAGTATAGGATAGTTGCATGAAACTTCAATGTCGTGAATTAATTGAACTGTCGTATTTTCCAATTGCTAAAGTTGAAGACCTGCCATTTACATTTACACCTTGTCACTACCCTATGGGTGCGGCATCCTTAAGTGCTACAGTAGCGAGTTTGACTGAACAAATGGTTTGAAAGATATTTGTTAGGCATGTAACTGGCTGTCACTTCATGAGCATCACAAGATGTCCACGTGAATACATTATTGTCTCCTGTAATCATGTAGGCTAATTGTCTCTCACTGCAGCACGCATGATTGAGGTGTATCAATTGAACTCTTTTGTAACGTTGTTTCAAATTCCAGGAGTGGCCCAGAGAAGAGTACCCGCCTTATGCTGATGGTGCAGGCTATGTCGTTTCTTCTGACATTGCAAACTTCGTCGCAACCGAAATGAAGAATGGCAGACTAAATGTAAGATCTCTCTCCACTCCTTTCGTATCAGATAGCAGATGATATATTAGCTGCATGCAACCTGCAATCCAAATGGGATCCACACTAGCACTCAAGAACCACCTGCTTTAACTTCGGTTCCCGTGGATGATACCACTCTTGTTGAAAACAGAATACACATGAACCCACCCCAATCATGCCTGACCCTGAAAAGATTTACCAAAAGTCAAAAGTGGCTGTGTGCACACGGGTGCTTAACAAATGATTACGTATTGAGTCTTCAAGGGAATAAACAACAACAAATGATTGCGTTTCCTCAGCTGTTCAAGATGGAGGATGTGAGCATGGGGATGTGGGTGGGGCAATTCAACCTCTCGCGGACGGGGAACGCCGTGGCGTACGTCCACAGCGCCGGTTTCTGCCAGTCCGGCTGCGTCAATGGCTACCTCACCGCGCACTACCAGTCGCCGGCGCAGATGGTGTGCCTCTGGGAGAAGCTACGGCGAGGCAACACATGGTGCTGCAACGCAAGGTGACCGTCCATACCTCTAGGGCTCTGCCCCCGGGGGTTCACTTCAGCTGGGATGGGAATGGGCTAATAAGGTAACAAACCACAGATACGCCTGTACATTGGAGGGTACATATACAGTCATACGGATGTTCGTGTTTCCACTGATCGGAAGCAGCCATGGACACAAAATACGTCTCAAACTGGAAGGATGGGTAGTTTGAGTTTACACATCATATTTTTTTTAAGGAGTTTACATATCATATCTGTAAACGTAATCAACGGTACCATAGTATAGTAGTCTCTCTTGTGGTGCATAAATGCATAAATATACATATTGTACTAGTGTATTCCCGTTGGTGCTGGTCCAGAAGAATGCCCAGGCGAACAGTTCGCGGCATGGGGCTCATGCTCAAGTCCAGATCGGAATGTCTGCAAGATCAGGCCATCACTGTTAGACAAAGGGAGTGCAGACGTGCAATCGGACGATCGGTCTTTTTGTCAGCGACACGCCGTGACAAAAGGAGAGCACGGTTACAGGCTACAGGCCTACTGCTAGCCTGGTCGGTCCGGCCGTGCCGACCCTACTAACATGCGCTCCTGGACTCACTCATGGTTAGCTCGACGTCCTGTGTCCCTGTCTGTGTTCCTGGCAGTCGTAAGTCGTAACCCGTCGGCCGTGCCCTCCTCCTCAGGTACGGGCTCAGTAGCTAATCCTTGGGTGACTTGGATTAGACTCGTGATTAACCTTCTCGTTCTCAAGTAACTAGGCTCTTTGCTGAGTCTGGTTGCTGCCTCGTGGACGCTTTATTGAGAGGCGTGCATCTGCAATTTATCCATGTCAGATCAGTGGCATGTTGTCTAAAATAATCTCAACGGTTTTACAAATAGCATATATGGCCTTGTTTAGTTCTCCAAAAGTTTTACAAAAATTTTCAGATTCCTCGTCGCATCGAATCTTTAGATGTATGCATGGAGTATTAAATATAGATAAAAATAAAAATTAATTGCACAGTTTAGTCGAAATTGACGAGACGAATCTTTTGAGCCTAGTTAGTCCATAATTGGACAATATTTGTCAAATACAAACGAAAGTGCTACTATTCCTATTTTGCAAAAAATTTTGGAAGTAAACAAGGCCA
>Ga0182004_10001268_pt1 | contig 18138 bp, 19 predicted proteins | sample Sormic07211540_1_FD_120479 | JGI IMG/M metagenome (GOLD analysis project Ga0182004, IMG submission 120479) | Endophyte microbial communities from Sorghum bicolor roots, Mead, Nebraska, USA - 072115-40_1 MetaG | ecosystem: Host-associated > Plants > Roots > Unclassified | place: USA: Nebraska...
TATATATATCCGACGTGTTTTTCTCTACACGCGCGTGTAGTTACTCTCATCTATATATCTCTAGATTTAAGGTGTATACGACCGGACGAAATTTATATAAAAAAATATATGATCATACTAGACTATGTAGAGTGATGTGTATGTTAAGTATGTATGTATACATAGAGTATATGATTATACTTATTGTATATAATATAGAAGTGATATTTTAGTAATATATTTAAAATATAATTTTTTGAAAAATTTTCATGTGGTAAGATTTATAATATCTTAATATGAGTATATAAATATACCCAAACCGACACAACGTGGTTTATTGAAAATGAGAGTAAGTACGTACGTGTAGAAAGAAATTTCAATATATATATATACTGACCCGCGTCAGACAGTACCGCAGAGGCTGCGCCTCGGTCCCAGCTGTCAGCGAACGGCAACGAGGCAAACGCATCACGCCTCTTTTGTCTCTTCCGTGTAGATCTCGCTTCGTGTACCAGAAACCCCGGCCCTACCCGCACCCACACCCCCGGCTCGCCGGAGAATAACGCTGCTGCCGTAATCACGTAAATTCGTGGGCATGGAGGGCGTGGGCGCGCGGCTAGGTCGCACTTCGGCACGCTACGGGCCGGCGACGACGTTCACGGGACCTGTTAGGAAGTGGCACAAGGAGTGGGTACCAGTGGTCGCCGCCGCCGTCAATACCAACGCCAGCGCCAACGGTGGCGCGGCGCCCTCCACGGGGACGGGATCTGGCGGAGGATCCCGTGGGAATAATCTTCTCCTGTTTAAGTGGACCCCGGTGAACGGGGCTAACGGGGGAGGAGGGGAAGGGGAGCAGCAGCAGGCGGCGGAGACGGCCACGAGACGCAGGCGTTATGTGCCGGTGAGGATTCTTGATAAGAATGGTTCGCTAGCATTTGTTCCTTCTAGTGGCGCTATTTGGGTGTGAATTTGTAACATGATTGCACTTTTTAGAGTTCAGTAGCATGATTGGATCTTTAGCTTATTTTCGTCGGTGTTTTGAAAAACATTTTAGCTTGTGCGAGTTGAGCTTATTGTTAGTTGCTTTTTATGTCCATGGGAATGCATGCTTCCGTCAGTAGTTGGTTGGACGGATTTGAATTTCTGATCCCCAAATATAATGGTGGATGCTTAAATAGTTAATTGTTTATTCAGATTGGGTGGTTCAGGATGTTGCCGTATCTTAGTGTAATTAGGATGGAGTTTATAATTTTTTCTCGGTATTCAACTTGTCATGGATTTCAGTATTTTTGCAGGTGCTATTTGATCAACTTTGTACAGTAGTCGGCCATGTTCTAAGTTAAGGCAGTTCCCACTCAAAAACTTTTTCGCCCCATGACATCGAATGTTTGGACATATGTATGTAGCATTAAATATAGATTAAAAAATAACTAATTGCATAGTTTGCATGTATTTTGCTAGATAAATCTTTTAAGCCTAATTAGTCTATGATTGGACACTAATTGCTATAGTTACAAATGTGCTATAGTACCCAAAAACTTTTCTTTTTGCGAACTAAACAAGGCCTAAGCTAACAGTTTTTCTTTTTCTTTTTCTTAAGCACATTGTAGAGCTGCCTCTCTTTGTATTAGAGTAAGCAAAATAAATGGCTATATGCTTGTTGTGCCCCAAAGGGTTAGATAACCCAAATAAAAAAGACAAACAAAGGATCAAGAACCAAGGTTGCAATGAGAGTTTTGCTTGGCGTTTATGGCATTAGCGTGATATATCAGCTGATAAAACTCAAAAAGAAGCCAGAATCACTAATCAATATGGGTATTTTGATTTTGGTTTCCTAGAATGTGACATTGAGCTGGACATGTTCAGCAATAGGAAAACTACTTTGATTAAGGACTGAAAGACTCAGTATTTCAATAAGAATTGGAATTCTGGCAAGAATAGATACAATAAGAAATCAGATCCTGGAGGATGGACATGTCCTTGAAAAAAAAGAAGATATACCAGAATATAAATGCAAGCCTAAAGTATTAATTTCCTATGGAAGATTGACCTTCTAGTGTGGAAGGGGAATAAGATCATGGAGGACGATCAAAGAAGCATGCCATACTCAGCCAGGCACCATCTCAGTTTTCATAGTAGACATCATATGACGGCTAGTGTTCTTGGCTGCACTTTATATATATATGGTCACTGGGTTGGGTTATGCTTGATCAACATGGCTATTAAATAGTAGAAATCGATATGCATATATATAATCTTGGTGTTACAATAATATATTTGTCATTTCCAATGTTTTCAAAAAATGAACGAGAAAAAATAGTTAAAGCAGAACATGAAACAAAATCCCTCAGGAAACATGCCAAACTAAGAGGCAGGAAAGTAAAGATGACAAACACCTGAATGACCATCAAAAGCTTCTTTATGTTTGTGTCTCCTGCCATGATCCACACACCTTGTCAGTGGCCTCATGTATCACTGTATCCTTGCTTGAGGTGACTCCATTGTTTCTTTGACCACTAAATTTTACAGTTCTTTTGTTTCTTTGATATTATTTGAATAGTAGTTTCAGTACGAGGAACCAATGATTCCCAATAGTTTAGGTTAGTCTACTAAGTGTATGGATAATTATATATTTTGGATAGCTCAAGAATGTGAAACAAGTCTGTACCTGGCTCAATCTAATAAGATTACTGCTTTACATGTTTGTCAGTAGACTATCGACCTCTTACATCTGTTATATCTAAGCTGTACACTATTTTTTCAGTGGTTCTTTTTGCCGGATACATGTAATGTTTTAGTATTCATGTCATCATGTGTATGGATTGCCGAAATGATTTCTATCTATGTCATTCTTTCACTCATTGCATAGTTACTTATACTTTATTATGGTGTGCCATTCAAATTTGTGATTTTTTAGTATTGCTAAAACTACAGTAAACAAGATTAGAGTGTCTTTTCATCAAAATCCAAACTATCCAGGATTGATGAGTTCACTTTTTTTGTGCAATACTTCTCTTGTGGAACAGATGGCTTTTCACTTTTGTTCATAATCTTGTCAATGGGTATTTACCAAATATCTTAATATTACAGGTTTCTTTAATGGAAGAGCAAAGACAAGAATCTACCAAATCTGATGATGAGAATAAGGCTAATGATGGTGATCCATCTTCGAACGAAACTGAGCCATCAAATGAAAAGACTGATATCAATGGTACACCTATGGATGAATCTCAGGTAACGAGATCCTTTGGCGGTGATCATAACTAATTTACATGTAACATTGAGTTAAGTACTTACTAATCTGTAACTTATTTTGCTCTACCCATTCAGGGTTCTCACAGTATGCATTTTTTGGTTCTGAATTACCTTGTTGTTTGTCTTTTTTTATGAAAAAATAATGCTGCCAACTTGTTGTTACATATGGTTCTGCATCTCCAAGCATCAAGTCCTTTATTGTTTGATATTTCACAGCTGGCAACCTATTCTTTTTTAAGTATAAAAATTTATTTATTTCCTGTAGCCAGTGCCAATTATGATGTTCTCATGAGTTGTGTCATAATATGTGTGCATACAAGCAGTAGGTATAGTTTTAAACAGACCATATTCTTCAGAAGTAGAACCACTAAACATACCACTCTCCTTTCCACAACTTGGTTTGGAGGGTTCATGGCCCCATAGTAGCTTTGTCAAGGAACACTTTTCCCCTTCAAGTATCAAATAAATAACATTTCTGCAGGAGGTCTGTATTTGAGCCAAACATTTCTTCAGTGAACACTTTGACCTAGCACATGCGAAAGGTCCTACCTCAGTTTCATGACTTTGAATCTTCAATCATGTAAATCCAGCAAATCATGTATCAGTCAAATGCACTTCACACGAAAATCCCAGCTAGCTCCCTTAGGAGGGCGGACCTGGCTTAGTGATGTAGTTTCTCCATTTGTGCCCTGGAGGGCAGACCAATCTCTTTGCAAACTCTGCAAGGGTAAGGCTGCTAGAAATCCATGACCTAAACACTGGCTTTGTGTGATTGCTTTCAACACTGGGTATGCCCAAGCTAGCTACCTCATGAACTCTTGGTGGATTCTCAAGATTCATGAGCTACCGCAGTACCGCTTCAACATGTGGTTGTTTACTTCAAGGGTTTTTTTGATTGGTGCCATTACAATTTTGCAAGTTTGGAGAAGTGCAATTACTATTCGTCTATTTGGAAACTTGCCATTATAATTCTTCTTCAGCTTGAATTGTGCCATTTCATACGTATTCGACAGTGTTGGGCCCATTTGTAGGTGACTAAAGGTCAGTATATTTTCGTATAACCCAAAATAGCCTTACTGCTGCTCTCTTCCTCCACTCACCGACGTGTGTGCCCCACATGTCAGCTTCTTCAACCTCCAGCTACCTTAAGCATTCCAGTCACTCCCTGTTACTTGACAACTCGGCGACGGCAGTGCCAAGCCAAGCCGAGGCAATGACTGTTGTGCGCCGATATCAGGCTGTGGGGTGGCGTAGCATGGAGCAGCAGGCACACGCGCGACAGGCGCGACATGGCTGAGCATGGTGGCGCGGAGCTCCCGCATGGCCATGTCAGGCGGCTGGGCTTACGAGCGCGAGCGGCTACAGCGTGCGGCCGAGCTCGCAAGCACGAGAGGCGGCTCCGGTGGTGAGGCATGAGCAGCCGTGGGTCGTGGCTGCCAGCGTCGGGGAGATGCTTGGGCAAAGCTCCCACGTGGACGGGCTTGGGAGCACGAGTGACTGCAGCGGATGGCCAGGCTCGCGAGCAGGAGCAGCGGCAAGGCTCGAGTGGTCGCGGGCCAGCTACCGACGTTGAGGAGAGGCCTAGGCAGAGCTCGCGCGCGGCCATGGTGGGAGGCGGTGGGGAGGACGAGCACTGTGGATGCGCGTGCGGGGCTCGACGCTGTCCTCTCCGTCGGCGCTTTCGTGGTCGGCAATGGGTACTAACAGTCAATCTGGTTTGCACTCGTGGTCCATGGCAATCTCGTGCACATGAAAAAATGGCAGAGCTCGTGCAGTCAAGCTGCTTGAGGAAATGTGTGATACAGATGAAGCCACTCAAGTGCAACTACTTGTGCTCGAATCTGGGTGGCTCCTAGCAGACCTACTGGTGCTCCATGTGCATCTTAGCGATGCCAAGGCCATCGGCCTCCTTGCAGCTGAACCAGAGGCGAGGTGATGCACGTTGGCCGGAGGTTGAAGGAGAAGCTGCCTTATGGTGTCCACACGTCAGTGAGTGGAGGGAAAGAAGTTGCAGGGGTATTTTAGACCATATGAAAATACACTGGCCTTTAGTCATCTACACATGGGCCTAACACTGTCAAATACGTACAAAATGGCACAATTCAAGCTAAAGAAAAATTATAATGGCAAGTTTCTAAATAGACGAATAGTAATGGCACTTCTCCAAACTTACAAAATTGTAATAACACGAATCAAAAAAACCCCTGCTTTAAATGTCCTTACAAACCAACGATGTTGTTGGTGTCTCATGAACTCAGTGGATGCTCATGTGGTTGTTTACCTCTCCAGCATGCTTCAAATGTCCTTACTGAATTGGGAGAAACCAATGATGTAGTCATGTAGCTTGGCGGTCAAGTCATATGATTGATGAGATGACATACAATAACATGCCTAAACCAGTTATCTTTCCCAACTCGTTTGTGTACGTTGTTTATATACTTGTGTGTCGTCTTTACAATTTTCATAGAAAAAAAATGAGGAAAGATAAGAATTTTAAGAACATAATAAAACTGTCCTGTTTCAGGCATCAGATGAGGATGGTCGAAACTCTGGTAAAAATGGCGGTGAAACAGACCTAAATTTGAATTTAGGTTTGAAAGACCCGGACGGTGATAATGAAGTTGAGACAACCGAGAAACATGAAGCGGCAAACAATCCGCTGACAGAGAATAGATCCAAGAGGAAATCCGTAACCCCTGACCTTGAGATGAGAATGTAACCCGGCAGTTTCATTTGTCTAATTTTTACTATTTGCCATGAGCCCATGAGGTTTGTAACTTAGGTACATGCTCATCGTAGAAACATTTCAGTAAAATTAATTACAGGACATACAATAGTGTGAACTGTCTGAACTTTTTTTTCCTTAAATACGGAGGAGAATTGTCTAAAGTCAATGCCAAATATAATTTAATTTTCCAGAGGTTTTTGGAATCGGAAAACATGTCTTCACGACTTATTTGCAAAATGTTCTCTTACTGCAAGGGTGTCCAAGTGAAACCATTAACTGAAACTGGAAACTGAGGGAACTATATACCCAGCTTATTTGACGAAAGTAGTACATAGTTCGATAGTACACTGCCTGTTTCAAATTGCTAATCGTTTTAGCCCGTTTCAAATTGCAAGTCATTTTTAGCTGTTTTAGGTATATGTTATTTTTGCTACGTGTTTACGTGCATTACTACATGGATAACTAATAAATTATACTAAAAAATACGGATTTCACGATAAGATAATAATATTATAAAATTAAATATTAACATTAAAGTGACATTTAGTTTCAAAATAAAGTTTGTGAAATCAAACTCTACACAATAGATTTTTTTCGTAATGCAGCTAATATAATGTTTTGTATCAGCAGGAAAAAGTCTTTAATATCTATTTCTTTCGTACGCCAATACATCTTTAAGTTTCGCCGCATCTCCATACCATCATCCAGTATGTAGGTTTGAGTATACATCTAAAAATTAGTACCTGTCACATCAGTAATACTGTTCTTGAAAATCTCCCACAAAACCTTAAAACAAAGTATTTTATACTCACCAAATAAAAGTTTGTGCGTTGCAATGAGAAAAAATAGTTCCGCGATAAATGTTGTGCATGACATGAGAAAAAATGGTGCCACGATAACGTAAGTATAGTGTTATACTACTTCAGAAAAATTGATGCTTCGAGAGCGTGATGTTTGCAACATCACTGTTTCTTGACTCCATGAAGGATAAGCAGTTAGAGTATAATTCAGATTTTGATGTGAAACCGAAACAATCTAGCATGTGTCCCGCATAGAAGGGAGATATATTGGACACTATATGAAATGATGAGAATGACACCTAAGCCAAAAAAAAATCACACAAGCAATGGTAGCGGTGATTTTATTGAAATTTCTAGCATCCATTCATATGTTACAACTCAATTCAGTAAATGGTACAGTTGAAAAAGAGTACTAATTTCATATCAGGCTCAACATGTATTTGCCCTATTTCCAAAGATTATATAGTTTCGATATAGGCTTTTTGTTTTTACTATTCATATAGACCATAAAATCACACCCATTTGCCAAGTATTACCAAATTATGACATTTTGAATGCAAAATCACATCTTACATGTCTATAATCTAATGTGAACCCGTTAGGGTTTTTGCTCGATCTTTGGATGAGAGGCGTGGGATAACTCGATTGGTGAATAGAGATGACGTTCACGGCCCGACTCCATCCTTCTAAGACCACGCCTTAGCAACTGATATACCACCCCCAATGGCCGTCATGATCTTGTGGAGCGCAACACTTGACCACTACGACACTCGTCCAACAAGTAATCAAAGAACTAGCAAGAACAAGTAGAACAAGTACTAAATTATTAGATATAAATAGAGATTTTAAACTCAATCTCCAATGAAGTGGGGTTCTGAAGACAAGAAGATGGGCAGCTCATCCAGCACGTGCACTTACAAGCAAGTAGCAAAAGCTAAACTTGATCTAAACAAAATCCAAACTGTTCATGGTGACTCTAGAGGCAAATAAGTAGAGGGGAGGACAACCAAAGGGGTGCTGGAGTCGTCCTCTAACCCTAGGGTGCGTCTCTAATGGACTCAACTTGATACATGGGCCATTGGCCCAAAATAGGGTGACATAGCACTGTAAGAAAAAAAGGGTTTTGACAGTAAAACAAGGACTGTGCCTGACATATAAGATGTAAGGATATGTTGTTGGACCCATTGGAAAGTAGACTTCATAAGCTTTCCATCAAGTATGACAACGTCCCAATTGGTGTTCGTATGAAGCCATGGTGATCCATACAAGTTGGGGTTGTCCTATAGTCCAAATCCGTACGTGTTGGGTTTGGACTCTTGCTTTCCTTTCTCTAAGAGCGACGTGGTAGCCTGATGGAGGACATTGTAAGAACCTGGACTTGATCCCCAATCACCTTTGTTAAGGTACCATGCTTCTCATATGCAATCAACCCTTTGTAGAGTTGGTGTTGCATCACATTCTGAATGTAGTCGAACCTTCCCTTGTTGGTCCTCTCCATCATTCCTAGGTAACACCAAGGTGCACGTGTCTCCATTATCTAAATATGATGGACGAGAGTTCAAGAATGAACTTACATGATGGTTAAGTTGACGGGCATGGGTACGAGTAAGAGGACCAAGTGGTCTCAGCGTGAATGCATAGTTGGTGTTGATGTCCTCATCACAGTCTACTATACAATAACCATGACAAACAATTACAAATCCTATCCTAGAGAAACAATGCAGTAAATCCATTTTGCTAGAAAAAATAGAACACGCTTCCACATATTCCAAACTCAAACGTTAAGAGCAATAGTGCCAAATTATTTGTTGGACTATGACATGTTGTATTGAACGAATGGACATAGGCACATAGGTTGTGAAGAAATGGTGTGCACTCATCGCATAAATAACCTGTACATCAGGAGCCTATGCACTAGCAATCAGTAGTCGTCGCCTCTGGATCACAGTCATCGGAAAACATGGCGTTGGGCCATGACACGCATGGACTCACCCAACATACGCTGGCCCTCATGAAAGGTCTAGGCTCTTGTTTGGGTTTTGGTAATTAATGACAACACTTGTAGACTAACCTCTCCAGTTGAGTGTGTGAAGGAAAGTTGGTTTAGTTCACAAGATGAGATGGATATCAACATGGAGTTGATTGCTAGTATGTTCGAATGGTCAAATCAAACATAGCAAGCAAGTGAAGACCAAAGTAAGACTTGGCGTTGATAGACTGGTTGCAACACAAATGTGAAGGGCAAGCTAGGGGCTTGGCACCGATGGACCAAGGCAACGGTGAAAGTGAAAGCCCTAGTTTGGTTTTGGATAAGAAAGTGAATACCAAAGCAAGACTTGACTTTGATGGACCGGTTGCAACACGAACGTGAAGGGCAGCTACGGGCTTGGGACTAATGGACCAAGGCGATGGTGAAGGTGAAAGCCCTAGTTTGGTTTTGGATAATTGATGAAACTTAGATAAGGTTGGTACATGCCAAGTGATAGAGCAAAAGATGATCATGGTGATGATATAGTGACAAGTTTGTTAGGAAAAAAATGACGAAGCAATTCTAGCACTAGCACAACTAAGCTATGTAAGCCACCTATACAAGTACAGTATAAGGCCAAACACTAAACCACACCAACAAGAGAGGGCAACACTAAGCTCTACTCCTAAACAAGGAAATAAGGCTACACAAGCTAAACAACTAACAAGGTAAGCAAGTAAGTAAAGGAGTGAGTGATGATTCTTATACCGACGTTGAAGAGTAGAGATATATCCATGAATCAAACACAAAAGCATAAATAATATGGAATCCTCGGCAAAAGATGACACAAGATTTTTTATCGAGGTTCTTTTGCTTCCTGACAAGCTAGTCCTCGTGGTGATACCCACTTGATGGATCATGAGCTAATTAGCAATCTAAAGCCAAACCCACAGCGGGTGCCGCACATCCACTCACAAGATGGGGATCCTCCAAGCCACGAGCAATCCACTAGAGTAGCCAATTGTGATCTCTCATGGGAAAGGCTCAAGAACCCCTCACAGAGCTGTCTAGGGTGTCAGGCTCGAAATAATCTTCAATCATGAGCTCAACAACTCTGCTGCTCCAAGCTGTCTAGGGTGTCAGGAAACACTGAAGAGCAACAAGAGAAACAAGCAAAGAGATGAGTGGAGGGAGTGTTCTCTAGCTCAAAGTATGTCTTAAGTGTTCAGAAGTGCAAGAGAGAAGCCCCCAAACATGGCCATCTTCTATTTATAACGTTTCACTCGAGGGCTAGCCATTAGGGCCAAACTCGGGGGCATTGAACGCTCCAACACCTAACCTTCAGACACGGTTCATCGTCTAACGCTCACCTGCTATGTGCATTAGATCATTGCCACATGTCCCTCTTTGAACATGTCCTATTGATCTTCTACGGTTACTAGAAACTTAACGAGCTAAAGTCAACACGTTTCGGATAGTAGACGTCTGTATTGGACGTGACTCGCTCACACCAGATGCTACTTAGAGTGGTTTGAAAACCTACAATCTCACACCAGACGTGCAAGGATAAGACACACATGTTGCATGAAGGGTTTGGTGATTTTACTAATGTATGATGGGGAACAACACTACTAAATAGAGGCGCAACTCTGCTGAAACGGCAGAGACAACAAACACCAAAAAGACAATGATATCTCTTTCATCTTGAATTCTATTGCCATGGAATTTTTCAAGGGTGTGTGCAAAGGTACAAAACACGCTGCGGTTGAAGGACATGGTCACTGGAGTGATGGAACATCAGGAATATGCATGCCAACCGGCAGGAACTCTGCTGCGGGACAACAGGGACATCACGCGCAAGAACATTTATAACTCTTTCATATTGAGCTCTATGACCATCAAATTTTGCTTAGATGTGTTCAAGGATATAGAACACATGTGGTTCAAAGGAATTTTACAAACAGAATTATGTATTGCCTAGAACATGCATGCCAATCAGTAATGGTGCTGCTGCAAAGATGCAGCGGCAGCAAGCATAACGATATCAATAACTCCGGCATCGTTGGTCCTATGAACAAACTGATTTGCAGAGGTGTGTACAACATCAAGAGCTATATCATGATCAAAGGGTTTGGTGTCCAGAGGCATGGATCACTAGGAATGCGAACGGTAACCGGCAGCAGCATTTTTGGACGGAGGGACAACATAGAGTATCACTAGCAAATCTCGCCAAAACATGATCTTACAAGAATGATGGTCCATAATTTACAGCAAGAAACATGTATACAAAATGGAGATCATGATGGGGGTCCTCACATCGGGGTTAGCAGTAGTTGGAGGTGAATTTGATGGTACCCTTCATCGATGATGTGGTGGCGATCGGGACTGCGATCAGCAGGACATCTCCAATTCCACTTTAGTGATAATCTATACCATATGATAGATCATAGAGATGGATAGGATGTACAAGAGCAGCAAGATCAACGAGTGAAAGTGCAGGGTCGACCTCACCATGAGTTGCAGCCCACATGCTCGGTCCAGAGGGGAATGGCAACAACATCCTCGGCATGTTTAGGCTTTGGGATCAGGGGTGCGGCGGGAAACAAAATGCAGCAGCGAGGGATCGATTTGCGGACGCCCTGCAATACATGGGGATGTCAAGAGAGGGATGGGCAGCAGAAGACGATATACACAGAGAGAGGGAAATAAGAGAGGATCAGCTTACTGCAGTAGATGAGGTCGGTAGCCGGTCCAAATCACAAGCCATTTGTTCGGGCTGGAATTGCAATGGCAAAAAGGAATTGCTGTTGCACGGGGGCTGCATTTTCATGGAGAGAAAGGGAAGGAGGAAGAGGAGGACATCCATGGAGGTGGAGTGGAGCAGTTGGGGCGTCCATTGCAGATAGAGAAGGAGAAGAAGAGGGGAGGTGGGGAGGGAATGCATCTGATCTGCATGGAGCAAGAGGAGAGGAGGTGTTGGCTGCTGTCTTTGTGGAGCAACAGCAGGTGGAAGAGGTGGCGTGAGAGGGGCTGCCCATCTGCTGTGTGCGTGAGGGAGAGAGGAGATGAGGGGGGATTTATAGCTGCTGCAGCTGCATGTGTCCATGTCATTGAAGTGAAATAAAAGAGAGTGAAAAATAATTGCTATCAAGAGAGATTTGAAGAGGGGTGTTGCTGCTGGCTGTAAGAGGAAGGAAATGAGAGGATATGGCTGCTGCGTGAGAAATAGAGGAGGAGGAGATATGACTTTTAATTTGTGCATGGATCCATGCAATTGAAAGAGATATAAAGTGGAGTAAAAATGGGTGCCATCAAAAAGGAATTGAAGAAGAGTGAGCTGCTGGTTTTTTTGCGTGAGAAAAGAGAGGATAAAGGAGATATTTCTTGTAGTTATGTGCATGCATGCATTGGTGTAAAGGAGTAGACATAACAGAGGACGAAAGAGAGGTGTAACGAAGGGAATTAAGGAGGAAGGCTGTTGTTATTTCAGATGAGGGAGAGAGGAGGCACCATATGATGGGGTGGTGATCTGTTCAGTGAGAGAGGGGAGAAGAGATATTGATGTGCATGCTATTGAAGAGCATGGAAGAGATTGATGAGGCATTACATCCTGCTGTTTTGCATGAGAGTAAGAGGAGAATGTGCCACAGGAATAGGAGAGGGGCTGCTGTTGTATGTGCATGCAGTTGATTGGAATGGAGTGAAGGAGCAGACATCAGAGAAAATGAAAAGGAGGTGTGACCAAGGAATTAAGAGAGTGAGCATTGGATGCTATATTTTTTTTGGATGAGGTAGAGAGGAGATGTCATCTGATTTTGCATGAGGAAAAGAACGAAGAAATATAACTACGGTCTTGTGCATGCATATATTTAAAGATGATGAAGGACCACACATAAAAGAGTATAGAATAGAGGCATTTCCAAGGAAAATTAAGCGAGTAGAATTGAGGTTAGGAAGATATTTCTAGCTGCTGCATGTATGTGAATAAAGTGGAAGAGAGAAATTGTTGGAGTAAAATAGCACATATAAGAGAGGTGTGTCTAGTAATTAAGAGAGGAAAGAATATGTGCATATGCTTTTGCATGGGGAGAAGTGGGCGTGGGCAGCAGGACGGTGTGGCTGCCATGTCATTGATGGTTGACAATTTTTTGTGCTCTTACTCACACACTTAGAAAGGGAGAGATGACATATATTGATGAGGGGAATAAAAAGAACGTGGAACAATGGATTAAATACTGCTGTTATTTACATGAGGGGGAGAAGAGACTTATTCACGTGAAAGAGAGATGAATGATATACTGTTGTAGTCGTTACATGCATGCTTGTAATTGAAGAGGAAGAGAAAATTTGATGAGAAGGCATTAGATGCTTCCATAATCCCTACATGAAGAGAAAAAGGAGGGGTATTTCAATGAGAGAGAGGCTGCATCCTCATGTGACAGAGAGGGGTATATGGACAGCAAGGAGTTGGGAGAAAGAAAGATTATTGTATTGGGCTGATCCGGACATGGCCCAAAGCAACAGAAGACATGCTCTCGGCTGGATGCATTAGCGAAAAAGAGGAGAAGTCTGGGCTGCACAGACCAACTATTTGAAGGAGATTGATTGGTATAAGCTTCCCAAATTGAGATTAACATTGTGAGTGACATGTAATTGATTTTGCTTGACCAGAGTGGAGTAGGATTGTGTGAGAGAAGAGAGAACGGGTCATGCTAGATTTTTGTTGGATGTTAGCAAAAGACTTGATTGGAGTTTTGAATGTCGATTTGGTATTTTGGGTAGATGAAGATGGGATCAAACCCTAGGCATATTTTGGAAACAAATAAACTCATTTTTCAAACATAAACACTATGCAATGGCATGAATGCAACAACACAAAGTTGAATTGCAAAACATTTTAGAAACCAATATTTTTCCACTATCTAAAATGTTGACAACATAACTAAAGTTGGAATATTTTATAAATTATTGGTGATGATATTGATGTGAGGGCAAGGTGTCGATAGAGCAGGAACGATTCGATCCCAAAGATAATCATGGCCTGTACAGAGAGGAAACGACATACGCTGCCTTCTCCAATCAAGAGCTTCACTGCTGGAGATGAGGTTCACAGCAGCAGATGAGATCGTCACAGCGAGGACTCCCTGTTTTGGTGGAGGAACAACAGATGGAGGTAGGAGATGTGGTGGGGGCATCCATGTGAGATGGAGGAAGAAGAGAAGATGAGGAGGTGTCCATCTGCTGTTGCTCACATACAAAAATAGAAGAGGGAGAGGAACTAAATATGGTGGGAGCAACCATGGGAATGGAAAAGGAGAAGACGGAGTGCTTCCTCTCTGGTGATGGCGTGAGGGGGAGAAGAGAAAAGGAGGAGGCAGCCATCTGATGGTGGAAGAGGAAGAGGTGAGGGTCATTCTGTTGCGTGCGTGATGGTGAGGGAGAGGAGAATATATGACTGCTGTTTTGTGCATGTGTTCATGCAATTGATGGTGTGGGAAACCAATGGATTAAAATGGGAATTAAGGGAGATTAAAGGGAAAACAATTGTGGCTGTTGTTGCATGAAAGCACTACTACAGAACAGGCCTCACTTGCCCAAAATGAACAATAATCTCGGCTCAATCAGCGTCAGGGACAAAAACGTCTTTACTCTCGATTGGTGAGACCAACCGGGAGTAAAAGTCCCCTGGCCAACGGCTATGGTGTCAGAGATCGGCAGAAGAGACCTTTAGTCCCGGTTGCTGTTACCAATCAGGACTTAAGCCCAGCCTTTAGTCCCGGTCGGTAACACCAACCGGGATTAAAAGCTGTTGTCCCGGTCCTTCTCACCGGTCGGGACTCAATGTTGGACTTTAGTCCCGGTTGGTAATGGGAACCGAGATTAAATGTCCTTCGCCATATTTGAACTCTTCTTCCCCTGGCCGAGCTCGATCCTCACTCTTTTGCCGTGTTCTTCATTTGCAGTTGCTTGTTCTTGCTCTCATCTCCGGCTATTGATTCATTTGATCATTTCTACGCGGTTATCGACTTGTTAAGAGGTCACTAGCTTCATTTTCTCAATATTTAGCAGCGGCATATGTCATTTCCTAGTGTTATGTATGTTATTTTTTATTTTATAGTTTTTTAAGAGGTCACTAGCTTCATCTTCTCAACATCGACGTGTTTTTTAGAGAAATAGTGATACTATGGTTTTTATTTTAATTAGTTTAGAAAAAAAATTAAAACTTATAATACTTTAATTTGCAATTTATGATCGAGTTAATTAGTTAATTATAACTAGTCGCGGTTTTATGTCTTTTTAAAAAATAGAGAACTTTTATGTCTTTTTAATTTTGCTTGTTTAGAAAAATTAAAAATAGAGAATTTTAGGTTATTTGTTACTTTAATTTCTGTATAAAAAATTAGAAACTTATAATACTTTAATCTGCAATTTTTGACAAGGTTAATTAGTTAATTATAACTAGTATGCATACCACATTTCATGATTAGTTAGAAAAATAGAGGACTTTTGTGCTTTTTTAATTTTGCTTGTTTAGAAAAATTAGAAATAGATAATTTTAGGTTTTTTTACTTTAATTTCTGTATAAAAAATTAGAAACTTATATTTCTTTAATTTGCAATTTATGACATGGTTAATTAGTAAATTATAACTAGTATGCATGCCGTATTTCATGATTAGTTAGAAAAATAGAGAACTTTTATGTCTTTTTTTTACTTGTTTAGAAAAAATAGAAATAGATAATTTTAGGTTATTTGTTACTTTAATTTCTGTATAAAAGTTAGAAACTTATAATGCTTTACGTTGCAATGCTGACAATGACACATCATTGGATGTACAATGTCGATCGCCGCTCCAAAGAATTCATCGATGGTGTGCATTATTTTTTAAGGGTGGTCGAGGAAAACAAGCGGGATGGATTCATATGTTGCCCATATGCCTTGTGTCAGAATTTGAAGGAATATTCTAGCTCTAGAAATATTCGCCCACATTTGTTGAAGTCGGGTTTTATGCCAAACTATATTTGTTCGACCAAGCATGGAGAAACTGGGATAATGATAGAAGAAGGTGAAGAAGAACAGTTGGAGCCTGACGACATTATTGCTCAATACGGTGTCTTCAGTGACACAATAATGGGAGAAGCTAAAGATGAGACAGGTGCAGAAGGCACACCTGTTGAAGATGATGCTCTTCGTGATGTCATTCGTGATGCACAGAAAGATTACGAAAGTGAAAAAGAGAAGGCAAAGTTTGACCACATGTTAGAAGATCAAAAGAAATTACTATACCCATCTGCCTAGGATGGGCAAAAAAAATTGGGTACAACACTGGAGTTGTTAAAATGAAAGGCACAAAATGGTGTATCCGATAAGGTATTTGAGCAATTACTGAAGATCCAAAAAAAGATGCTTCCGAAGCCTAATAAACTGCCCACTACTACGTACGAAGCAAAACATGTTGTCTGTCCTTTAGGATTAGAAATCAAGAAGATACATGCATGTCCTAAGGACTGCATCCTATACCGTGGCAAGGACTACGAGAATTTAGATGAATGCCCGTATGTAAAGCATCACGGTATAAGATCGGTCGAGATGACCCTGGCGATGTTGAGGGGGAAGAACGTCCCAGAAAGAAAATCTCTGCAAAGATTATGTGGTATGCTCCTATAATACCATGTCTGAAACGTCTTCTTAGAAATAAGGACCATGCAAAATTATTGCGGTGGCACAAAGAAGACCGTAAGGTAGACAACATGTTGAGATACCCTGCTGATGGGTCCTAGTGGAGAGCAATAGACAAGGAATTTTTAGAATTTGCAAAAGACGCAAGAAACTTAAGGTTTGCTTTAAGTACGAATGGTATGAATCCTTTTGGTGAGCAGAGCAGTAGTCATAGCACTTGGCCTGTTACACTATGTATCTACAACCTTCCTCCATGGTTATGCATGAAGCAAAAGTTCATTATGATGTCGGTGCTTATCCAAGGCCCGAAGCAACTGGGCAATGACATTGATGTCTATCTAAGGCCATTAATTGAAGAACTCCTACTTTTATGGAGCGAAATAAGTGTTCGTGTGTGGGATGAGTACAAACAGGAACACTTTGACTTGCGAGCACTATTGTTTGTGACAATCAATGATTGGCCTGCTCTAAGTAATCTTTCAAGGCAGACAAACAAGGGATATAATGCATGCACACACTGTTTTGATGACCATGATAGTATATATTTGAAAAAATGCAAAAAGGTTGTCTACCTTGGGTATCGTCGATTTCTTTCTATGAATCACCTAGTTAGAAAGAAAGACAAGCATTTTAAAGGTATGGCAGACCACCAATGCAAGCCTCGCAATAGAACTGGAGAAGATGTATTTGAGATGGTTAAGGATGTGAAAGTAGTTTTTAGTAAGGGACAAGGCAGCCAACTAGTTCCAAAAGATGCAGCGGGTCATGCACCCATGTGGAAGAAGAAGTCAATATTTTAGGAGCTACCCTATTGGCAAGTCCTAGAGGTCCAGAATGCGATCGATGTCATGCACCTAACAAAGAATCATTGTGTGAACCTTCTAGGATTCATGGGTGTGTATGGGAAGCCTAAGGATTCACTTGAAGCACGACAAGATTTGCAACGCATGGAAGAACGAGACAACGTGCATCTAGAGAAGACAGATGATGGACGCCAATATTTAAGACCTGCTAGCTACACTCTTATCAATGAAGAGAAAGAAATCATGTTTGAATGCTTAAGCAACATCAAGGTCCCATATGGATTCTCCTCTAATATAAAAGGTATAATTAATGTTCCCGAGAAGAAATTTCTGAACTTAAAGTCGCATGACTGCCATGTGCTTATGACGCAATTGCTTCCAGTTGAATTAAGAGAAATTCTACCTCCACATGTACGTCTGGCCACCGTAAAGCTATATGCATTCCTCAATGCAATTTCTGAGAAGGCAATCAATCCACTAGAACTAGCTGCTCTACAGAATGATGTGGTTCAATGTCTTGTTAGCTTTGAGTTAGTGTTCCCTCTATCATTATTTGATATCATGACACACATCCTAGTTCATCTGGTCAAGGAGATCAATATTCTTGGTCCTATGTTCCTACTTAATATGTTTCCCTTTGAGAGGTTTATGGGAATCCTGAAGGAATATGTTCACCAACGTGCTCGGCCAGGAGGAAGCATCGCAGAGGGCTATGGGACACTGGAGGTCATTGAGTTCTATGTTGAATTCATTCCTGAACTTGACCCAATTGGTGTTCCTAAATCACAACATGAGGGGAGATTGAGTGGAAAGGGAACACTAGGAAAGAAAACATACATCGGTACGGGGGACGATTCTTTCAATAAAGCACACTACACAGTTCTTCAAAACTCATCCGTGGTGGAGCCGTATGTCACGAAACACA
>Ga0182004_10001269_pt1 | contig 18137 bp, 10 predicted proteins | sample Sormic07211540_1_FD_120479 | JGI IMG/M metagenome (GOLD analysis project Ga0182004, IMG submission 120479) | Endophyte microbial communities from Sorghum bicolor roots, Mead, Nebraska, USA - 072115-40_1 MetaG | ecosystem: Host-associated > Plants > Roots > Unclassified | place: USA: Nebraska...
CATGTATGGAGTATTAAATATAGACGAAAATAAAAACTAATTGCACAGTTTGGTCGAAATTGACGAGACGAATCTTTTGAGTCTAGTTAGTCCATGATTGGACAATATTTATCAAATACAAACAAAAGTGCTACAGTGTCCATTTACTAAAAATTTTCGGAACTAAACAAGGCCTTACACACACGCACCACAGGTCCACACCAAAGGAGTTTTTCACACAAGTCCTTGCAAAACCATACATCCCATAGTATAGAAACTAAAAAACATAGAGGACTAAAGCGGCAGTTATGCATTGCGATTGCGAATTCTGGTCAGACCGTCAGAGCGACAGAGTCTCACAGCACAGGCGCGAAAACTCACCAATTATCCGACGTCGAGACGGCGCGCACGGAGGCCGGTAGGACGCATAACGCGCGGGCTCACCTCCTGGCGGCGGCGGCGGCGGCCTCCACGCCGCTGCCCAAGCAAGTTCCCCGCTCACGCCATGGCGCCGCTTAATGCCCGCCGCGCTCTGGTCGTCGTCGTCGTCGTTGCGGCCGGGGAAGCGGAGACGAACAGCCCGGCGCTCTCGGCGGTGTGGTGGGCCTCGAAGTCGAGCGGCTCGCGATCGTCTGCTGCGCCAGCGGCGCCCGGGGGAGCATCGCTTCCGCAGGGCCACAAGGCGCCGGCCGCGCCGGGCACGAGGACGCGGTTGTCCGCGGCGGCGCGGTTGTTGTACCATATCGACAGGCAGTAGGACGCGGAGCACAGCATCGCAGCGACTAGGAAGGTGAGGAGGTCGCCGCGCGTGGGGGTGCGCCAGCGCCACCATCTGCCGGCGCCGGGGCGCCTGCTGCTTGTCGAGCCGGTGCTCGGCATGGGCGACGACTCGGCGAGGGAGTAGGAGGAGGGGGGACGAAGCGGAAGGAGAGGACTGGCTGGCTCGAGCGGCGAACGTGTGTTTACGCGCGCGCGCGCGCGTGTAACAGTGCAGGTCGCTTTTAAGGGAGGGTGGCCGGTGGCGCAATAAACAAAAACCGGAGGTTTTATTTGGTGTAGGCAGCCAAGTTAAGCGAGGCGCAGACGACGGTGTTCCAAGGGTAATGATTTGAACGTTCCTAAAAAAAAAAGGTAATGATTTGAACATATCTAGTGCTTATTTGGATAATGACGCCTAGTTATTACGGAGTACGCTTATTCTTACCGTGTTGACTAGGTAATTTTTTATTTATGACTTTTTTGGAGAAAGTATTTAGGTACTCCCGGAAAGGTTATTAATAAGTATTATCTAGTTGAATACCTTATCGTTTATATTGTGTGTAACAGATCGGATACGAACGGATATTAACAGTATTGTATTTTGTTTTTATAATTTTGTTTGAATTCAAATTCGAATACGGATAGTTTTAACAATGCTAGATAGGTTACTATTAGATATCGACATCATAATATGTTATTTGAGTATTGGAATACGGATACAGTATCGGATGTTGAATATCTAGACTCGGATACGGACATACTTAAATACTTCTAAACAAATTCGGTCTCGAATACGATCGACCTTATACCAATTTTCCATCCATAATTGTGTTTAGTTGAATACTTTATATTTTACAATAGAATGAGTAATAGTCATGATACATATATAAGAGAAAGATATGTAGAGCTTAGTACTTCCTCTGTCCTAAAATATAAGAGAAAGATATATATAAAGATTAGTACTTCCTCAGTCCAAAAAATAATGTAAACCTCACTTCTACAAAAGCTACAGGTCTTTAATTTTGAACAAGAATTTTTGAACAAATAAATAATAAAAAATGTTGACATCTATAATGTGTAACAAGTATTATTAGATCCATCATAAAACGTGAGGCTATTGTTCTATTTGTTTGGAACGGAGTATGTGTTTCCTTTATTCATGTTGAGATGGATATGGTAGCATGAGAATGATTGGATCTCCCTCCGCGCGAATATCCGCCAAAGAAAGAGAAATATCTAGGCTCCTATCTCTCGCGCGAGAGCTGTGACCACTACATTTATGTACTGCTACTAGTGGATTTCAGTTCATCAAGACTGCGAATTGCATAATTGACCCGTTCTTGGTCACGTCACTATCATGGCGTGCTCCGAACGACCCAGCTTTGGACAAGTCGTCGGGTCAACTCACACACCCTGGTGGGTCAGGTGCAAGCTACCGGGTCGCCGGATTCCAGTTCGGCCCGCATAGACATTGGCCCAGGTAGGCCTGGGAGTCTTAGTGAAGAGCAGCGAGGCCCATGCATTACGAATGGCTTTCTTGAAACCCATTGGGTCACAAGAAGCCCGCAATGAGACAGGCCAGTGGCCATAGCGGCACAGCGCGTTTTTTTGTTCTTTTTTTTTTTTTTTACAACACGGCACATCCCGTTTTGGATCTCGATCTCGATCTCCAGCTCGCTGCTATTGGTCAATGTCTGTGCGGGCCGAACTGATCCAAGTCTAGCAAGCTCAGGTCACCTGATCCAAGTTTCCGTCCAGACTGCAGAGTCCCATTCTGGCTAGGATCGGCGCCGCGGTCTCACCGCATTTCCATCCCGCGTGGCGTGAGCCGTGACGCGCCGCAGTTGTGTATGGCAGCCAGCCACCGCCCGCGGCGCCCCTCGTCACGGGCCACGGACGGACGTTCTCGTCCAGCACCAGCAGGCAGCAGCGCATCCTCCTATTCCTGGCTCTCCGTGCCCCCGAACGGCCGCGGGACACGACACGACAGGAGCGGGCAGGCTGGCGGAAGGACGCTGCAGCCAGGGCGGCGTGCCCGCCAGCTCCCCGCCCGTACTCCTCCTCCTCCTCCTCCTCCTCCTCCTCCTCCTCCTCCTCCTCTCGCTGCAGGGCACGCAACTAGCGTGGGCGACTGCCGCTGCCGGACTGGGGGACCGTGGCGGGACCGAGACGCGGGTGCGGCGATCGAATCCCTCCCTACCGCCTCCTTATCACAAATCATTATGGAGCTGGTTGATCAGCAAACAAGCTACGAGTACAGGCGTGATGGACGGTCCCGGCTGCCTTTGCCTGCCGCCCGGCGTGGCGTTTTCCGTGCCTGCTGATCGATCCGCCAGGTGAGCGGCTGGGCCTGGGCCTGGGCCTGGGCCTGGGGGTTTTCGCGGGGTCCAGTCGTTTGCTTCGTGTCGGATCCAGACTGATCGATGGATGTACGGCGACTGGTTGATGATCAGCCGACGAGCTCCGTATAAGTGTACGGCACCAATTTGCTCGGTGGTGGTAGCGAGAAAAAATATCTTCCGGTGAAACGGCACGGGTTTTGTCGGGTCAGGTCCAGGATGAATCGAATTCGAATGCGACGACAACTGATGACTGCGATAGAGAAACACGAGTCCAATATCACGACGCTCTTCGATCACAATCTTGTGAGCAACAGCAAAGCACGCAGCTGTAATTTTCGGTGTCACGCCTTTCGACCTTTCCTTCTGAAGATATTTCCTGTGCTTTATTACCTTGTCCTTTGAAAGCAGCTAGCAAAAAAAAAAAAAGACTTCGAAACGGTTTTATCAGTGTTTGCTTGACTAGTTTAAGGCTCTGTATCCATTTGACATATAGTATGACCAAATGTCGTGCACATTTGACTGTTCTACCTTATGTAGTGTTGCATTCGATTGCTGTAGCTGGTCGAAAGCTTCTTCAGAGAGAGACAGATCAATCAGAAAGATGAAACATTGAATCCTCTGAGCGAGCCTTCGCCATATACATGACGTCAGGTTAGGAAGCAAATGGGCATGCACATTTTGACGGTTGAACCATGCAAATATTCTGTTCCATTACGACTTGCTTACACAAAGGCTCATGCGACCACCACATCGTTATATAATTCCAATTCCTACCTTTCAGGCATTGCATAAAACTAAGGGTTAAATTCAAACTCGTTTGAAACTTGCGTTTGAGCTTTAGAAAAATCGACCGCCTTATTTTGTACTCCCTCTATCTCTAAAAGCTGCAACTTCTAGAGTTATCCTAAGTCAAACTTTTCGAACTTTGACCAAATTTATAGAAAAAACACTAAGATTTATAATACCAAATTAATACCATTAGATTTATTATAGAATATATTTTATAAGATACTCATTTTATATCATAGATATGGATGCTATTTTTTTTTATAAAATTGGCCAAAGTTAAAAACGTTGACCAGCATGGATTCTAGGAGTTAAAGCTTTCGGAGAGACAAAGGAAGTACTAGGTTTGAATCCATTCTTATCTATATATCTTATAAAGACAAACCCCACTAAGCTAATTCTCTTACACCTCCTTGCGTCACATCATCATCCACTTTTTCTGCTGCTGCATGCAATTAAGTGTCAACTCACAAATGGTTTCACTAGTTGATGCGGCTACCTAGACATGACCATGCATGCATACTGCTAGCAATTATTCTCTCATGTGATCTCTCTTTCTCTTTTGAATCTGACTACTAAAACTATATACAGATGACTTAATAAACTACAGTGAGGTCATATTTATATTCCCCCTTCATACGCGCATCAACGTACGAGAAATTCTCCTAGTTACCGTGATTATTAGGCGGTCGTAGATCTAAAGTCGTCATGGTAGGCTTTGGCCGCCTGGTCCATAGGGCAGCATTGGATCCACGCGCGAGGTCCAGTGCCTCGGCGATGAGTTAGGCTTTGTTTAGTTCATTCTAAAAATTAAAAGAAAATAAGATTTTCCGTTACATCGAATCTTGCGATATATGTATATATTATTAAATATAGACAAAAATAAAAACTAATTGCAGAGTTTCTCTCTAAATTACGAGATGAATCTTTTAAACCTAATTATTCCACAATTGGATAATAAATTTTCGGAACTAAAACAAGGCCTTAGCGCTCGTCGTTCCTGCTCCTTCTCCGATGCAAACTAGATATAGTTTATACATATTAATTTATATTAATTTTTATAGATATTATATTAAAAACTAAAATCCGAATTAATAAGTTCTATAGAATAATTTTTTATGTAATCATATTTATTTTTTTTATTCTCAACCAATTATATGACTTTATGTATTTGATCTCGTGTAGACATAGTTTATAACTTAAACCTAGTTTTTTTTATTTTTAATGTCCCTTTTCAATAATTATCTTACTGTATCAGTAAAATGCTTACGCCAGGGTTAGATTACTGTTTCCGTGTTTCGTGCCGAGCTGACAGCGCGTGAGACCGTGATGGTCTTTTGGCGGCAGGTCCACACCGGCGGGCGGCCGCAGCCGCAGGAGGGTGCCGCTGGCGTGGCACAGCTATCCGCATCTGCTCAGCTCAACTTGCAGTGGCCTGGTCTATCTGGACGGACTGGGTCGTCGGCAGCAGATCGATCAGTGGACCATCGTCTCCTTGTCCTTGATAAGCGCAGCTGCGTTCTCTGCTAGTCTGCTCCGTATATACCGGCTCTACGTATACAAGGGAAATAGTACTCCGTATATATATTTAGTATTTTTCTGACTGTGAAATTTGGGCTGAAGAAGCCAGAAGGAGAACCTGACTAATGAATAATGATTGTGATATTGTGTGATAACCTGCCTGGCTTCTTGGGAGATTCCTCGATCGGCTGTCTTATCATGTGCAGAGATGAGCAAATTGAGTTTTAATTCTCGACGGTAGTACGTCGCGCTCGCATGAACATTTGTTATTTGTGGGCACACCAACAATATCATCGTCATCGTCAGGAATTGAAAATTGCGTCGACTGCCTAAGTGCAAGGTGTAGTGTTGTACTACACTCGTTATTCTACACGCATAAAAACAAAGGCCACGTATCGATGACGAGCATCTCTATTATTCTATTAGAAGAAACGAAGGAGCGCATATCATTCAACAACTCTTGTTTTTTGTCTCGGGTAGAGACCGGGCCTTGTTTAGTATATTTTTTTTTTTTGCAAAATAGACACTGTATCACTTTCGTTTGTATTGAACAAATATTGTCTAGTCATAGACTAACTAGACTTAAAAGATTTGTCTCACAAATTACAGACAACTGATGTAATTAGTTATTCTTTTTATCTATATCTAATGCTTTATATATTTACCACAAGATTCAATGTGACTAAGAATCTGAAAAATTTTGTAAAATTTTTTTTAGAACTAAACAAGGCCTAGCTAGATATGTAGATAAGAGCATGCCAGTGCCACAATATATCCTTCGTCATATATATTCTACTATCACGTGGTGTCACATTCCCCTTTTCACCCCGTAAGAAAGGTCTTCTAGTTGCTGAAATGAAAGTTTTGGGCCACTATATGTCTATATCACTTTCGTCTGTTTGTAGCAAATATTGTCTAATCATAAACTAATTAGGATCAAAAGTTTTGCTTCATGATTTACAGATGAACTATATAATTAATTTTTGTTTTCGTCTATATTTAATGCTTCATGCATGTGTCACGATGTGACAGAAATTTTTTTAAAAAAATTAGTTTTGGAGGTGAACTAAGCAAGGCCAAAACTTATCGGCACGTCGTCGTTTAAACTTATACAAGCTCCTTTTACTCAGGACTTTTTGTTCAACTGCATGGAGGGTGCATTTTGCATACGTAAACGTAAAATACGTAGTAGTACGCGTATTCGATACGTATACTGCTGTGCCCTGTGGTCCTATGCATGCATGCGCGTGCATGGCCAGAGCTGGGGCTGCATGCACACAGCACAGTACAGATGCGCCCACGGCAAAACGTGATGGTCCAACTGGACTCCACGCCCTGCCTGCTACTGCTAGATCTGGAGCTCACGAGTCACACACACCCACGATAACGTGATGAGCATCAGCTGCGTGCCATCGTACCGACGGACGCTACAGGGGAATAAGAGGACCCGACTAGTAGTCTGCCGGCTTGTGGCCGCCGGGGTGGGGCCGGGCCGGGCAGCCGCCCGCCCGGCAACATCGACGGTCGTCCGATCACTTCCCGTCGCCCGCCGCGCGAGCAAAACTACAGTACCAGCCCCCGGCATTGGAATCGTTCAGCGCCAGCCTTTTCCATAGCTCGGTCGTCGTCCCTGTATTTGTAATTTGTTCTACTCCAGGTTAATTAATTACTCCATTCCTACACGATTCATCAGAGAAACATTTTGAACTTCAAGTTTCTACCAAACTACGTAATTTTGCTACAACGTTCAGAGAAACGCTCATCCAAACGAGCGCTCTCGATCGACGCAGTATATTGTATACGTATATCTTTCACGTTTTGTTCCGTGTATATATATATATATATATATATATATTCGTTCCACACTTGCACGGAATACAGCGGCGGGCAAGGGGTACCCAGCCGCCACGTCTCGCATCCCACGGGCCGGAGCGTGTGTGCTGACTGGGATCCACGCTTCGTCCTCAGCTAGCTGCGTGCACCGGTGCACCGCTGTCCCGAAACTTTTGTTGCGGCGGCTGGCTCTATCTTCTCGTGCGGGGATTCGGGCCCCGCCGGCTGACAGGGACAGGGACCCTACCTGCATGATCATTGCAGGCATGTGGGCTCGATCCGTGATTGGTGCACGTGGTGGCTAGGACGACTAGGAAAGCTCCACCGTTGTGCTTGGGAGCTTCCGATGTGTGGTGTTAATTAATGCTCAAAAGTGTGTAGAATTCTTTTTTTTTTTTCAAATTTCATCTACTGGCGCTGGTGCACGGCAGCGTTCATTGGTGCTTCAAGTTTTATAAAGATGTGTGGTATACTCATTATATTTACTTGAACCAAAGGTGGAACGATGGATAACAAGTTACCCAGAACAAGTGCCGGGACAACAGCTTCTTCTAATTCACTTCTCTTACAGATTCACCTATGGATACTAAGTGAATTCCCCGCGCGTTGCTGTGATATTTTTTAAAAAATAAATCATTATATACATAGCATTACTATATGGTATTCAATCTATTATATATATATACATATGAATTTGACTTATATGTATTTTATTGTATTAGATCTAGTAAAAAATTGCTAAGCTAATAGAATAAAAACTAATATTTGGTTACATTATAGAGGAATTAATTGGTGATGAAACAAATAGTGTATGTACATGACTTGTATGTTAATAGATTAAAGATTTAAAGTATTTCATATGATATAGATGACATGGTTATTTTTTGTAATTAATATGGGATGACATGGACTTAGTGGGGAATGATGTGGACACCTTGCATGAAGAAATAGAATATTTAGTGTGTCACTTAGTGGGGAATGACGTGGACACCTTGCATGAAAAGTGAATTCATCTAGTGGGGTTTAACTTTATAAGAGTTATAGATATATGCTGTACAAACGAACCACTTTCAGCCATAAAAATTGTTCTATCACTTATATCCAAAAGAATTGGGATCTCTAACAAACACCTCCGGTTTGATAGTTTTTCTCCTCCCAAAAATAGATTGAATAAATTCTTTAAATCTTGTATATTGTAGCAAGTTGCCTTTTAATTTCTCTCTACCTAAAATAAAAAAGCCGGTGAAGTTATAAGAACCAACTTCATGAGTTCAGCCTCCTCTGAATAATCTATACTATAATTAAAATCTTTTCTAGTCAAATTCCACCTGTAAGATCAATGACTCACAACACATGTTCTATAGATTTAACGGCCCAGATTAGAAGTATGATCACGACCTTACACACCCTCAGCCTCGCGTTAAATCAAATCTCCGTCAGCCGCGTCGCGGGATCGATTCTTCCGATCACACAAATAAAAGAAAACCTCCATAAATACTAAAAAAAGCCGCAACCTAATGTCGTGGGATTGATTCTTACCGATCGCACACGAGCAAAAAAAATCTGCGTCAATTACTCGCTCCTTAGGAAATCTACCTTTGTCAACGAGTCAAGCACGATTCAATTTTTGAATACACCACAATTTCCGCCTCCTTCATCTACCACAACTGACGCCCGGCTGTGGAGGACCGTCGTCGGGCTGGTGCCGCAGCTAGGTCGCGTGATCCACCTCCGTCTTTCAGCGATCACCGCGCTTGGGATTTCAAGGCATTGACTGCATCACGTCGGCTTTGTCATCACCGTCGATCTCCTTCGCCGGAACCATGTTCGACGCCAACAGGGATCTCTAAACGCCGCATGAAGAACCAGGTCTTTCCTTCATTCGTATTTTGCTTTCCTCATCGCTGTGTATGCATGGATCGGAGGTACAGTTGTGCATTCCACTGTGCTTCTTCTACTACTGAAAAAAAAATATTTTCGATCTATATTTTTTGTTTTTAGAAGCATCTCAAAATCGTAGCGTTAGCACGGGTATTATACTAGTATAGCAAAGAGTCCGAGATAATAAAACACTCCTAAACAATAAAACGTCACCTATAACTTTTGTGACAGCAAAGAGCTAGCACAATAATCTTTAGAAGTGTCAATGGTTCTGACTGCACTGGCTGGCGTGGCGAAACACTACGGCAGCAGCAACCACAGTTGCAGCTAGTGCAACCGAGCACCTCTATTGATCATCTAAATGCTGTCAGAGGCTGTTTATCTAACTGTGTTAGTTAAAATTGCTTGCATTATTGTTTTTTTATCTTAACGAAATATACTACTAAACATAACTAGTCTCGTGTCTGAGAAAACCATAAGACCTTGTTTGGATATGCATGTATTAATCTCAATCCACATGTATCGTAGAAAATTATTATAAAATTAAACTAAGTTTTATTCTAGTCTACTCTAACACAAGGAGTAATTTAATTTGTCAAGAAGGATGATCAGATGAGACTGAGCGCAATAATAGCTGGTAGAGTTGAAGCGCGGCACGACTTCCGTCCCTAACCCTAACAATTCCTTCCACGTACTTTGCCGTCGTGGCCATCTCTCTTCCAAACCATATCCAAATCATGCACCTTAAGGGTACACGTCAGGCAAGGAAAACGACTCCATTCCTAGCTGGAGATTTGATTTACTCCGTATTTTGCGACAAACAAAACTGAGTAATCACTTACGTCCGATCCGCCATTCCTAAAGTCATTTTTAAATAAAACATACTCTATAGTTAAGGCCTAGTTTGCGAAAAGAAAGTTTTTGGGTAGTGTAACATATTTATAATTATAACAATTAGTGTTCAATTATAGACTAATTAGTCTTAAAATATTCGTCTCACAAAATACATACAAAGTATATAATTAGTTATTTTTTAATCTATATATATTTAATACTCCACGTGTCTAAACATTTAATGTGATGAGACAAAAGTTTTTAAGTGGGAACTAAACAAGACCTAAGCTAACAATACACATTATGTTTCATAAAACGTTAGCGTTTTTTATTTATTTACTTAAATTTATTTTTTTGAATTAATTTCTCACGAAACGAGATTACTATGGTCATCTTTAGTGGAAGTTTCATGAGCTAGTTTCTAAGACATTCATGTTTTAAAAATTATGTAGAAGAGTTTTGTCTTAATAAAATTTTTATTATCTCTCCTTTTATTAATATGGTATTACGTCATATATGTATTCATAAAATTATAATGAAACGGAACGCAGGGCCGAAAGTGACCCTGGCATGCAATGCATCGGACCGATCGGCCCTTCGAGATCAACGGGGGCTGACCTGTCGGCTGTCACGCCTCCGGTCCTGTTCGTGCCGCGAGGAGGTAAAAATGCACGGCGAACCAGCCAGCACGTTTTTTCTTTTTTTTGTTGCTAAAAACTGTTCGTGATAATTTTCAATTCAGTTTTATACCTTTTTTAAAAATCTGCTCGTGATCGTCAGTGCGCGCGACGTGTGCCCACCACCGGCCGGCGCGGCGATGCCACGTCAGGCGAGCTTGAATAGCCGTACCTGTCTTGTCCTGCTCGGCACGACTCAGCAGCCACGGCGTCGTGAAGGTTGCCATAAAACTTGTGTGAATTGTTGAAGATATGTACCTTGTTTATTTAACTAAGGTCAGTCTCAGTGGGGGTTTCACCAGGATGTCATGCATATTTATTAGAGTGTCATGTCAGCAAAACTGCACTTTTTGTATGAAACGAAGAGGAGAGAGAAGAAAGTAGTTTCACCATGGTAAAACTCCGCGGGCGTTGTTTCCCACGCGGTGAAACGAGATGAAATCCCCACTAAGGGCTAAATCGTTTCATCATCTTGCATATGATTCAATCATTTTGCAGTAATTAAATGCTTTGCCCAGCCTAGGAAACGTCAATGTGAAACTCATGCATTGTAGAGATTGTTTCATTATTCGTTTCATTGATGTCCTGTCAGCGGATTTGTTTTGGAAAACAATGCATTGAAACGGGCCACTGAGACTGGCCTAATAAGCTATTGCAAAATATACTATTAGTTGATTTATTATAAAACAAACCATTGAATAACTGGCTGGAGCTGGATCGATCGATCTGTTTTTTACTCCTACTTATCGAAGCCTGAGAACGACGGTAATTCGGTACATTGGCGATCTCTTAACACGAAAACAACGTGGATACATTGTATGACCAAGCATGGGACATATCTCTCATTGTCTCATGTTAATTTTAGGAAAAAAAAGAATCGAGAAGGTTTGGAATCGATTTTTGTATAGCTATAGATAAAAATAAAAATTAATTGTCCAGTTTGCATATAAATTACGAGATAAATTTTTTTAAACATAGTTACTCTATGATTGAACAATATTTATCAAATAAAAATAAAATTATTACAGCAAAAACTTTTTAGATTTAAACAAGATCTAAACCCCCGATTTTTCAGACCAGTGAAATGCTTCGACATTCCAGCCTGTCATGAGCTGCCTCAATGTACGCCGCCGCGGGGGACATCTGTAGAAGTATCCAGTCCATACGACTCCTGCGCCTCCTACCAGCAGCCCCTGCTGCGCCTACCCTACAAGTTGCGGCGGGCGCATGGACCCGATCGCTGACGCGTGGCCTCCTAGGCGCCAGACAGCCGCCCGGTGCATGCACCGCGTTCACGGATACGGCTGTTCCCGACGGCCGCGGCCAGAGTACTAATGGTTAATCCAATCTGTTAACATTAATGACAAAAATCCCAGATTAGTACTACTATAATCCTAACTTTTTGCAAAATAAACCCTCCGCACACCGCACTGGTCCGTCTCGATACACGTAGTTACAGAGAGGTCCCTGAGAAAGGGCTTACCTGCGATTATTAGGAGTACTAATAGCGTTTGGGTAAGATAATGCAATATCCATTGCAATCAACGACCCCCCCTCTGTCTATTTTGGCGTCCCACCTTCCTCTTTAAATTGCCCCCCTCTTCCCCCGGGGCCGAAGCTAGCGGTTTTCTCTCGCCGACGGCCGACCACCGCACACGCACACGTTCAGCGATTTCGCGGGGGAATTTGCATTGATTCCGTGGAGTTCCATCCGCCCGCTGTAGCCGCGATTGGGGATCGGGGGGCTTGCGGGCCGAGGAGGAGCCAGAAGAAGGTAGCGGCGGAGAAGCTTCTTGATCCGGGGACGGACGGGGCCTTTGGAGATTCGTCCGTCGATCGGGTCTCATCTGCGGAAGCCGGGTCAGAAAAAATCGTTGCGACTGGAGGAGGCGGCGCGAGGGCATGGGGGCGTGGGTCTCGGTCCTGCTCGGGATGGACGACGGAGCCGCGGCGGCGGCTGCCGCCAGGCCTGCTGCTGTGGGCCTGGGCGACCTGCCGGAGCTCTGCGCCGCCCAGGTGCTGCTCCGGCTCGACCCGCCGGAGATCTGCAGTCTCGCGGGGCTCAACCACGCGTTCCGCGGCGCCGCGGGGGCGGACTTCGTCTGGGAGGCCAAGCTGCCTGAGAACTACAGCTACCTGATGGAGTTCGTCGGGGGGAGCGGCGACGAGGGGAGGCGGCGGCGGCGGCGGGCCGGCAAGAAAGAGATCTATGCCAGGCTCGCCAGGCCTGTGCCTTTCGGTGACGGCCAGAAGGTGAGATATTTTGCTTCCCTTTTTTTTTTTGCGTGGCTTTCTGTGATTTTTGGTACGGGAGGGATTTGGAAATTATATGAGCGGCGGTGTTGTAGTTTATTGGAGGATTCGAAGCCGTTTTGCTTGAGTTGGTCATCTTTTCTGTGCTCATGACCAAGTCCTTCCTAGTTGTGACCCCTGAAACATTTGTCTGAGCTCAATTGGAGATTAAGGAAGAAGAGGCTCAATACTTACCACATGTAGTAGTATCTTCAATTGAAATAAGTCACTTCTTTACCTTTTGGAAAATCGCGTTCTTTGTTTCGGGGCAGACTCAAATTAGTGGCAGGTAAATTGTTGTTCAGAAAATAGGTTTCCCCATCTTTGGCTTCAATTATTTAAACTGTTGGCCTTTATATGAAGATTGCTACATTTTATGACTATTAGTAGTGTATAAGGATATATTTTTTGGCGGTAGAACATGAACAATATAGCTAAAAGTGTATATGTTTGCAAATTGTAGGAATTCTGGTTGGACAAGAGCAAAGGCATGATCTGTATGGCACTGTCGTCCAAAGCACTGGTGATAACTGGGATTGATGACAGAAGATACTGGCAACACATGCCAACTTCAGAATCAAGGTGAATTATGGCTTTGAGATCACATTTACTAATATTTGTTTGTTCAGTTTATGATAGTTTTCTGAAAACAAAGATGATTTGGTGGCATTAATTGCGATGGAATGGGCTGAAGATATTTACTCATGGTGTGATTGACCTGTTCCTTTATTCTTTGCTGAGCATGTCATTCATTTATATTCAGCTTTCAAAGTAGTGTTACTTTCTCCTGATAATGATTGATATGGATGCATACATGGTCTCACTCATATAATTGTAGGTATTTATTTTAAGATCTGCATAAGCTTATTTACTCTGAAACATAATAGATTTGGAAGCATACATGTTGTCAAATGTTAGGATCTTCTTACCTTGTTGCCCAAGAGGCCTGCATCTGTTTTGCTATATTCATCTAGAATGTTCAAAGTAGTTGAATTCAAAATTGTAGTTCATCATAAGTAATAATTTTTTTTAGGGAATTCATCATAAGTATAGGTGATATCATATTGTTGTTGAAATGAAAGTCAAATATCTGACCAATAGTTGTTGATTATATCATGCAGATTCCAGTCTGTAGCCTACCTTCAGCAAATCTGGTGGTTTGAGGTGGTTGGTGAAGTCGATTTCTGCTTCCCTGTTGGAACATATAGCTTGTACTTTAGGGTTCATCTTGGGAAGTTCTACAAACGATTTGGCCGCCGACATTGCACCTCAGAGCATGTCCATGGTTGGGACAAGAAGCCTGTCCGCTTCCAGCTATCAACCTCCGACGGTCAGCAGGCACTGTCTCAGTGCTACCTGGAGGAGCCCGGGAGCTGGGTCTTGTACCACGCTGGCGATTTTGTGGCCTCAAAGCCTGACCAGCCGATGAAGCTGAAGTTCTCCATGGCGCAGATCGACTGCACACACACAAAAGGCGGGCTGTGCATCGACTCGGTGCTCATCTATCCGAAAGGGAAGGGGTTTCAGCAGGAGAGGGTGGTCAGGTCTCAGAAATGAGACTGTAGATTGTTGTGGAGGTACTACTCACAGTAGGATGTTAGACCAAATGCAGCTTGCAGCCTGATCTTATTTTTGCTTTGGGCTCTAGTTCGCAACAGAGGTGAAGTGTATATGGTTGTAGAACTCGAGTTTTTGTGTGGTCAGGTGACCACTAGAGTGCTCTGTTAGTCCTTTCCCAAGGTCGTTTTCGCCCCCCTTGAGCTGAATTGGGACTTCGAGATAACCATGAAACTGTACTGAAATGAGTTTGAAGATGTCGTTCCCAGTTTCTAATTTGCTATCTACTAAGTTTCTGATCCTTTCTTTTCCTGTTCTTCTAGTTTTTGTGATGTGCTGTTCCACTCTTGAGCTGAATTGAGACATAGAGTAACGTGTGGTATTTCTTTTCTATTCTTTTAATTCTTGTGAGCGTTTTTTCACTGACATACTGAATTGAGACCGAAATGAGTTCGAAGAGATGTGGTTCCCAGTTTCTGATGTCTCAATTCATAGTTATGTGCTATCAATTCATTGTTTAATGTGATGTATTCTTATGATACCACTCCTTCATTAATGATGAAGTCCAATGGGACTTGCTTTGCCCATCCGTTGCCAGAAAAGTCCTAGGTAGGTCCAAAAGTACAGAAAGCGGAGTTTAACCTGACTGACGAAAGCTCACCCCGTTGCCGGAAAATCTTAGGAAGTTCCACAATCACAGAAAGCGAAGTTTAACCAGACTGTTCCATTTTTCTTGCTCCAGTCATTCCTGGCAGGCTCGGAGAAACTGGCGTGTGGCGTTGACAGGATCGGTTTCGTTCGTTTTTCGGTCATACATATCGAGATCGAGGGCAGCCGGGCACTCGGGCAGACAAGATTTTTCAAGTGGTAACATAACACGCCGATCAAAGATAAGATATGACTGATGAATCACAGAATCAACGCGCACCAACTATACGTTGCACACCGATGAAGTACTGAATCTGTGGGCAACTGCTCATGTTCGCTGCTGTTTCCATCTGAAAACCGCCACCGAATTTGCGTGACATTCTTTTATTATTGCTCACTCCAGCACGGTTTTGGCTTAAAAGTAGAGCAGACATAGACTATTCAGCGAGCACACGCTGCTGCTGTCGTCGTCGTCGCTGTCATCGCTACGATCAGGCGACCTGCTCCTACTATAAAGAAATGCTGTCGTTGTTCTTCCTGAAAATATAATACTGGCAGTTGGGGCCTTCGTTTCGTTTGCAGTCAATCGTCTGCTCGCACAAGCAAATCCACATCACACCTCGCGCACGCATCCTGTTGCCAAGCAGCTAGCAAATTTTCTTCGGAGGGGTCTCTTTTTTTTCTGAAGACCGATCTGTGTGCGATGTCACTGCATCCGTTGCACGCACGTCTTGGCATGATGTTCCCAGATCAACAGAGGCTGCGTTTGAGCTCAGTCCACACCGGCGTGCGTCCGTGCGTGCCAGTGCTGGAGGGAACCGAAGGAATCCTGTGTCCTATCCTACGGTGGGTGCAGCAGTGCAGTTCTTGGTTGGCGCATCGTCAGCTTTCGGTGCGCGCAAGTATTGGCTCGCCCGTTGCTGTTCTTGTGGCCGACCTTGATGATAGTGTCCGGTCGGTGCCTCCCATGTTTCTCCCGGCATCTGAGGGGAAAACGACCTTTTTCCCCCTGTCGCCACTCGACACGCCAACGGCGCGCCAAGGTTTTAGTTGTTCGACCACGGCGGCCCTCTTTGTTCACAGTGTTGAGTGCTCTCGCCGTCAGTGATCACGAATTCACCATCACCAGCAAAGGAAAAACCGTGGTCGCCTACACGCCTCGCGGTTATCTGCAGTCGCCCATGCGCTTCTGCGCTGTCTGCTGCCGTACTTGAGTAAGTTCCCCACCCAAATTTTTTTCGTCCATCCCATCGAATCTTTAGACACATGCATGAAACATTAAATATACATAAAAAATAAACTAATTACACAGTTTGATTGAAAACGTGAGACGAATCTTTTAAACCTAGTTACTCCATGATTAGCCTTAAGTGCTACAGTAACTCGCATGTGTTAATGATATATTAATTATGCTTAATAGATTTATCTTATAGTTTTCTGATGAGCTATGTAATTTATTTTTTTATTACTAAAAACCCCTCACGACATCCTTTCGACGCATCTGATGTGACACCCAAAAAATTTTCATGTCCAATCTAAACAGGACCTAACAACGTTAACGTGGTGCAGTGGTGGACTGGTGGTGTGGTGGGGGAGGATGTGTGCTCTCTCACTTGTCTAGGTACAAAGATCATGCGGAGTTCGGAGTGGAATCGGCTGCCTCAGTGCTTGCCTACAACTCATATTCTCATGTGAATGAAATCTTTCGTGTAATTCGTCTCACACACAGACGCGACGGCACTATTGACTCGGGACGCCAGACCGCTTTAGTACACCAGCGCTATGGTTCCGAGAAACTTCGGTCCTGCTTCCCTTTTGCTGGCTAAAGAGGACCAACCTTTTTACCAGTGGCGTACTGGTGTTTCCGAGCGTGATCTTGTGGCCTTTTGACTGCTGGCTTGCCGGATGCCGTTCGCGCGCCGGGACTCAGCATGGGCCGTTGGCATCACGGCGGCACGAAACAAAAATAAATAAAACGAAAAAAAATCTAGTTCTCCTCCCTCAACTTTAACAGAAATTCGCCTTTTCCTCTCTCGACTCTAAAATCGGGTAAACCACATCTTCAACTTTTCAAACCGTATATCTTATCTTTCTGTAGCGGTTTTGAAGACGGTTTTACAATAGTGAATAGTGGTTTACAGTGACGGTGGTTTTATATTTTTCCTTTTTAATTATTTTGGTTGAATTTTTGAAAAATCATAGTAATCCATAGAAAAATTATAAAATAGAAAATCTAAATTTTTTGGACTCCACATAAGTAGATCTATAGAGTAAACATATAATATAGTATGCTTTAGTACAAAAGTTTTGCTATAAAAGGTTTTGATTTTTTTCTTTTTTAATTTATTTGGCCAAATCTTTGAAAAATTATAATAAATCATAGAAAAATCATAAAATAGAAAATTTAATTTTATTGGACTCCACATGAGTATATACACAATGAACATATAATATGGGTATGCTTTAGTCTGACAAAATAATTATAGAAGCTGCAGCTATGATTTTTCTCAAGAATTACAAAAAAGCAGCCAACGAGTGCTAGACCAAGTGGTCAAGCACGCTCCTACGGCACCCTAGGTCCCAAGATCGATCCCTGGGTGGGACGAATTTAGTAACCGGCTGGTGTGTGTGTGTGTGTGCGCGCGCGGTTCGGTGCCGCATCACTCACTGTGTTGACTGGGTAAAAAAATCCCCCCTTGCTGCTGGGGTAGGGTTCGCGGGTGAAAGGTCCTAATATTGCTAGAGGGGGGAGGGGTGAATAGCCTGTTTAAAAATTCTACAGAAAACACTAGAGCAAGAGGTTAGTAATTAACAAAGCGAAGCTTTTTGCTCTAGCTCTAAAGGGGTGTTTGCAAGCCACCTACCCAACAATTCTAGTTGCTATGATCACTATGCACACAATAAATAAGTCTCTACTTACACTAGAGAGCTACCTAAAGTTTCTATACAAGAAGTAAGCTACTCTAGTTTGCAAGAAAGTAAGAGAGAGTGTTTGAACTTTATACCACCGCGTAGAGGGGATGAACCA
>Ga0182004_10001270_pt1 | contig 18133 bp, 21 predicted proteins | sample Sormic07211540_1_FD_120479 | JGI IMG/M metagenome (GOLD analysis project Ga0182004, IMG submission 120479) | Endophyte microbial communities from Sorghum bicolor roots, Mead, Nebraska, USA - 072115-40_1 MetaG | ecosystem: Host-associated > Plants > Roots > Unclassified | place: USA: Nebraska...
AGGGATCCAAACATGGCCTTAATGTATTTCTTTTAAGTAGCAGCTTACTCGTATTTCTTAATTAACATAGAGTAGGGGATACAAGGATAATTTCAACCGAGTACTAATCTATCTTAAAAACCCTAAAACACAGATGGGACTAATAAGGCCTTGTTCAGTTTGCAAAAATTTTTGGCTTCGAGTACTGTAGCACTTTCATTTGTTTGTGGTAAATATTCTCGCATCATAGACTAACTAGGGTCAAAAGATTCTTCTCGCGATTTACAGGTAAACTGTGTAATTAGTTTTTATTTTTATTTATATTTAATGCTTCATGCATGTGTCCTAAGATTCGATTTGACGGGAAATCTTGAATTTTGGTAGTTTTTGCGGACTAAACAAGGCCTAACTACTTGTAGGTGATCAAACTGACAAGTGACTCCAGGAGGCATTCCGTTACAACTTTCCCGCACTCCGTACTAGAACCGTTAGGAAAACATGCTGGTTGTGACGTGCTGTTTGGAGTGCCAGCTACGTAGTCGTATATTGCTGGCACAGAAGATCCTGTATGCGAGTATGATTATGGTACAGGCGTACAGCTCCTGACATAGAGAACGGCCCGACGGGATTTAATGCGGCTGTCGGCTACTTGCTCGCTGCCATAGTGACATGCATGCCCAAGATCTACCTTTCATATACTACCCGGTAACAATACAAAAATATATAATTATACCTAGTAGTAAACCATGGATCAGAAAGTTACATATTCTTTCTAAATACAAAAAATATATATGCATTCTAACAGTATGGCAAAACTCATATTTAAGCCACGTTATCACTAAGGCTTTGTTTAGTTGTGAAATTTTTTTAGTTTTCGCTACTGTAGCACTTTCGGTTCTATTTGATAAATATTGTCCAATCATGAAGTAACTTGGTTTAAAAGATTCGTCTCACGATTTACAGTCAAATTATGTAATTAATTTTTATTTATATATAATACTTCATATATGTGTCATAAGATTCGATGTCACGTGGAATCTTGAAAAGTTTTTTTGTTTTTGGTGGGAACTAAACAAGGCCTAAATATAACGTGTCTTATATGGATGGAGGGAGTGTATCACAAAAAGTAGTCTTGTGCGACATGGAGATACATGTTATTATTTTCTAAACTCATGTACCAATAAATAGTTTTGTGACATACTCCCTCGTCCCTCCATCCTAAATATAAGGTACATTGATAAATTCTCCTTCACATGTCTTTTAGCAAGATCTTGATTTGTATTAATCGACATGTATCTAACAAAAAAATAGTGACAAAAGTATAGAAAGACTTCATAGAACTTAATATAAATTTTAAACAGAAAGAAGAAAAATAGTTATTCCAATGTCGGCCAGTTAAATTTACATGCAAAAAAGGTAGTATCATGAAATATATTTCCGATCTATTTATTTAGTGCCACGATATTGTTGCTTTTCACTATAAAGGTAATATAAAATTAGTTAAACTTAAAATATTTTGACTTACAGTAATCCAGAGAGTAAAAATAGATTTATTTGAAAGCAAAGGAAAGATAAAATAAAAATAAAATAAAAAGATGAGATACCAGACATATACTACGGGGCTGAAGTATCTGTTTGCTGATAAGCTGATATTTTTTTTGACAACGATCAATCTTAAATTTATTAACCACAACAAGTAGCTGTTAAGATAGTTACATTGTTGAGGTTTACGTTGAGTAAAGCTTGAAGCAGTGAACATATAGATCCATATTGGGATCTAGTACAATGGAAATCTTGAGTGGTAGTAGTGGTGCTTTGGGCTTGTTTAGCCAAGGCATCTGCGTTGTGTTTTGCCTTTTATTAATCTTGAAGTATGAGAAAAAATATTACTAAATTCGGCAGGTAACCTCACAGTCTTTTATCACTGGACTTTTCTACACTTGGTGGGCCCATAATGTCAGCCTCAACGCTGTGACGGAGGCAGGCTTTCCCATGTCTCAGACTGACCACAGCGGCTGCTGCTGCTGAAGTGCTAAGAGCAAGTTTAATAAAAGAGCCCACTTGCTGGCTGTAAGATTTTTTACAGCTTTTTTCTAGTCCACCCATACAATAGTTAGCTATTTACTATTAATACATGGTCCACTTGTCTCTCTCATAAAGTTCTTTGGTTCCTGTGGCTAAGCTGGCTGTAAGCTTACAGCCCGCTTCTCCTCTCTTCTCTCCTCCACCTCAGCATTTAGCCAGCTTACAGCCCACTATAATACTTGCTCTAATATACCTGTACTAGCTGTGTCAAACGCGATAGTAATGAAATGAATGAAATCAGTGCAGGCAGCTCCACATGCGCGTGTTTCAAGGGGAGCCATAATGGCGCCTTGGAACGGCAGACAGACAGATGCCCATCTGCCATCTCGAGTCTGGACATAGATTTGCTCAGCACCTTTTCTAATCTGGGCTTTGTTTAGTTCCAAAAAATTTCGGATTTAATATTTTTGTTTTTATTTGACAAATATTATCTAATTATAGACGAACAAGGCTCAAAAGATTTATCTCGTGATTTACAGTAAAACTGTGTGATTAGTTTTTGTTTTCGTCTATATTTAATGTTTTATGCATGTATCGCAAGATTTGATGTGATAGAGAATCTTGAAAACTTTTTGGATTTTGGAGTGAACTAAACAAGGCCCTCCTCTCCTCGAGGACACTGTCCTAAACACAGTATCACTATCAGGGAAAAAGAAACACTTTCAAAAATATCAGGGAAAAAAAAAGAGATCCATCTGAGATAATGCACGCATTAACATGAGAGAGAGGCCAATGGCCAACAGTAAAGTGAATCACATTTGGCCCTTTGGCCATGGCTGTTTGCCTGTTGCAGCTGCCTGCCTGCCTCACTATCACACAAAAACAACACCTGCAAAAACTTTTCACGCCGCCTGCAGCAAGGCCCCGCAGACTCACACCACACTCTAGTCTGGGAGAAGTCAATGTCACTGGACGACCCACGCTCCTCCTCAGCTACAGGCTCCTGCGCCGCTCACACTCCTCGTCCTCGAGTTCTCACACTCTCACTCAGCGCACATCACATTCACGCCGGAGGCTGGAGCTGCTCCTGTTCTTCCTGCTCATCTTCCTTCTTGCTCCGATCCAACAAGTGGGTAGGCCGGCTCTGTGCTCGATTCACTTGATGATTTTTTTTTTGTGCTTACTTTGATGTGCTTGTCATTCTTGGCAATGCCAATGGAACTTCTTGATATTTGTCAAAAAAAAAAACTGTTGTTTTCCAAGAAAAAAGAGAGGCAGAAACAAAATAAAAGGAACTGCTTGTTGGGCTTCCCCCCCTCTCCAATCCTGGCAAGGCTACACATGTTTCTTGATTTGTTTTCGTTGTTGCTCTGGTTGTTCCCAGGCCCGAAATCCGTGTCCCATTTGCTTTTCCCCTCAGTATCTGCGACTGTTTTGATGCCTTCCTGTTCTTGCTCAAGTCCCAAAGGCATCGACCTTTTTTTTTAAAAGGAATAGTTTGTCCTTTTCTCCGCTTATTTTTTTTTCGACTCGACATGGTTTCTCGGGACAAATCCCAACCGCTCCACTGACCCGGCTTCTTCTTTTTCGAGTTTATTAATTTCTTGGCGTCTCCGTGTTTGCAGGTGAGTCACAGGAGATTGCAGCTGTAGGGTTCAGGTTCAGATATCAGTCTCTCCGTTGGGTGATTAGGAGCTCGAGGCGACGCCGCAATGCCCAAGATGTTTGGTTTCTCTCGGCGACGGATGAAGTTGGGGAGGTGAGATTTCAGTTCCTATCCCATAGATTTCTGCAGTTCTTCGTTGTTTGGCTTGTATCTATTTTGTGTTTTTTCCCCTAGTGACTAGCAGTACTGAACATTGACAGATATTGTTTTTCTTTATTTTTTTGGTTGGTACAAGGTTTAGGAGTTCATGTGCGAGAAGAAATGTTGGCGCCTTTTCATGTCATAAAAAAGGGGAAAAAGGTTCATTGGCGTTTTCTAGTTCTAGTTGATAAGTCTTATTTCAGTGAGTCCCAAATGCCTCAGAACAGAGGTGCTGTTAAAAATGTTGGACTTGTTTGCAAATTTCTGGAGATTTTTTCAACCTACTAAATGATTTCAGTTCCTAGCCCATTTTTTTGCAGAGTTCTTCCTTGTTTGGCTCGTATCTGTTTTGTGTTTTTTTTCTAACTAGTAAGTAGTATACTGAACATTGGTAGATATTGTCTTAATTTTTTTTTGGTTGGTACGCTATGTGCAAAGATATTTACTTTAATTTTTGATGATAAAAGGCAAGAATTTTTTTTGGTTGGTACAAGGTTTAGGAGTTCATATGCCAGAAAAAGTTGGCGCCTTTATGTAAATTTCTGGAGATTTTTTAACCTACTTTTGATTCTTTATGTAAACCTAGAAATGAGTCTTGTGTCTATATAGTATAAATGACTCGGTGATGAAATTTGGTTACTGTAGTGAGCTTGATCTTTACTGTTTAGATTCAAGTTATAACCATAAGCTTGTCAGTGCCTCTTTCTCTGCATTTGCTCTGTTTCCTCTCATAGTCTCATCTATTCATTGTCACATGACTTCTGCAGGTTGAAGGGTCATCTACATGATCATTTCCATGCCTCTCGAAGCCCCTCTCGGACCACCAAGCGTTTCAGTCACCCCAATGTGTGCCTTCTGGTTCAGTTGTTTCACATTTGTTATCTTATTCTGTTGTATCGATGAGTTTTAAGTTTATTGGCTCATGGGATTTGTGCAGGGAGAGGATCCATTGACTACCTCAGTGAGTGGTCGTCCCGATGACCATTCTTGGCGCTGCTCATCCGATACTTTTGATATCAATGGTCGTGCTTTTGAGAGCTCAGAGAACTGGGCAGTGCTGTCAACAGAGGGCGACAAACCAGTTCCTCGTTTTGATGTAAGTGGCCATATTGAAATTTCTTTCTGTTTGTAACAAATATAAATCCAAGTGCTTTCCTTCTCATCAGTATTCTGAAGTATTTGTATCTTATTCTTCGGGTTCGGGTGTAAACAGCATGCAGCAGCCATGGTAGGGAGCAAAATGGTAGTATTTGGTGGCGATTCTGGTCAATGTTTGCTAGATGATACTAAGGTAATGGGTGAATGCTATTCTAGTAAAGAGATGACTTCTTGATCTCATCTACTATGTATCCTTCAGATATTGAGTTTAGACAAGCTTACCTGGGATTCTGTTGCTCCTAAAGTTCGACCATCATCAAATGGACGTTCTCTGAAGTTGAGACCATGCAAAGGTCATTGTCTGGTATAGTTCTTGGTGCCCATTCTAACTAGTTAGTTCTTCATATTTGTTTCTCAGCAGTATTCTTGTATGTAATTATGTAATCATCAGAAAGATAAAAATAGATCCCCACTTTTCAACTTCCTCGAACACTGCATCCAAAATTCGAATGTGGCCCAGTTATGCATAGCGGCGTAATACTCTCTTAGGCTTTGGTGCTAGTTTCGTGAGTTTTATCTTTAACCCAGAGGTGCCATGTTTGGAACATGATGGTTTATAAGCTCACCTGAACCTGTTTAAACAGCTAGGATACCAAGGTGAAACACTAATGGGCTAGGGTACTAGACTTCCATAGCCTCCTTGCTGAGGTGATACAAGTTTAAATACAAGGGAGAAGGAACAAAGTTCTCTGATTCTAGCTATCTATATTCACGTTTTAGAACATCTTACCTAGCATTGATCAAGCCTATTTTTCTTTGATATTTAGGTTCCATGGGGAAAGAATGTTATTCTTGTGGGAGGGAAAAGTGATCAACCTTCTGACAAGATATCAGGTTTGCCTCTGCTATTTAATTTTCTGAAGTGCATCAGTATGTGTTGTTTATCTGATTCTCTGCGAAACTTCCAACAGAAACAATTAGGAATTCATCATTTGTTTTACTGCAGTATGGACCTTCAATACAGAGAGTGAACTCTGGTCACATATGGAAGCGAAGGGTGACATTCCGGTAAATATTTGACTGTTGATCTGAATGCCTCTTAAAATACTTTTGTAAATGATGGAGACTGTACCCTGATTTTTAATCTCAGGTGTCTCGAAGCGGCCATACGGTTATTAGAGCAGGTCCTGTTTTAATTCTCTTCGGAGGTGAGGATGCCAAAGGGAAGAAACTACATGACCTTCATATGTTTGATCTGAAGTCATTAACTTGGCTTCCTCTGAATTATAAGTAAGTTATTGTAGTTTACAGTAGAACTCAACAACAGTGTGATTTCATTACTAAGGAATGTAAAGAAAGCAGGGCAGCTAATTCGTTTCCTCTTCGCTTTTGCACTGTGCTTTAAAATACAAAAAAAGCATAGCTATCTACCTATCAAATGCATTTGAGCATCCCTAGTTCCTTGCACTAAAACCCCTCAAGGATAGAATCGTTATCTTACTTAACTATGCATACTTCTTTTATTAACTCAGAATTCATTGTTTTAGGGGTGCTGGACCTTCTCCAAGATCAAATCATGTAGCTGCCCTTTATGATGATAGAATTCTATTGATTTTTGGAGGTCAGTCGAAGTCCAAGACCCTGAATGATATTCATGCTCTAGACTTTGAAACAGTAAGTACTGTTGTGTTACTTTATTGGTTTTGCTTGTTAACAGCTTGCTGAAAGTTTGATGTCCTTATATTATTAGATGGTATGGTCAAGGGTCAAAACCCATGGTCATCATCCATCACCTCGAGCAGGATGCTGCGGGGCTCTTTGTGGGACTAAATGGTATATTGCAGGGGGTGGAAGCAAGAAAAAACGTAAGTTGGGTTTCACATTGTTTCTATATTATGGCAGATTATTGACTCAGTTCCATCTATCAATAGTATGCATGTTTCCTTGTAAGAATTTATAATTTTGCTACTATGCATGGGCAATATCTAACAAAAAATCTTTATCTCAGGGCATCCTGAAACATGGGTTTTTGATGTTCTCGAATCCAAATGGTCTGTTTGTGTAGTGCCTCCTAGTTCCTCAATCACTACAAAGAAAGTAAGTATAATTCTTGCTTGACTTCACCTTTCATATTAAGTGGCTAGCAACTCACAAGGAATTCACCTTTCAAGCAATGTTGGGAAGTGGATACAGTTTCTTATATTTAAGATTGATGCCATCCTGAAAATCTCAAGCACTGCATAGTGCATATTATAAGATTCCTCCAAATATGTAATATATATTGCATAGATATAAAGCTTGAAATTACTTTTCGAACATCTATCTTTGTAATAGTTTTCCATGGGAATTATACTCCAATATTGGAAATTTGAATTACCATAACTTTAATACGCTTCCCATTATAGCTGAAAAAAGAGTCTTCGTAGGAATAATCCATGAGATCCATGTTTATTCGTGTGCCATTTCTCTAGTTGCTGCACAATTGACCCAAAACTTTTGCAGGGTTTCAGCATGGTTCCATTATACTACAGGGACAAGATTGTGCTTGTTGCTTTTGGAGGGAACAAAAAGGAACCATCTGATAAGGTGAAGGAACTGAACTTCATTACAAAACCGAAGCTTCATTTTTGTGACATTATTTCAGGATTAATTATTTTGTGTTTGCATTTTTTGTAATAGAAACACCAATAACATTTCTATGACAATTTCACTAAGTTGACATTACTTTGTGTTTTTGAAGGTTGAAGTACTAGTGGTGCTGCAAAACGAGCACTGTTTCAGTTGGCGATCCGCACCTGAGGTGGAACCCTTACTGTATGACGACTCTCCTCCAAGCTCAAGGGAACTTGCTGACCATCTCAACAACTGCGCTCCTCTGTATTCTACTAGCTCCGCAGCGAGGAGCAGTCTTGCAACCACAGCGGAAAACTCTTCTGGGAGAAAATCCCTCCCCGATTCACTGCTACAGAATTCAAATCTCGGGAGCTCATCGCTCCGCAGGCAGTTTCGTCAGGAAGAGGACTGCAGCCTGGCCCAAAAACTGCAGAAACCAATCGACGACGACAAGTACAAGGACGCCGACGACTGCTCTGAACTACCCACAATCGCAAACCAAAAACCACGCAACGACACACGCCAGTCCCCAGATGCTGTTGATGCTAAAGCGAGGAGGCTGGGCAGGAGCTCGTCAGACATCAACAACAACCATCAGGACACGAGGATAACCACGCTGATCAGGAGGAACATGGCGCTGGAAGAGCAACTCTCAGCCGCGCTCGCGAGCAAGGACGAAGCGGAGAAGAACCTCTCCCTGGTCATCGACAGCAAGGATGAGCTGGAGAAGAGGTTGGCCGAGAAGGACAGGGAGGTCGAGGCGCTGAAGGAGAAGGCAACCGGGCTAGAACTGGCACAGGAGGAGTCCAACAACCTCTCCAACACCGTCCATGCCGACAACGTGCGGCTGGAGCGCGAAGTGGCCTTCCTAAAGGCCGTCATGGACGAGACCCAGAAGGCAAGAGAATTACCTTACCTAGCTATGCTCCATTTTCAGCTGGTACTCTCTGTGATGTTGCCATACTGATGCCTTGCTTGGTTTCATCCGTGATCAGGAATTGCACTCGACTCGCGGAGTTCTTGCAGGAGAACGCGCAAGGGCATTTCAGCTTCAGGTAAAAGTAAAACCTACCGAGCTAGAGTGCCATTGCCTATTTTTTTCTTCCCTTTTCATATCTTATCAAGTTTGTGCTCTGCTTTATAGTTGAATTCACTGACCTGACTTGGCAAGCTGACATTGCTCTGCCAGGTTGAAGTGTTCCATCTGAAGCAACGCTTGCAGACGATGGAGGGAAGGTCACCTACACCACGAAAGCCTCAGAATCAGTAGAGTGCAGGAGTGTACAGTTTTTGAACAATCTGTTGTAGATTCAATGTTGTACTATAACTATAACTGGTGCCAGAGCCACATTGTGATTTGTAATATTCGATACAAATGTATTTCGCCACTGGGACGTAATTGTGTAGAATGAGTTTTTTTGGTCCATGCAAGATGCGTTCATCCACGAGTTCTGAGTTGTTGCTCAGCTCAAGGTTTCATCTGAACATTGTTTGTGCTTGTGTACCCTGACTGAGCCTCACAAAACATTGTAAAAAATGAAGAGTATTTTTAGTTTTCTATAGGCCCATAGACTAACAATCATCTATGGGCCCACTTGCCCTCAGTCGGCCCCATGTGTCATCTTGTTAGTTTTTTCCTTCTCTTTTCTTTTCAGCTACCTTATCTTCTTCCCAGCCTCCCGTCCCCTGTGCACAGTGCCTCCTTCCCGACCGCCCTCCCCGGCGCGACCCCGCCCGGCAGCCCCTCTCCAGCTCCGGCGCCCCCCCCTCCTCGGCTCTACCCCGCCCGGCGCACACCCCTCGGCGCTCAGCAGCTGGTGCCTGGTGCTTCTCATCCCCACCTCACTCGTGCTCCGCGCCCGTTTCACCGCCTGAACAGAGATGGAGGCCTTCCTCGCCGGTCTCTTCAGGGCGCCTCCACGCGCCGTCCCCGGCCCTCGGGGCACGCCTCTCTCCGGCCTTCCTCTCTTTCACGGCAGGCGCCGCAGGCGGCCGTCCTCGTCCGTGGTCTGCATGGCGGTAAGGAAAAAAAAACTTCCTTTTCCGAGATCATCTCCATTTCCGGATTTTTTTTTACCGGCCATTTCTTGGAGAAATAGAGCGCTCTTGCTGTTGCTGTCACCTGATATATTGGTTCTGAGCCATTTCTCGTTTGGGGGTCCAATTAATTTATGAAATGGCTTGTTGTCACTTACACTGAAATTTTGTCCACGCTGAGGCTGAACTGAACATTGTGTGCTTTGGTAGCTTATAGCTGAGAATCCTAACTTTCGCACACGGAACAAGTCCATTGTTCATATCATAGCCTTATGATTGTTCATTTTGTATGCTCTGTCTAGGAGCCCTATCTGATTGCCAAGCTGGATTCTGCGGAGAAGGCCTGGAAAGAAATGTCGGTATGGTTACCTGTTCTGTGTTCACCTTTTGTTCCTTTTTTTCTTCTATATTGTTGGGCTTACCAATCAGGTTATATCGCCATTGTTATTGCTCTGAAGTTGCTTGAGTGGAAACTTAATTTTAGAAGTAAGTTAGGTCTGGCTTCAATGCTGTACTAAATCAATTCTGAACTTCTCATTTATGTCACGTAAACTAAAAAGTAACTATATATACGCAATTAAACTACAATGCTGCCACAATGATATGGAAAGCTTTCAATTTTGATCTCATCCAAACATTCATCAGTCTAATGCTTGAGTGTATACTTCAGGTTAGGTTGGCAGATCCGGACATTGTCTCAGATCCAAGCGAATACCAAAAACTCGCGCAGTCTGTTTCTGAACTGGATCAGGTATTTGGCTTACTCACTATGGTATTTAATGTTGGTGTGTACTATCAACTCAATTATACCAGAATTTGAGCTGCTAATTTTATTAATTATTACATCATCTTTATTTTTTCTGACAACAATATTTAGGTCGTGACCACATACAGGCAATTCAAGGATTGTGAGAGGCAACTTGAAGAGACAAAAGGTTGGTATGCTTCAGTATTTCTGGTGCCTGTGAGAAAATAATAGACTCACTATAGCTTTTTTAACTTTGCAACATCATAGCTCTGGAAAAAGAGAACGAAGATGACCCTGATATGTCAGAGATGATAACTTCTGAGCTGGAGGCTCTATCTAACCAGCTTGCAGAGCTTGAAGAAAAATTGAAGGTGAATAGGACATAGCACTCTGCACAATAGCTACATAAATTCTGGGCATTATGTTTAACTTTATGCATTCTACAATGCCAATTTCTGTATTTCGTTGGAGAAAGCATGCATTAGAAATTTTGATGTGCCTCTCATCCACTCTTATTTCCTCATGTTAGTTACTACTGCTTCCCAGTGATCCTCTAGATTCACGCAACATCTTACTTGAAGGTACCTCTCTCCATTTCTCAGTTACACATTCCATCTCTCCATTTCTTCTCGCTTCAGAAAAAAGTTTCTTTTTCCTTCTTGTTTTGAAACTGAGAACTGTATTCTTCACTTCTGCAGTAAGAGCAGGTGCTGGTGGTGACGAAGCTGGAATTTGGGCTGGTGACCTTGTAGGTAGATGATGATTTTATTCCAACTGAGTGCAATTTAGCAAATTTGATACAGTTGTTTTTCATTTTGTTCAAATAATAGAGTACTAAAGTTTGACACACGGACCTTGATGTTTATATGGACAATAATCTAGAATGTTTATATGTTTATTTTGGAATATAAGCTCTTCTTAGTTTATTTTTCTGTTGTTATAGCAGTTATACTTCTGATACACTAGTACACTACTGCATCATATCTGCAATTTTACTCACGTAATCCAGAACTAAATATGCCAATGGATTTCTGTAGGTACGCATGTATCAGAAATACTGTGAGCGCAACAATTGGAAGTTTAAGCCAGTTTCTTGCTCAGAAGTATGTACTTGCAACCTTAACCTGACTATTGATTAAGATTTAAGAAAAACACTGCTCACAAGCTGACTCTTTCAGGCAGACATGGGTGGATACAAGACATATGTGATGGAGGTGAAGGGGAAACAAGTCTACAGTAAATTGAAGTTTGAGTCAGGTGTACACCGTGTTCAGCGTGTTCCCCTGACAGAGACTATGGGTCGTGTTCATACGTCAACAGCAACTGTAGCTATTATGCCAGAGGTGGGCCATTTTGATATTTGTGTGAAGTTTTATGACATGAATCCCCTCTTCTTCTGAAACACCTAATAATGTTTCAATGGCATAGTAGGCTGATGAAGTTGATGTGGTTATTGATCCAAAAGATATTGAGCTTAAAACAGCACGATCTGGTGGAGCTGGAGGTAATATCACTTGCATATTGTGTTACGTGTAGTAGAATACTTGGTTTTCCGTGCTTCTCCCTTATAATTGAGCATCTTCTAACATTTCAATCAATGCAGGGCAGAATGTTAACAAGGTGGAGACGGCTGTTGATCTTATTCACAAGCCTACAGGAATAAGGATATTCTGTACTGAAGAGAGATCACAGCTACAGAACAAAGAGCGGGCATTTCAATTGTTGAGAGCAAAACTGTAAGTTGTTATAGCTATGTATAGCTTTCCAAACTATGAATTATGTTTCTCTATATTTTTTTATCACCTCAATTATTTTGTTTCTAAACATGCTCTTTGATGATAGGACCATAATTACAGTGTAAATTCTGGTTTTAGAAATCTCTTAATGCAAAGTAGAGTGATCTATTGTTCCCAAATTATTTGTACTCAGTATAATACATGGTCATCCTTATGTAATCTTTTTTCATTCCTTATATACATATATATACCGTAAACTTTACAGTTACGAGATAAAATTAAGGGAGCAACAAGAGTCAATAAGAAACCAGAGGAAAATGCAGGTATGTTGTCAATTCTTCCTTTTAAGGATCGTATCTTCCAAAGGTCATAACTTTGTGTCCAACTGAAAGCAACAAACTGTCTTATATATGATAAATGCTCAAATTGGATACAGAGCAGCAGTGTAGTAGACATTTATGAGAACTGTATAATATCCAGTTGGAATTCACAAAAATCTAAACCATGAGAAGACAGCAAAAGCTAGTGTCTTCAGTTTGTGTAGGAAATAGGAAATAGAGTTGGCCCTTATGAAAAATTTTGCCATCCTCTCTGGTCAGTGTTACTAATACCTGTGCAACTGAAGGTTGGTACTGGTGCTCGATCTGAGAAGATAAGGACATACAATTACAAGGTAGCAGGACATCCTATCACCTAGAAACATGTCTTTTCTTTCTTTGTTCTTTTGGGAAAGGAGCTCTTCTTATGCTTTATAAATCGCCTCCAATATTGCTCACAACAGGATAACAGAGTGACAGACCATCGATTAAAGATGAACTATGAACTGACCGGCTTCCTTTTAGGAGACATCGAATCGGCTGTTCAGGTACATTACTTGACAAAAAAAGAACTATGCAAATGTGGCAACGTGCAACTATTACATCAGAGATGATGTAATAACATGAGTCCATCTCTTGTAAAAATCTCATTTGTCATTTAAACATCTACAGTCTTGTGCTACACTGGAGCAGCAGGAGCTCTTGGAGGAAATGGCCAGTTCCGTGGGCGCAGTGAACGTATGATTCAGGCAATTCGGCGTTGAGATCAGGTCATCAAATAGAATCAAGAAACTCATGATGTGTTCAAAACCGATAAAGATGATTGATAGTTGTACAAGAAACTGACAAAATGAACTCCACATAGGAAATTTTTCTGTAGTCCACATGGTCATGAGTTCATGACTAATACCATAGAACACACCCATGCATCTCAGCTTCCTTAACGACATCAGATTTTTGAGTATTAGAAAATATACACGGTATGTACAATTCAACTGCTCCAGTATTCACAGTTTAATGCATTTTAGGTTTGTTGTTCTGTGAAATTCTTTTGTTCCCAATGTGTAATTCTTCAAGAAAAAAATTGCAAATACCCATTTATAAAGACGCTATAGCCATGTGCTGAGTTAAGTGACCAGTTCTCCCTTTCCCCATCCCTGTGTCTTGTGCTGAGTTAAGTGGACTACCAGTTCTTCCTTTCCCCATCCCTGTCTTAATGAAAAACGTAGCACGTTCTGGCTTACAAAATTGTTTTCACAGTTATAAAAAAGACTCTTGTTTTTGGCATTCATAGCAAAAATTCAGTTCAGCTTTGGGGAGTTAAGCTTGGATTGCAAGTTCACAACCTAGATTTTATTATACAAAAATTTCTTCCATTCTGAGATGAGCAACAACATTATATTTTATTATGCTTTTGAGATGAACAACAATAGACTAGTAGTAGTTATACTAGCTGACACGTGAGATGACTTAGGGCATGTTTAGTTTAGGCCATAGGGTCCTAACCAAAATTTCGCCGGCCGGTAAAAATTAGACACCATTTGGCCTGTGATCAGGGTTTAGCCTGCCCTGAAAATTTGGCATTGCCCATCTTCAATTATAGGCAGCTGATGTGGCAGCCTGTGAGTGGCTGCATGTGGTTCAAGATTTTGAGAGTGGATTTCTTTAAACTAAATCAAGATGTGTCTTAAGCTATGCATCAGATTTACAAACAGTCTTCACCAAAACTATTGCCAGCTAGCTACATTTCAACCAAAAGAAACAATTGACAGACACATACTTTTGCTCTTAAATTTTAGCATAACCAAACTCCGGCTTGGCCATGAACAAAACACTTATTATTCCTGTTTTGGCATGGCTCCAACTCTGGCATAGCCAAATTTTGACATAGCCAAATTTTGCCAGGGCCTTTTGGGTTACCAACCAAACAGCCCCATAATAGCCTTTGCCCTCAAAACAAGCTCGGAAAATTTCATAACACGCTTAGCCTCTGCCTTTGTCCGTCCACCCCCGTTCCGTTCACCACCGGCATTTCGCCGAACACCACATCCACCCGCCGCCATGGCTGCGGCCAAGCCCCTCCTCGTCGTCATCGCCTTCCTCCTCGCCGCCGCTGCCGGCGTCCCTTTGCCTGACAGCGGTGGGGAGGTCCCTCCGTTCACGCTCCTCCCGGCTGAAGCTGAACCCCCTGCCGTCTCCTTCCCTGACGGTGGCGGGAGACCCCCGTTCCCGCTCCTCCCAGCTGACCCCGCTGCCGCCGCCGGTTGCCGCGGGCCCGTGGGCATGTGCCCGGCGAGCGACGAGGTGCGTGGCCTTGGCGCGCGTAAAGGGGCAGCGGCTTCCACCATGTCCATGTCGGCCGATCCTGAGCTGGTCCGGCGGCGGGTGCACCACCAGCAGCGCGACAGCGTGCCGTGCTCGCGCCGCGGCGCCAGCTACTACAACTGCCGGCCCGGCGCCCTTGCCAACCCCTACCGCCGCGCCTGCTCCCGCATCAAGAACTGCCACGGCTGAAGCCATGGTTTTGGTTCCTCTTCCTCTTCGCCATCCAAAAAGAATTCTGTGTACCGCGTGTTTTCTTGTACCAGCAGCAAGCTGCCACAAGCTCTTCTGTCCTTGTATCAGCAATGTTTAGGGCCTGTTTAGACAGCGAGAGCTAATTGTTATTAGCTAGCTAAAGATAGCAAAAATCCACCCCCTAGCCCATCCATCCAACAGTGGGCTACTGTAGGTGAGCTAATCTTTTGCCCAAACCTCTAACTAGTTGTTAGCCAGTTGGTTAACCTTATACTAGCCCCAGCCATCCAAACAGGCCCTTACATATGTTGTAGTGTCAAAAAAGATTGTGGTCCAAGGCATAAGATACTGGAATTTTTGTTGTTATTACTATTGCCATGTGGGAAGAAATGAAAGTTACTCTTGCGCTAACATGAAGTTGTTGGATCTGTGAGACTGTGACACAAGCTAGTTCTTTTTCTTTTTGAGGGGACACAAGCTAGTTCTTGCTAGTATAGAACTATATACAATGCTGCTTTAAAAGATTCATGGTTTTCATGCCATTGCCCTTCCTCCATCACCCAGATTTCCTGTTAGGCACATTGAAGCTGAGGATAGAACTCAGTACCTGCCTGTGCTTGGTCTCCCAAATATTGTCGCTATTCTAATATGGACATCTTCATGTGCTTGTCCCTGCTTGGCACATGCAGCATGATGCTCATCCATCAAGAGTTTGATATTTCTCACCTGAACCAACCAAGTGATGTGCTCATTCCCCCTAGTTTGGCACCTGGAAGGAAGACGTGTGAACTTCATTTTTCTCCTGAAACGAAAGGATCAGCTGGTGTTTGTTTATTTTCAATTTAGGACTAGTATTAGTTGGACTAGTTCTGCCATGTGAGTTGTGATGGATCACTCTCCCAACAAGCCAGTTGTCATGTGGAATCCTTGTTAGGGAGCGTAAGCCTTGTCTATTACTTTTATGTTGCTTTGAGGTGCATTTACATACCATGATGGCTTCCTGTGACATTGTTCAGAAACACAACTGTAACTCTGTAAGCATGCTTAAGTTCGAAAAGGAGAATAGAACTTAAATGATGCATGCACAATACTCCTGTTGTCCAATGATGGCTGTCTTTAGCAACAGCATATTACAGTTTTCCATGACATGCCTCACCGAAAAAAAATGACTGCTCTGTAACTGCAAAAGTGGCTTGGAACCACAAAGGTTTAACAAATTGTTCACTGTCATGACCATTTTAGTCTGTAGAAGGCAGGAGTTTTCTCAGTGTAACAGAAGTTCTTCTGTGCTGCTCAAGTTCCCTGCCATCCCATAGCTGTCTGCCTGGTTTGCGGTTGATCTCATGCTTCCAGAGATACCTTGCATCGCCGGACATGAGAACAAGGGAGCCTGGTTTCAGCAAAACGGGGACCTTTGTAGATTCAACATCCCCTTGCTTCAGGATGTCAGAGGCTGCACTTCCCCTTGTTGGTTCTGCTTGACTGAAGTGCATCACACAAGCTGACTCGAGAGAGACTATTGCAATTCCATCATCAAAGCGCATCAGGTCAACATGAGCACAGATACCCTAGATTCAACAGCAGAAGCATAATGTTAAGAGCGCAAAAAGAATGCACCTCTTTTCTGAATGATACGTTTCCTGTGAACATGAGACAGTTCCGCACCTCACCTGGCTTGTATCTGTTTGCAATCATCTGATCAAAAAATGGCTCCCGCCACAACAAATCAGATGGCAGAGGACATGCATCTTCATCCTCGTTTGTCACCTCTGCATCAAGACCAACACTGGCGTCACCAACACAGATAGCTTCACGGATAAGTGCAGAAAGTTCAACAGCCCATGAAGGGAGATCGCCGAATCTCATTGCCTAAAAAGAAGATAGGAGCAAGAAGAACTTATACAGTAGAAACGATAGACAAGGATGGAAATTCTTCGTATAGTTTGAACTACTTTAGGAAGCCTTATACACAAATCAGGCAGTCTTTATGGCACTACTGAGAATATTGAAAATCCTGCTGCTGACGAACATTATGCAGATAATGAAAAGATGAGGGGGAAAACTTACTTGGTTGTTTGCATCAACAAACCATCCTTCTGCAAAAAAGAAGGCATCAGGTTTACGATTAGCAATGAGCCATGAACCATGGTTATTTCTGTCGTTGAGCAATATACTAGAGCAGAGTTTCTTCTGCATAGGTACTTGTACTTAGAAAGTTTGCTACTGCTCAACTGGGAGATGTAAAATTAACCAATCCAGAGACAAGTATAGTATTAGTTGGAGAACGAAAGACTTATTTCAAATTACAATTTAACATAGTTACATATAGCTAGATAATTTTATAATAAGAACTAATACACAGTCAAGAGGAAAAAAGGGGATTAAAGTACCTATTGCTAACATTAGTAATAGCACCGCAGGCCGCAGCTGTCTAAGCACAAAGCAGATCCGGTGATTGTAATCATCACAAAGAGAGATGGATCGACCATTAACGAATAAGTAGTGTCCTTTCAACATTTATGACTGAAACCAAATTGAACAGAACACGAAGCTAACAAAAAGTATCTTTTTTTTTTCTTTTTCTTCTTTTTTGGAGGAAATTGAAGGGCCCCTGAGTTAGAAAGGTCTTGGTTGTTTTCATCGTGTATTTTGTAACAACTAACAAACTGGGGAATCTGTAATTTTAGATTCTAATATAAGTTCAGTTTTTAATAATCGAATCGAATATCCCCTTTTTGCTCACAACAATATGAAGAAGGCTACAGGAGGTCCTGACAACCGAGGACTCACCTCGCTGGATCGCACTGAGGAGGCGCGCCTGCTCGTCGGCGGAGAGGAAGGCAGCGCAGAGCCACAGGCCCCTGACCCCAGCCACCGGCTCCCACCTCCAGTGCCCGCGGCCCGCTCCGAGGCTAACACCGGCCGATGTGTCGGAGTCGCTGCCCGACGAGTCACCGAAGGCCTCGCGGAGCGCGTCCCGGCAGTGGGACTCGCCGCCGTCGCCGGCGGCGGCCATGTGTTCCGTTCTTAGTACAGGGCGTACAGCACGATTGAACTCGTTTGCAGACAAAATGCGGGTACCGTGTCCCACTGGAGTTTACGTAAACATAATATTCCGCCTTCTATGGAAATTTTTTTCTCAGCTCTCTCGGACTAGCTTGGGTCTTGGATGCCCATGATGATTCACTTCCAGGCCCAGCCCCGGAGGAGAGAACGAAGAACATGTTTAGCCTCCACTACATATTCTATATTTAAC
>Ga0182004_10001271_pt1 | contig 18130 bp, 21 predicted proteins | sample Sormic07211540_1_FD_120479 | JGI IMG/M metagenome (GOLD analysis project Ga0182004, IMG submission 120479) | Endophyte microbial communities from Sorghum bicolor roots, Mead, Nebraska, USA - 072115-40_1 MetaG | ecosystem: Host-associated > Plants > Roots > Unclassified | place: USA: Nebraska...
AGGCCGCCTGGGCCTCCTCGCCCTCTGCGCTACCCCCAGCCGTGGTCACAGGTATCACTGGACCCTTATCCAGGCCAGGGGAGCCCTTTGGCGAAGAGGCTTCTGCTCGGGGTGGAGTTGGGGCCCTCCTTTCTTCGGCAGGCGGGGGAGTCGGGGCTCTGTCTCCCTCCTCCGCGACACTGCTCGGGGGAGGTGTCCTCGTAGCCTCATCATCCCTTGCAGGGGTGCTCGCTCCGGTCCTCGCATGAACTGGGTCCTCCTCGGCAGTCTTTGCCGCGCTCACTACCGTGGGCTGGCCCTCGGTTTGTTCCTGGGTGGTCTGTTGCGCGGCATCTTCGACGACAACCATCGGCTTGGCCGTCTTCTGGCCAGCGGCGTTGTCTGGATCAACGTTAGACGCCGCACTAACAAAAATACGACATTTTACCAATGTAAAAAGTCGCAGCAACAAAACAAAAAACAAATAGGAGGAAGTGTAAAAGTGAGATTGAACAACTTACAGATTGGAGCGCCTGTGTGTCGCTGTGAAGAATCTCCTCCTAGTCCTACCAGTCGCCACCACTGCCCCTGTCTCTCCAAGACGCGTCGGCTCGGCGTGTGGGGCAGGAGGGTCACTGGTCACCCGACCAGTAGTGGTCGGCGCGACGTCTGGACGACTGCGTGGCCTTCGGACCAAAGAAGGTGTAGCCTCTTCCTCCTCCTTGTCGTCGTCGGTGATTCTAACGAGCCGACGACGCTTCGGAGCTTGGCTGGTCTCCGCCGGCAGCGCCTCCGCAGGAGATGGATCCAGCGCCGTTGGCCTTTTCCCCGCCACCCTGTCCTCGGTGGTCGGGGCAGGGCGGTTCTGTTCCTCCTCGCTGCTGGTGTATTGAGGACACCAAGCAGCATCGCCCTCCGGCGGGTCCATCCCCGTAGGATTTTCCATACCAGGTGCCAGTGACACGTACACTGCGCACCGGTCAATGTCTCCAATCTGCAATAGAACTAACTACAAGTTATCAACCAGGAGGAAATAGTATTCACATGGCAATACTAATCAATAACAATATTTATCTACCTTAGGAGCTGGCCGTCCCAGCTTGAAGGCATGCATCCGATCACTGTTTCGAACAAAGTTGTCATCTGATAAGTTGAACAGCTCGTTCATCAGCTGCTGGACCTCCGCCTTCTCCAGACCATCAGGGCACATTCTGGTCGGGTCTTGGCTCCCCACGTACTCTTACGGCGAGTGTACCCTCCTCTGGCAGGGCATCACCCGACGCACAATGAAGTTCCCGACCACTCCTGGCCCGTCTAAGTGGGACCAGTCGATCAGGCTCATCAGGTCTGCAACCTGCCCAGCGAATTCCGGGCGGTCTGTCCAGCTGACTCTCTTCTCAGGGATGTAGCCCATGTCGTAGAACCACTTCTTATACCATTCGGTGAGAGAAGTGTTCCATGGGCAGCTGAGGTACGGGTTCTTCATCCCATCGCGCAGATTGAGGTATACTCCACCTGCAATCTTGGAGCCTCCAACTGCCCGTTTCTTCCTCAGACAGAAAAGATAACGGAAGAGGTCGAAATGCGGCTCTATTTCAACATAGGCCTCGCACAAATGAATAAAGGTGGAGATGAGAAGAATGGAGTTCGGGTGCAGGTTGCAGATCTCGATCTCATAGTAAAGAAGAAGGCCTTAGAGGAAAGGATGGACAGGAATCCCAAAGCCCCTCTTGAAGAAATCTTCAAAAATGACAATCTCACCGGCGCGGGGGTCGGGGTAGCTTTCCCCTTCCGGCGCCCTCCAGCCGCCGAGCTCTTGGTTATGAAGCAGACCCATTCCGACGAGGTCGTTGAGGGACCTTGTGCTGCTCCGGGACTTCTTCCACTCCCTTGCCATCAGCTCGGCCCTTTTCTTCGAGTCGCTCTTCGCCATTGACGTCGTAGAAAAAACTTTGAGCTGGAAGTTAAAGATGGAAGTCACAGGAGGCAGGAATGGCAAGAGCAGAAAGTTTGTAGGCAAAGGTAGGGTAAAGAATATGGGCGCTGCATTGAGCCTTTTATAACAGTAGCTCCACCTCTTCCACTTCCCGCATTTTAGGGAAGTGGGCGGGCCCTGCGGTGTTTCGGATTTCAATAATTACCGGCAGTTAATACAGAGGCTTTTCTATATAATTGGTGTTTTCCTTTTCCTTGAACCATGCAAAGAGCGGCTGCACAGTTATTAGGCGCACCTTTTTACGCAACAGTCTGACAATGCCCCAGGATGCCTTGTCACATCATGCATTAATGTGGTGAGATGCTTTTTCCAAAAGACAAGTGGATCTGGTGGAGGACCGAGCTTTATACGCTCGGGCACTGGTCGACCAGTCTGTCCATTAGAGAGTCTGGGGACTGTACCGACCACCGAGCTCTATACGCTCGGGGACTGGTCGACCAGTCTGCCCATTTGAGGGCCTGGGGACTGTACCGACCACCAAGCTTTATACGCTCGGGGACTGGTCGACCAGTCTGCCCATTAGAGAGTCTGGGGACTGTACCGACCACCGAGCTTTATACGCTCGGGGACTGGTCGACCAGTCTGCCCATTAGAGGGTCCATTGCAGACGAGTATGATATGCTCGGGGACTGGTACAATCAATTTTTTAAGACCTTGCTACAAGGATCATACTTCGCCTCCCAGCAAGCTCGGGGACTACATCGGTACGATGCATCTGGTGACGCATCTCAATTTTTCTATGAAGACTTTTTTGACCCTAGCACCACGTGCCTACGTCACCTACTACCAGGCTCGGGGACTAAGTGGGCACACTTCACCTTGCGGTGAACATGCTTGCTTTTTGAAAGAATGTACTTTTCAGAAAATTAAAGTGGGCACACTTCACCAGGAAATAAATCTTTTTTGATTAAGAGCACCATGCATTCTTCGAACAACCTGCTTCTTCGATGTCAATGTTGATCAACTGTCTTTTGAGTTGATTAAAATATCGTTGCAACTGTTTGGGCGATTTTCCCGAATATCGAAGACGTCAAGCCTCACTAGTCGAAGGAGCTCAAGACGACGTGTTACATCACAATACATGGTGCTCGGGGACTAGCTGTGGGGGTATAAACCCCTATACCCTTACGGCTAGACTTGGGCCAGGAGGCTTGGCCTATCACGAGACAGTTCGAGGCTTGATCCAACTGTTCGGAGTTTCGCGCAAGGAAACAAGACGTGGGGATCAAGCAGGATTCTAGTCGGTTGGAATAGAAATTGATATCACGCTATCTATGGCAATTGTAACCGACTAGGATTAGTTTCCAGATCTATAACCCTGCCCTCTGGACTATATAAGGAGAGGCAAGGGACCCCCCTTATGACACATTATCTCAACACAATTCAATACAATCAGACGCAGGACGTAGGTATTACGCCCACACGGCGGCCGAACCTGGATAAAAACCTTGTCTGTGTCTTACGTCACCATCAAGTTCGTAGCTTGTGCACCGTCTACCGATAAACTACTACCATGGGTATACCCCAAGGTAGACTGCCTACTAGCTTTCATCGACACAACCCAGGTGCTACTTCTATCTTCTAAGTAGTGAATGGGGCCATTGCATTTTAATGTTTTCATTATGATTTGTGAATAAAATGACACAAACTTGAATGCTTTGCTTATACCAAACTTGTACAGTCATACTAGCCTAGTGTTTTCAAAAGTTCTAGTTTCTGTTGTATTGGACAGTTGGTCAAGCTATAAATTTCCAGTATATTACTAATGTACAACTGATATTCCCTAGTTTAGCATGGCTTAGGGACTTGCTTTTGACTATGAATGAATGTTTCAAATCATTTTTTTCAGAATTTATTTCTGTTTAACTTTCATTATGTCAAGTACTACGTATACAATTGTGGTTGTATGAGACTTACTTGTTTTTTCCACAGTACCCTCTAGGGGTTACACCTAGAAAACAAGCTTCAAAGAGGAAGACACCAGATCAACACATGGCGCTAGGAGTGAGGGCTCGTAAGAGAGTGAGGGCTCGTAAGAGGGTGAGGGCAACTGAAGGATCAGAGAATGCACCTCCATCCCAAACAAGAGCATCCAAAAGGCTTCATGTTTCACCAAGAGATGGGCAGAGTGAAGAAGAATTACAACAGAGGTGTAACACAGCTGCAGATGAAGGCAATGGTGCTGGCTGTCATGACAGTACAACTCTAGAGGAAGAGAGTGCATCTGCCCAACTTGACAGTACAGGTGCTGCTGAACACAATGGACCTGGACAGGGTCAAAATGAAGGCAAGATATTGTTTAATTGTAATTGAAATATTTAATCTCTTTTGCTGTTTTATATGAAACTAAATCATTTAAATGCAAAATTTGTTTTGTAGATCCTGCCCAGCAAGCACCAAGAAAACCTAGGCCACGCACCAAGGGCACACACCTGGACAAGATAAGCAAAGCTATGGGAGGGACAATGCCCATAGCTGTGGAAAAAGGCAAAAGAAGGCCTCATGATCCAGTTCAGGTAGCTATGTTTGCATCTAAATCTGGTGCGATCATTAGGGATAAGGTCTCTGTCCTAACACGTTGGAAAGATTACAAGGACAATGAACGATGTTACAACAACTATGTTGGAAAACTTGCTGTAAGTACATTACTCTTTCTTTGGTTAAGTGCATTGCTCATTCTTTGCTACAGTTGCTGAACCAGAATTGACTAACTACAAATGGAATTATCATATGACTAGGTGAGGTTGGCCATTAACAAAGAAGACGCGGCAACAAAGGAAGCTTGCGCCAATATGTTGTGCTCGGGGGTGCGGCAAATGCATTATCGGCTGAAGAAGTACTTTGATGGAATACCTACAAATCAGATTCCCACAACTTCTCCATTTGCAAGCATGTCTGATCTAGAGTGGCAGGCCCTGGTTGCAAAGTGGACTAATCCAAAGAACATGGTATGGGTATCTTGTCATATATATATATTCTATCTCATTGAGTTTCCAATGGATCTTGTCATTTGAAACCTATTAAATCATCTCACATGATCATCCTCTTTTAGGAAATAAGTGAAAAGAACAAGATTAATCGTAGTAAAGTGAAGTATCATCAGACTACCGGTTCTCGCAGCTACTTGGCACACTTACATGCATTTGTAAGTAACTCAATGTGTACATATGATTCACTATGTATCATAAGATTGACAAAAATTTGCTGTAATTGATTCTCTATGAAACAGAAGCAACATAGGAACAATGCAGAACCCAGCACATATAAAAATGAAGAACTTGATGTGGTGGAGGCCTTCAAGACCTGCCATACCAGCTCCAAAACTGGTCTGAGTGAACAAGCAAGAGAAGCAGTGGTGAGTCCCCACTTCTGCTCTCACTGTCCTTTTTTCTTGGTTTGCTTGTACCTTTCTCTAGTCACATATGAAAATGGAAGGAACCTAACTGCAGCCAATTCTATAAAGCCCAAGCTTTTAATTATTCTCATGTGAATTACATTTGTAGAATATATGCTGAAATAAATGTTGGTGGCTGTAGGGAGGGAAAACTAGCCGGCAAAAAGTTCTGGGTGCAAAAATAATCTGATATAGTCCTCTTTTGATGCATAGGTGTGATATTAGCTTGCTGTGATAAAGTCCTCTCTTGATGAATAGGTGCTAAAATAATGTTTGCTTGTAGAATTGATTATTTCCATCCTTAGATCCAGAGACAAGTAGAAGTCCATCTGTGCTTGATGCTAAGCAGAGTATTGTTAGTTTTAGTTAATTTTTTTGCAATGACTTATTGCATTGCTGGGTTAAAACATTCTACTAAGATAATTGTGCTCTTAGATCATCTCAAATGAATATGGCTTGCATGATACAAGTTTGTTATGGTTCACATTGGAATTCTCTGCTATACTATAGTTCATGTCTGAAATACAAGTAGCAGTGACAATATTTAGTTTGATCATCTATTTGTTTAACAATAACACAGTAATGTCGTGGCACTAAAATCTTACGAAAGTACTTCTGTCTCTTGGCTTCATAAAGATTTTTGTCTGGTCTATTGGACAAATTCAATGATCTGGATTTGCTTCTACCAGTGTTCTGCATTACCCAAGCAACATATAATACTTGATAAAAAATTTGTGATAGCATACCTTTTTATGTTAGTAAATATGACTATCAATTTATTTGACTATGGTGCATTATGTATTACACCCCACACAGATTGATGTGCATTTCCTTGTATGCATCTGTTTTGAGTATTGTTTCCTTCTCGTTTATGTTAGTAAAGAAGTAGTATTTTTTATTTTCATCCACAAAGTGACCATACTCTACTGCAGTTATTACTAAAACTAATACTACTACCACACTACTGCTGTGTAGTGGCTGTCTGCCTTGCTGGAAGTTATAGTATTTCTTTGTTGTAAACTACAACTGAAATTTTCTAAAATGAAACTGAAGCCCATCAGCATACTGGTACAACCTCATATTGAATGGTCATTCTGATGCTTTTGTTACTATTCTTTCCATTAGTCTGTCCATTATAGCACTAATATAAGGATGGATGTCCATTTCAGTTTATATATTCTGTTTATATATTCTGTCGTTGTAATTTGCTACAGCCTGTCCATATTACTTCTACGTCTCTAGTACATACCTTGCTGTTTTTTAACTATCAACTAATGGTGGTTCATTTGTGTTTCAGTCTAACATGGAAGCTCTATCGAGTGTGCAGGTTGTGTCCCAGGTACTCACCAAGAACAGCTCAAAATCTTTCCTCAGGAGTCTTGGCATCAAACCAGTGGGATCCTCCACATCAACAGCACCACATGAAAGCGAGCTTCGGGAACAACTAGCAGTTAAAGCTAGGGCTGCTGTACAAGATGAGCTCGACGCTCTCAAGAAGAGAAGTGACGACGCTAACGAAAAGCTGGAGAGGCAACAAAGGGAGATGAAGGAGATGAGGAAGCAGGCAGAGATGACCCAAAAGGAAATGCAGGAGAACAATGCGCTGCTCAAGCGTCTGTTGTCCTTCAACAACGTTTCTTCCACATGAGAGCTGCTCATACCTCCTGGTACATTGAGCAATGGAGCTGTGCTGGTGATTTTGTTGCTGATGTTTGTCAAAAACTTTTGTTGCTGCCGGAAGGAATTTCCCCAAACCTTGTAGCTGCTGCTGTTCATTTTGTTTTATGCAATGACTTAGTAGGCAAAAACTTATGTTGCTGGTAGTTGAACCTAGTTTAGTAGTGTTGGTGGTGAACTAAGTTTATGCACTTATGTTGCTGGTCTACTGAGTATGCACTTATATATGTTGCTGGAATCTGTTAATCTGTGAAAGCTTTTTGTATTTGCATTCTGCTGTACTGAGTATGCACTTATGGGAGTGATAAAAATCTGAGCAATATGTGACGAATTTGAAATAGTTCTGTGACGATTTTGTAATCAGTTCTATGATGAAAAAGAACAAGCCGCAGCCAGCCAAGTGGACCAACCGCAGCCAGCCACGTGGCACACACATCAGCTGCCATGTGGCGCACACATCAGCAGCCAGTCCGCTGCCACATGGTGCCACGTCAGCTGCCACGTGTACGCCCACGTCAGCTGCCTGCGTGGCAAACGCCGTTTGGCTAACTGACGGGCCGGCAAGTTATGACGAAAAGGCAACCACATCGATGACGAAACTGGTTCATCATTGAATGAAAACCATTCTGTGACGCTGGACTTTTCGTCATAGAATGAAATCACATCTGCGACAAAAAATTTTCAATTCGTCATAGGATAATCTATGGCGCTCGATCCACGACGATATTTTTTCGTCACAAATTCATCATAGATTTTGGAGTCTTCTGTGACGAAAGTGGAATGTCATTGATAAACACATACCTACTAGTGGCTTCATCTCTTCCCATATGTTGATATATGCACGGCCCAACACAAGTTGATTCTCTTGTATCTCATTCCACCAAGTCAGAGCATAACCAGAGAATTCCACTGAAGCAAGATTAAGACGCCTCTGATCAGAGAGATTATGCACTCTGAAAATTTGATCACACTGCTCAGCCCACTCATGATATGTATCTGCATCCTCTGTTCCTGTGAATTTTGGGATACTCAACTTAACACGAGCAATGCTGTCGAATCTTCCCTGTTACGACGACCATGATGATGCTCCCTATCTCCATGATCAACACGACGCCGATGATCATGGCGCCACCCGTGCAGCCCATCATATGCAAAGAGATTCTCATCAGACCCCTCTTCTTGATGAAAGTTATCAAATTCTTCATCATCAAAAGGAACACGATGGCCATGACCATGTCCATGAGCTCGTCCTCCATCTTGGCCATGATGACCAGCCTGCCTGCCACCATGTCACGTATCAGAATTTTCGGCACCAGATTCATCGTATTGATGCCAAGGAGCCCTGCGCCCATCTGCAGGTATGCGTGCATCAAGCATCCTCTCCATGGCCTGCAAGAGTGAGTCTGCCATTTGGCGCAACTCAGCCCGTGCAACACGGGATTCTTCTTCTCAATGACGATCACCACGTATACTTGAGTTGGATCATGTCATGTTAGCACTAAAGCAAAATATAGTGGAATGGGTAAATTTATGGAATCACACAACCTCACCTCTTACTTACCAATGCTCTTTCCTGTTCTCAAGGACAGTGAATTGTGCTAGTGTAGTAGCTCAACAGAAGTGATTCCGAGGTCGCAAGGATTAATAGTCGAATGTCCTGGTTTCAGTTTTTTGGTGGAGCTGTAGATGGCTAAACAAGGGAGGCTACATTACTAAAAATCAAGTGGTTTGATGTGCTCAAAAAAATATAATATTGCTGGTATATAAATCCCCAAGAATCTGAATATGTAAACTGAATTTTTCAGTAAGCAAAACGCAATACAACCCCTTCCTCTTCTTCTATTTTTTTTGTTCTTTCTATTTTCTTTTCTCTGAATTTTTTTCTCTGATTTTTTAAACTCTTTTTTATATACTAACAGGGGTGCGGATAACAAATGAAACACAACACAAAGAGGGTGACTAGCAACTTGATGAACACAAAAACATAAGATAACAGTACCGTCAAAGGGCTTTAGGATTTTTTATGGCTTTTTCAGTGGACTATAGATGATGAACAAAACAGTAGCAAACGATAGATAAACTAAAGGTAGATATGTGAATGATTGTGAGACCTACCGTAACAACGAAAGCTTTGATAGCAGTTGATAGGTTATTGATATGAATCGGTACTAGGGTGGCCTGATCTTCACGACAGTAGATCAAGAGAACAAGGATAACTTGCTGCGAACAGCAGATAACTAGCTTTATACCTGACAAAGGTTGGATGCAACCAAGCGATGGGGAGAGAGGCACCGAAACCGCGAAGACTTCGACTTGATCTCCGAACGACCTCAGAACCACAATCCGGAACTAATCCACACAATACGACGCAGCCAAACGGAAGCCGTAGAGCACGAAATAGGGGAACCCAGAGGAATCACTTCACAAGTCCAAGAAGAACAAGGAAGAACAAAGGTTGAGTAAGGCACTCAGCAGCGTGGCTGCAATATCATGTAGTTTATCAAAATAATCAAAGGTTGCTAATAGCTTAGAGGTAGGGAATATTTATACTAGGAACGACCCTCCTAGATAGGTATGAAAAGGAAATAAAGTTTATGAGGGAAGGCAATGTGAAAGGTCCCCTCGGAATGGATTCCCGAACTGGCTTCGCGTGACTGTTGGCCTCCAGAGCAGTTTCTAATAAACTGACCATAACTTCTTATTGGGAAGTCCAACTGATGAACCGTTTCTTGAGTGTGAAACTAGACTCAAAGGGCTTTCCAGAAATGTATGCCAAGTAGCATGAACCATTGTAGATTGGTACAATTTTACTTGGCAAGTTGTACCAATATTCTGTTACGACAGACTGTTGACCTTCTGAGCAGTCTGTACTAATTCTGGTCTGCAGGTAATATGGTGTATCCAAACTGGTCACCACTAGATTCATTCCAAAATAGGCTCGACAAGCTTTCCAACAAGTCCTCATGGGCCTTCATAGCTTTTGTGAGTAAAAAGTTATGAAGATTTCTTTGCAGTGGTCCGTTCTTGACTTCCACTGGTCCGTTTTTGACTCTTCTAGTCTGTTTTGTAGTGTCTTATAGGACTTGCACTGGTCCGTTATTCAGGGTCCGATTTATCCTTCTCTTCTTTGATATACCTGAGTACAATCAAGGTACAACACTTAGGTAGTATATAATTCTCATTAATGTTAAAATGAATCTCACAAAGTAGTGCGTGGACCTCTTGTTGTAACTTCTTTGTACGACTACATGTAACCGGTCCATCGATGACTTGGGCTGGTGTCAGTGTAGGTAAAACTTGAGTGGTTGTAGCTTGACTTGGAGCTTGTGACATATTGCTTGCTAGCATGGTCATATCACATGTGGTCTTGGATAGTAAGAAGCAACTCATGGAGTAAGTCGGCACCGCTTGGGCAACTGATTTGAGCAGAATTTCTCTGCCTGATTGACTCGCCTCCCTACCACTCCAGGACCCAATGACATTCCTTATTCTTGTTGGGATAAATTCGAAAGCCTCAGTAGACAATCTACGCACAGTCGTGGGGAGATAGAGATATCTCTCTGCCAATGCTTCCTGTCCTATATTCAGAGTCTGCCTTACACTCTGTTTCATTTCATCAGTGCAGTTATAGCTGAAGAACACCGCAGACTTCTCCCGGTTGACCAATTATCTCGACCCCTGGCTGTAGGTTTCTAGCACATCCTGAAGTCTCTCGGCCCCCCTTGTGATGCTTCTGAGAAAACTATGCAATCATCCGCAAAGAGTAAGTGTGAAATCCAGGGGGCATGGACACCCACGCGCACACCTCTAGAGAGATACACTGGTCCTGTTGACTTCAGTAAGCAGGAAAGCCCTTCAGCACAGAGTAGGAAGAGATAGGGGGAAATTGGATCTCCTTGGCGGATTCACCTGCTTGGCCTGAAACATTCTGTCAGCATCCCATTAATTTTGATAGACATAGATACTGAGCACACACACCTCATTATCACTAAGACAAAATTCCTATGAAAACCAAGCTTCAACATAATCTGTCTTAGGTAATCCTATTCGACATGATCATATGCTTTAGCCATATCCAGCATGATCGCACATGCACCAGATTTCCCTTTTTCCTTTTCAGATAGTGGTTACATTCATAAACAATTAGTACATTGTCCGTTATCAGTCGTCCTAGGACAAAAGCACTCTGCTTGTCGGACACAATCTCATCCAAAAAAACCCTAAGACGGTTGGCCAACACCTTAGAGCAGATTTTGTATAATAGCTTATCCAAGTTTCTCAATACCCTCAAGATCGGCGATTTCTAGCATGTTGTCCTCGTATCCTTGGACGACTGTCGATACTTCCACCTTGCAGTACTCTTCTGGAATGTCACGACCATGGTATTGACGTCCTAGATGGCAAAGCATGTGGCTACTTCCCTTATATGAATATTGTTAATACCATATCTTATGACTAGGGAGCAAGGCATAGGCATATCGATGTCGTCAACTAGATAGTGATCCTTACGACCCATAGACACGACACAGCTAGGAATGATGGTAGTCTGTGTGACCATTGTTAGAACTAGGTATAGCTGAGGAGCCTAACTGGTCATTTCTTGAACAGACATCGCACTCGCCAATTGTTGCATTAATTCAGGTGGAGGATTCGATAGCATTTGAGACGTCATGTCTTTGAAGTCTTTCTTAGCCTCCTCCTTAAAATAATCTGCCATTGCTTCCTTGTATCAATCGCGTTTCTCGTACATACCTGCCCACTCTTCACTGAATCCTTCTTTCCATCATTCTTTCGATGAGATACCTCATACATGACCAGGATGCTCGGGGTTACGTAGACTAGCTGTAAAGATGTCTCTCTCCCTTTGTGGATTGAATGATCCTTCCTGCTTCTTAGCTGCCACTGCAAAAATGTTCTTTGCAACTTCTTCGACCATTAGGTCAGCAAAAGACACACTGGTCTCGGTCTCTCTTGGGTTTCAAGCACGAATCCAATTCGTGGTCCTTTTGCCAAGTTGCTCAGACAACACATGCAACCATAATGCCATCTTTGCAGCCTCTTTTTCCCTCTAATTGGGAACCTGATGCTGGTAACCACCTGTGCCTAGGTGGTGTTGGTACTTGTTCTTCTTTGCGAGCTCAGAATTGGCTTCACTTAGAGCTAAGAAGTCTGGGTCACTCCTCTGCTTTAGAAAAACCGCCCACTAACCTGGCGTAGTTTTATACCTTTTTGTCGGGTCCAACCCTTTCTTTGCTCACTTTGTATTCATCTCAGACCTCCAGTTTTGAAACATGATTGCACACTATTTCAATGCATATTCTTTTACAAGTTGCTCTGAACCCTAAGGTAAAACGAACCTTATCTTTAGTAGATTCCACAGATTGAACTTGGCATCATCTGACACATCTTACCACAACCGGATTGTTATATCAAGATTGTCCCTAACTAAGGAACCAAGTGCATTCCAAAACTTAGGTAGGGTCTCTGTTGGAGCTAGGGGCTGTCCTTTTGGACTCACTTCTCTCACTCTATATGTGTTATCGGGCCACTGGTTCAATCCTCTGTCACCTCATTTTCGATCACTCCGCTTCCTTTTCCTTGAACTATCGCTGGTCCTCATCTCAGTCGCTTCAGGTGCGTCTTCTTGTGGCACTTCTTCACCTAATATCTCGTGCACCTAAGACAACACCTCCTATTCATGAATAAAGGTACATATATGAAATCATGGATGAGTATATATAGACATTGTGAAACCATGTAATTAGATACAAACATGATATCATGGATTTGTTACCTCATCTTCTTATGAATTGTAATCAGGGTCACGTCCCAATTCACGACGAGTCTTCCAATCTACGCTAGGCGCAGGGTCGCTAGGGGTATGATACGATTGAGTGCATTCTTGTACTTGGTTCGTATGGTGGAACCGTGGTGATTGGTTCATATGGTGGTACCCTGGTGCTTGGTCCGTATGGTGGGACCCTGATGCTTCATTATTACTTGGAGAACTCATCGTGGTAATAATCTGACATATACATATACATTATACATTTGTACCAAAGAAATAAAAAACATATACATTATATACAATTTACAAATATATTATACAAAGAATTATAAAAATAATAATTAAAACATTTATACAACATATAATTGTAGAACTAATTATTACAAATATATTATAAATCAATTTGGAAAAAATAATAATAATATACAAATCATACAACGAAATGAAAAAAACACTACATACTTTTAAATACAACATATAATTATACAAATAATTATTACATAAATATATTACAGAACATAATTATACAATATAATATTTTACAAATATATTATATAAATAATTATACAAATAAATTAAAACATTTATACAACATATAAATATATAAATAATTATTACAAATACATTATAAATCAATTTGGGAAAAAATAAAAATATTATACAAATCATACAACAAAATGAAAAAACACTACGTACTTTTAAATACAACATATAATTATACAAATAACTAAAATATTTATATAACATATAATTATACAACTAATTATTACAAATATATTATAAAATTATATATTGATACAAATAAATAATTAAATCAATTTGGGAAAAATATATATTAATATTATACAAATCATACAACTAATCTCCTCTCTCTCCTTACCGGCACCACGGAGGAGGCACGCGTGCGGACGTCGAGGTGGGGAGGCGAGGAGGAGGCGCGTAGGAGGAGAGAGGAGGCGCGGCTGTCGAGGCACCCGTCGAGGCACACAGGAGGCACGGAGAGGCGGTGCTTGGGGAGGCGGCCGCGTGGGGACGAGGCAGCAATGCTCGGCGACGATGATGGCAACACGGGTTTCAAACTTCGGTAGTGCTCTAGAGAAGAATGGCGCCTTCAAAACATAGAAAATTTTGTCCGAATCGAGCGAAAGATATATACGTAGCATATGTCTAGAGGCAGTTCTCAATACGAACCGCCTATAAAAATGGTTTATACAGGCAGTTGGTATTGACCACCGCATATAGAAATCCATTTGTATAGGCAGTTCATATTGACAACCGCCTGTACTGGTAATTTTGTAGCTGAGACCATCTAGGATAGGGTCAAAGTGTCTTTTCTGAAAAAATCCAAGATTTGACTTGGTCAAACATGACACTAAATGACCTTAAATGAAAAACTTTTGAATACAATGGAGTTAGAGCTCGTTAAGGTCTACCTTTGATACAAATTCCATTTTTGTATTTAGAAAAGTTTCAGTAAACTCTAGTCATATGTTTTTAAAATCCAAGGCGTGACTTGGTCAAACCTAGTCAAACGAGGCACTAAATGGCCTCAAATTAAAAACTTTTAAATACAAAGGTGTTAGAGCTCATAAGCTACACATTCCGTACACATGACATTTTTCTGTTTGAGAAAGTGTTGGTAAACTCTAGTAACAAAGTATTGAATCTCACAGAGACTTTATGAAACTATATGTGAGACCTGTAGATTTAGAACTACACTTTTATAACGCTTTGTCAAATGCAAAAATGTCGTATGTATCAAATGTAGATCTTGATGAGTGGAACAAATTTGGTATTCAGGACTTTTTGAGTTGGGGCCGTCTAGGGTTTTGAAAACATGCATATAGGTGTAAAAATTTGAAATTTCAAAATTTAAATGGTCCAAACTCTCTTAGAGGAAAAGTTTACCATTATACCAAATGTGTATCTTGATGAGCTAGACAAACTTTGTATTCATGACTTTTGTAGCTGAGACCATCTAGGATCCGGTCAAAGTGTCTTTTTTGAAAAATCCAAGATTTGACTTGGTTAAACTAGGTCAAACAAGACACTAAATGACCTCAAATGAAAAACTTTTGAATACAAAGGAGTTAGAGCTCATCAAGGTCTACCTTTGATACATAGTCCATTTTTGCATTTGGAAAAGTTTCAGTAAACTCTATTCACATGTTTTACAAAATCCAAGGCGTGACTTGGTCAAACTTGGTCAAACGAGGCATACATTACAACATAAGGTATAGATTATAAAAGGTACACATTACAACATTAATAAATTACATGAGAAATGACAAATATTATCTAGCCCGCTACTATTCTTCCTTGTCCAACGGGGCGCACCTAGGGTAAGGAATTATGTGGGATGCTACGCTTAACATTCCTTATCTTCACTCGATGGTCTATAAAGAGAGATATATCGTTGAACTATTTAAAATCCTCTAGATCAGATATACACCATCAATTCCTATAGCATATTGCTTTCCAGGAAAAACTACATGCTTCGGCTTATCTGTACTTTTCTTCTCATTCTTAAAAAGGATCTATTGAGCATAGAAGACCTATGCAACACGGTTAGCAAGGATCCACGAGTCATCTTTGTAACCTACCTCTTTGTTGGATACCATAAACCGGGATACCCAAATTAAGAGGGAAAAAGCAGCAAAAAGGAACAGGGACGAACCCCGAGCCCCAGCATAACCAACGCCTTGACCGAGCCCTTGGCCTTCAGCGTAATTGATGCCTTGACTAAGCCCTTGGTCTCGAGCGCAATCTCTGCCTTGCCCGAGCCCCGGCCTTGAGCGCAATCAACGCCATGCCCGAGCCCCGACCTCGAGCGCAATCAATGCCTCGCCCCAGCCCCAGCCTCGAGCGCAATCAACACCTCGCTCGAGCCCCAGACTCGGTGCCAGGCTTCTAACACATGGTGGCCATACCCCTGATGCAACATGTGCCATACCTCCCACGCCGCAGTAGGGCGCACCGCCCACTGTTCCACCAACTCCTATCACTATGGCGCCTCACCCCTGTCACTAAAAAGCACTGCTCCAAAGTAGGAGGAATGGGAGGTGATTAACCCCTGCCATTGTAACCATACTTTGGCAGTTACTGTTCTACTGTTGCTGGACAAGCCACAGGGCCTTAGATCCGACAACCACGACCCGAACAGGGCTTGGCGACGCTTCCAACAGGGACGACCATGCCGTTACCCACACCACAAGGACGAGGTGATCGGTCTCCATAGGGTCGGCACTTTTACTCCACTGTACACTGAGGATACATTACAGACTTACACATGTAAAAGCCCTGCCACCCCTTGTGACTATAAAAGGGGAGGCAGGGCACCCCATTGGGGACACGGGCAGCACACGAACACACAACTTGCAACACACTATCGTATTCCACTCCATAAACATAGAGTTAGAGGACTTAGGACACTGAGCACCCCACCACTCGCTTCCTAAGCCGAGACCTGGGACACATCCCTCTCTTGCAACTAGCTTGTACTCCCCTACTACAAGCACTCTCAGGTGCAAGGCAACACAGACTCCGACTCTCTCACTGGACGTAAGGCATTTGAGGCCTGAACTAGTATAAACCCTCTGTGTTTTCTTGCATCACCATTTGGGTTAAGGGGCACGCAGATTCATCAATCGTTAGTGCCTGGACCCTGAGTCTAGACGCCAACAGTTGGTGCGTCAGGTAGGGGCCTTCTGCGTTTTTCTCCCTTTTCCGCTAGGAAAGGACCGGATGGCAGATGAATTTTGCCCTCTTGGCCTTGGCACCATCATGATGTTCGTTAGTTTGGAGTTCATGTCTCTTAGCTCCGGCTATGACATGGTCCTAATCCCGCCTCGTGATGATGCTGAACCACATCTTGAGCCACTCCCGCTCTAGCCAGAGCACGGGAGGCGCTCGGGACACCATGCAGGGGGAGCCCAGCGCGGGCGTCAGAGGTCTAGGATCTCTGACCCCGCCGCTGAAGCCAAGACTCGTCCGGCTCCCCCCCTGCACATTCCTCATCAGATCGCCCATTCCGCTGGCCCATGCTATGTCAGGGGAAGATCCTGCGGAGCTTTAAGCTCTACTCCAAGGGCCGGTGGGGGGACGACGTGATCCCCTGTTCCGTCTCGACTAAAGGGCAAAATGTCACCCCCACCTCCTCCACATAGGAGGGACCCGAGGGCTTCAACTTCACAGCTCCCTCCCACGTCATCCTCAAAGCATGAGGCGACTGTCGGAGGATCTATGGCTACGCCCCTTGTGCTCCCCTATGGGCTCAAGGATGCAGCCGCCTCTTACACCTCCTCCGTAAGGACCTCACTGAGTGCATACGTGGATCTCCCATGGCATCACCTGAGGTCTACCCTTGATCTCATTGCCACCCCTCCCATGTCATCCTATCCTGAGGAAGTCACCTCGGGTGAGTATGCGTGGGCCGGCGCTGATTTCTCAGGTCTCGCGACCTAGAGACTTTCATGCACTTCCTTGAGGCAAGCAACTATTGCCTTGCTTACTCCGACTCTGATGGAGATAGCTACGATCCATCTCAAGAGTGCTTCAACCTCGAGGTTGGCAGGGCGACCCCCGACGATCAAGGCAGCGCAGGACCCTTAGAGCGACGGAATGCAACTCCCCCTCCCAACACGACCCCCACGGGTCAGCCTGGGGATCGAGGAGCCGCATCTACCCCAGCTGGGGATCGATGGCCTGACCTTGAACAGCTCAACGAGCTGGAGGCCAGGCTCAAAGAAGAGCGCTATGCCTACGACAGCTACAAGAAACCCTAGAGCAGGACCAGTCCGCTCGAGGGGACGGAGGAGCAGCCAGACGCCGTGCCCGCGACGTCAATCGACACATTGTTGAAGACGCCTGGGGAGATGACTCCCCGGTTTTCAGCATGGCCAGCCAAAACGTGATGGCTGCCGCGCTACTCCTTAGGGTGATGCCCGAGCCGTCGACCCCTGAGGGAAGAAGAGTGTGCTAGGGACTCTGAGGCCTCCTGGAGCAAGCAGTGGTGCAAAACGCGGAAAGTTCCATGTCGCAGTCCCACAACACACGGGCAAGACGCCCAGGGGACCGACCCCCTCCAAACAAAGCACCATCCGTGCAAGGCCCTACGCCCCCTAACCTGCAAGGAGGCACTATGGCTTCGTCTGTCTATGAGCGTGTCGGAAGCTGTTGATGCAAAACTGATCTGCAAACACAAAGGGCTAATACCCGATTCAAACGTTAAGGCGTGCCAGCCGATTTGATCTTGCTATCGGCAAAGGTGATAACTCGAATACTTTAGTCCTGACAA
>Ga0182004_10001272_pt1 | contig 18127 bp, 9 predicted proteins | sample Sormic07211540_1_FD_120479 | JGI IMG/M metagenome (GOLD analysis project Ga0182004, IMG submission 120479) | Endophyte microbial communities from Sorghum bicolor roots, Mead, Nebraska, USA - 072115-40_1 MetaG | ecosystem: Host-associated > Plants > Roots > Unclassified | place: USA: Nebraska...
CATGAAATATTAAATATAGATAAAAACAAATACTAATTACACAGTTTACCTGTAATTCGCGAGATGAATCTTTTGAGTCTAGTTAGTCCATAATTGGACAATATTTGTCACAAACAAACGAAAGTGCTACAGTAAGCAAAACCAAATTTTTTTCCAAACTGAACAAGGCCTCAGCTTGTTTGCTATAGCAGTTTGCCCATGTGCGGACTTGTTTAGTTCTAAAAAATTTTACAAAATAGATATTATAGCACTTTTGTTTGTATTTGATAAATATTATCTAATAATGAACTAACTTTTAAAAGATTCGTCTCGTAAATTATAGGTAAACTGTGTAATTAATTATTTTTTATTTATATTTAATGCTTTATGCATTTGTCGCAAGATTCGATGTGACGAGAAATCTAAAAAATTTTGTAAATTTTTTTGGGAACTAAAAAAAGGCCGTGTTCATTGTTTTGTCTAGAAGGACTTTTTTTAGCACCATACCTGTGTCAGTCTGATTGTTTCCAACGACTGAAAAACACATGGATTGATGCTTTCTATATTTTTCCATCTGATTTTTTCTACATATAGGCTACTATTTTGTTTATTTTGTTTTTATGAAAATTAGTTCGTCAAGTAATTGTGGTAGAATTCTGACTGCAAGTGGCTACATAAAACATATGTTACAGTTGATTACAACAACATGTATACATTAATTGCTAAAGCTTGTCTTTGAAACCTTTCAATGAAATTCCCTGCTGAGAGGCCAGTTTCATTTGTTAATCTAAGGGCCTGTTTGACAGGGCTTCTCTTCGGCTCCGGCTCTGCCTCCTCTAGAGGAGTCCTGCCAAATGTTTTTCTGGAGAAGCTGTTTTTAAGTAAAAGGCGGAGGAGCCAGAGCCGCTTTGACGAAATCATAAATTATGTCTTCTCCAAAACAATTCTGACTTCTCTACAGGAGTCTCTCATGAAGAACCGTGGTAAACACCCTCTAAAATCTGCAAAGCTGGTGTATCAGTCTTGAAAATAGTGAAATGAAATTACCATTAGGATTGGCCTAAGCCACTTTCTGTTCGTCAATTGTCCTGTTGGAAGCAACATTAATTAGACCTTGTTTGATATAGTTAGATTTACATCAATTCATATGTGTTAAGTTGAATTCGAATACAACTTAAACCAAAATACATTTTAATCCTTGTAGATTCAAGCAATCCGATCCAAACAAGGCCTTAATGATTATTAATGACGACAGCGCCCCAACAATAATGTATGTACTCCACCTCCTCCGTGTACTTCAAAGGGCCATTTTGGGCCTCCTCAGAACATTCAACGGAGATCTCATCTCGGCGCGATACTAGCTGACACGGCTCGTGTTTTTTTTTTCAAGTTATTCTAAAATTTAATAGCATTATTTTTAAAATTTAAACAACATGGGTATAACTCATGAGTAAAATGTGTATGCTCATATGCTAATATACGGACGAATGTGAGCATATGTATATGTTGTCATTCGAATAAAAGAAAATGCTTGGTTTTTTTTAAAAGAAAACTCCAGCTAGAAATAGAGTTTCCATCCGAGAGGATGTATTCAATATGTAATTGTGATATAGTTAGATTTATAATTATACATATTATTTAAGTACTATAAGTTTATAAGTATAGTGTAATTTGAAAGACTATACCATGTGAAACTATTGCCTTATAAAAAAACAAATGGCGAGAGGATATTCCACGGAGGGGACAATTTCATTTTCTATGTTTTTTCGTCTAAATGAACACCCTTAATTATAGGATTGACCGATCCACCCAATTCTTTTTTTAAAAAAAATCAAATATATATTGATCTGTCCCATCTTTTTTTTTCCTTCAAAATTGAATTCCGAGGGCATCCAAACCTGCGGCACTGCAGAAGAGAGAAGAGGCAGTGGGGCCTCGCGCCAGGGCACCCCCCGTCGACCGGTGGGCCCACATACAAGACCTCGGTCATTTTGCGTTTACCCCCTCTGGAGAAATCGTATTCGTACAAGGAGGCTCTAGTCTGGAATCCGGTCTCTCCAGTCTCCACCAGGACTCTCAACTCTCAACGCCCCTCCTCCAGTCCTCCATGCCTTCTTGATCCCGACCACCGCAGCCGCAGGCAGACCAACCCAGCCTCGCCGTCGCCGTCGCCGGATTCGCCCACTCGCGACCTCAATCCCCGGCCGCCATGCTGGCCTCGGCAAGGTGAGTGATTCTAGTGGGGTTTGTAGATTTCGCCTCTCCCGTGGCCTACCAGCAAAGCGTTCGGCGGATTGCCTGACGGCGCTCCCCTTTCTGCGTGGCGTGGCGTGGCGTGCGTGCAGGGGGTTCTGGGCGCGGCACCGCCGCAAGATCCTCGTCTCCATGGGCGTCGCCGGGGTGGGGTACGCCGCCTACCGCTTCTACGACGCGCGACGCGCCCAGCTCGTGCGGGTCCAGCAGCTGCGCGCCATGGAGGAGCAGGCCGCCGAGGACCTCGTCAAAGACCAGTAAGAGCTTACTCTACTCCCCCTCCTTCCTCCCGCCCGAGGCTGGATTGCTTGGGTTTCTCTCTACTGCTGCTACTTCTTGCATTGCCTTTGCCCTTGGGGCTGCGCGCTCCTGTTCTTGATTGCTCCGCTGCCTGCCTCTGCCCTGAGAGGGGAATTCGCTTCGCCCCCCAATTCACAAAGCTCAGCCTGGGCCCTGGGGCTCCGCATGGATTTTGTCTAGTGTCTTGGTTGCGCTCGATTGGGTTGAGGGTTCATTCAATTCGCAGCTGAATTGGACCAGAACGATGCTAACTTGGCACTTGTTTTAGTAAGCTCACATGTTTTGATAGACCAGCTGACATAGGTTCTCGTCCCACCTTATTTAGGTTGTTTAGACCATTATTATCACGGATTTTAATGGTCATAACTGGCACCATTACATGTTCATGTTAATTACGTGATAGGGCAAATATTTGCTGGAGAAACATCGGGTCCACTTCTTATTTCTTCTGCTGTACTAGTATTAATCATAGAAACTGCTCCTGTTTCAGAATAAGCATGTGCCACCATATTTAGTAAACCAGCTTGCATTCTAATTCTTTTGAATGCTTCTATTTCATTGTAGGCTCCAGGCACACTTTGAGAAGGTGAAGAGGATCTGCGACACTACAACATTGCCTTTGGCCATGCATCATCTCAGTGATAAGGTAGCAAGTGAACTGGATATTTCGAAATTGACGGACAAGCTACGTCAAGGGAAGGTAGACTCAAGTGCACTGACACCAAAGGAGAAGTATGATACTTGGGAGGAGATTAAAATTAAGAGTATGCAATTTCTTATCTTATCTGTGCTATGCATAACTTGCTGGGTCTATTCATTGTCTAATCATAAATATGAATTTCTAACGATGTTATTGTTTTTCTGGCTTCTCCAATCTCTTAGGTTTCACAAAGACAGTTTCTTCAATGTGGGCAATGACATTGCTTAGCTTGTACGTTAGAGTTCAGGTCACCATATTAGGCAGGCATCTCTACTTAGATATTGCCCGGGGTACCAATGGTGCACAGTTGCAGGTAGATCTATGCTCCAGGCTCCACATTCTATGCTCAAGCATTTTCATATGAATGACTTTCATTTATTTCTTGCTCCACTTATTGATACCTGCACTCTAGATGGTTAAATAATTGCAATTATGTTAGAACACTGACTTAACTTGGGTTCAAGCTGCTTCCTGACATGGAAACGTCTCACTTCTTTTGTAGGCAGAATCTGACACCTTTAGTGAAAATGGACACAAGAGCTTCCTTGCAATGGCTGATTATCTTGTCACTGACAAAATCACTGCATTCATAACGCAAATGCAGCGTGCAGCAACAGAAGTCCTAAAAGAGTAAATATATCTTCTCCTATCCTTATGATAGTTGTAACCAGCAATTTCAACCAATCATGGAATATGCATCTATTTTTTTATAGCATAATGCTTGTTCATATTAAATGCTGAAATTCGTGCACACTGAATCATCAAAAGTATCCACACTTCTGTATTCAGTGCAAATTAGCTAGTTTTGTTTACAATGTCTCATTTCCTTTTTCTTGGAAATCCAATGATGAAAGTTGTACCATTAACTGCCTGTCAACCAGCTGGTTTGCAATGGCTTTCCAGCTACCTCATTTCTCAATTTGGATTTCGTTCCATCGTATCCAACTTGTGTCTTAAACAGTTTACAATTCTGAGTATCATAACGGTATCTGCTAAAATCTGCCCAGAATCTATATATATAAAAAAAACTACCCAGAATCAGTTAGGTGTATGGCCGCTTCTGCTGGTTCCCAGAAATAACTGTCTGGCTACTATCTGGAATTTTTTTTCCTGGTTGTGTATTTCCCCTTATTGATACTGAGTTTTGACATGTGAAAATTTTGCAGGAAGCAACTGAAAGACCGTATGAACATGGACCAAGTATTGCAAACAGTAATACAAATATTGGACACATTCATGGGTCTTTGTGAAGATAACTCATGGATAAATTATCTTGTTCCTGAGAATCCCTCTGTTTATGCACAGTTGATGGCTGTGTCCAGTAGTGGCTTTGATGATTCATCACTCCTGAATGATTTCAGAAAGCTAGACCAACTAATGTCTGAGACACGAATAGTACTGGCAAGGTAATATTGCATTATGCATTAAGCTCTGTTCAGTTATTGCAAGTTCACGGTTTGCATCACAACAATGCAGTTTTTCTTTGCTCAAATCTGTTGTTAACTTTGAATTCATTAATGCTTCTATCATTATCTAATAAATTACTTTGTAATCGTTGTCATATGCCATGTGACTTGTATTGACCTAACTTGTTACTTTTGCTTTTGTATACTATATATGGGGATCCAGAATGAGAAAGAGTAAAGCAAATTAATACAATTAGATGCTACAGTAGTTTCTCTATGCCATGCTATTATGAACTTCCTTTGTTGTATTTACCACAATCCTGAACTTCACTGGTATCATTAACATTATTATTTAATCTACAACGGAGCAACAAGGGTGCTCTGTATTTAGGAGTAGTCTTTTTGTGTGCATTAATGATGATTTGGAAAATATCATATTTGTATACATATTTATGAGCAGATGATAACAGTTACTCTGTTGCGACTTGTGAGAGAAGTTTTTAGTGTAAGGATGTGCCATGCACAGAATAATTATTTTCTCTGTCTGAAGCTAATGGCTTGCATGTGGTTGATTCTTTTGGTGTTTGTGGTTGCCTCCATGAGTAAATTACATAACCATTTGGACCTGTGTTATTGCAGTGATGATTTCAGAAATATCATGGAGAGGTCACTAAGGAAGATAGCAGAAGTGGTGGTAGAGGACCTGGCTGTGCAGATTGTAACTCCAGGATCGGGATTGCCCCTAGCGACGCTCTTGCCCAAAGTTGGTCATTTGAGTTCCCCGTTACTTGAGGAGCCAAACAAGAACAAACACATTCAGATCATCCGAAGTATGCCTGAAGTGGAACTCTTCTACACATTCCTCTACGCAAACATGCCACCAGAAGCATAATCTGTACATCGATGTGAAAAGAACACTTGCTTCTGAATTTTGGCTCCAAAGATCTGGTGGTATATGTGGATGTTGAAATGACTCCAAATCAGGAAACCAACAAACGTGGAGAGCCCATTGCTGCCCTGTATATACTGAGATATTCCGTTGTTGCTAACAGGAACTGAGTAAAGTTCCTTCCATTTGGATTCTTTCTTTCTTTGAAGTTTTGGTTGCGCACGTCTAGATAGAATCACACGCACTGGGCCTGCTATTTTTGCTATATTTTTGGGAGCTTACACGATGGCAGATGTTCAAATGTTTTACTGGCCACAAATGGTTAATGTATACATTGCAAGTCAGTTGAGTCTTGTGTTGGTTGAATGAATATTCGAGCCCACAGTTTGCGATCTGCAGGCATATGATTTTTCTTGTTCAGTTTTGCTTTGGGAAGAACTGGATTGACTGATTGTTTGAAGCAGCTGTGTTTCTTGCATTATATTGTGGTGAACTGTCATGAATTCGTACGAACTGATAACATCTGTTCATTCTGAGAATACGATTTCTTCTGGTTCCTATACATGCGTAGCCAATCCATTGCAGTCTAGGCTACTTTACATGTCATTAGTGCCAAAAGATCTGACACAAAGGTGGGGCCCAGAGAAGGGAAGCCTTACCTGTGCATAATTCTGCACGCAAGGTCTCTTCTTCCCAAACTCTCTGATGCTTCCAAACTTTGTAATTTTGTTTTGTTGCTGTTCGGTACTGAAATTTGGTTCAACCGTTGTGGAGAAAGATAGTGAGTACAGTAATAATCTTCGGTGGAGGGGAGATTATTACTGTTCTTGGTTTTCTATAAGGGGCCATTAAGTAACCAGTCCTAAGTAAGATTAGCATCGCATTGGCTACAAATGTTCCAATTCAGTTTGACACGAGAATCAACAATGGGGAGCAAGAAGATGATGACCTAGGGATGATTGGCGGAGCATTGTGTTATGTTTTCAGGAGCGTACACAATGATAATTGTTGTCTTACGGACTGCTCTGTAACTGTAAGCGGTGACCTCGCTCCACTCAGTCTGCAATATATTCTGGCCCACACGTCTGGTAAATATCTACAAGCATATGCTTAATTCCATTCCACAAATTTACCACGGAAAGAATTGAATTTCCTGAAAATTTTCATCCAACATGTAGTGCATACAAGTGCACGTCTAATTTTTGTTAATTCGGGAAATAGTACTTCGTCGTCTTCTTGTTCTTGCTCCTAAGCATGAAATTCTCCTGGCTTAAGATGCTCATTCAGATAGCAAGTAGGGCATACCACCAACAGCACATTTTCATGTAAAACGTGGGGAGCAGCCATCGTACAAGATTGGAAAGGATAAATGTTGTACTGTCTAACAATTCTGACCAAATATGACAAAGTACTTGCTAATTTTAAAGGGAAAATAATTGCACAAAAATAGGCATTGAAATGTATGACAACGAGAGGGGTGCCACAGGACTGCATCAAGCACTGTAAATTACTCCATGCTAAGTCATTTTACTAAAGAATATTGAAGAGCAATATTTATCGTAGAACAACTGTCAGACACATAAAATGAAATTTTGAAAAAGAAAATATGCAATATCAAAAACTGCTTTTATCAGCTACACTAGCAGACCTACATATCAGTAGTGAACATAGTATTGCAGTTTTAGTGCAATCCAAAACAACAGCAGAACTACCTTCGACGGAAGTACTACTTCCACTAGTATTCCCTCATGTTTGATTCGTTTCAAGGATCAGACACATAAACCAGCCTATTCAAAGGCCAAAGAATAAATCTGCAAACGAATCCTACATGCAAGTGATTTGTGCACTGTATTATTTAGCTGAAGAAACTAAGCTTTGTTTCTCCTCATCAAACTCTTTGCTGTCATTGCCCTCCTTAGGTTGTTCGGGTACCAGCTCACGCTGCGCTGCGCTGTTTCCTTTCACTGTAACTGATTGCTGATAGAGTACTCCACCGACAATAGTGAACAGTAAGCAAACCAAACCATATGCAGTTGCATGCTTGTCCCAGATCATGACATTGATAGCCACGGTGAGGAACTTATTCACAACCCCAGTGACGGTAAATGCGGTTGCTGATACAGCTCTTCTCGCTGCAAAACCAAAGAAACTAATGAGCAACCCAAACACGCATGACAATGCCACTGCTACAAAGGCATCCAGGTGAAACCAGCCTTCGCCCCTTGATTCCATCGCTGCAAAGACTGACTTGTGCTCCCCTGTAAGGAACCAAAAGATCGGGGCCAGCATCAAGGAAAGAAAGTTGTTGTAAAGCACAAAGCCCCAGGTGTTGAGCCCCAGGTTTGTCACAATGTGCTTGATGTACACCATTTCAGTTGTTATGGTCACCAGATATGCAAGTGCCCATGAGTATGCTGTGATGCTGAATGCTGAATCTGTCATCACATAGCCAACTGCTCCTCCCAAGATGACCACAAGGGATAGGAATGTGAACTTTGATGGACATGGTTGCTTCCTGAAAGTTGTGTCGGCAATAGCAACCAAAAGCGGGGTCAAGGATCTGAAAACTATGAACGTATCTACATTGGCATGGCGGAGGAGATTTGTATTGGTGAATATGGCTAGGTAGAAGACAAGAGCAGCCGGTGCAAACTTTTTTGCAGTCTCCAAGTTGAAGGGGTCATGGGTGAGAAAGCCGAGCTTTCCAAGGATCCAAACACCACCAGCAGATGTCAAGTACTGTAGAGCAGTTAGGAGGCCAGGGTAACCGAACTTTGTCACAGCATACTTGTTGATGATTGAGAGCAGACTCGAGCACAGAGCGTACCCAACCACGAGGCTGCTCGTAGCGTAATACTGCTTCGCCATCAGAGCAGAATGTTCACCTGCAATCGGTTCAGTGTTAGCAAAGCATTCAAATAGCAAAACTAATTCCTAGATAGTCCAACTACACAGCAGTCTGTTTTGCTTCTGAAATAAAATAAAGCAAGCCTAGGCGCATAACAATGAAACACACACATACTATTGAATTGCTAACTGGTTATAAAAATTTCAAGGTAACAACATCAACAACATGGAGAATTGGAATGGTCAACAGAATGCCAGATTTCAAGTCATTTTCTCCGAGATTTCAGACAATTTATCAATAGATCTACAAAAAATAATTAATTGACACTACTTGTAACACAAAATTACAACTCATGCCACATTAGGGCAGAGATGATTGATCCACTGTGCTTGCTGGCTCCTTAGAGCAGTAGAATTTACTTAAACTACTGGCCCAAACCCGGACTAAGGTGTAACACACCAATTTATATGAATAGAAGTATGTGTATACGAATACTAACACCGACAAATCTTCCAATGTAGAAACAACACCAAGTACTAAAACTCCAAATAGAAGATACATCGTTTCGCTCACCAGACAGTAAACGTTCCAAAATGTAATGAACAATTGGCGGCTTCACATCACAAAGCTCAACAGCAAGGGAAACAACCCAAGTAATCAGGTGACGGGTTTCAACGACCGAGTCCACCACACCGGACAAAGATTTCAACAAGCGGAGGCTAATGTTGGCGCTCGAATCACGCGGCCAATCAGCTACCAATTGTATGAGGAAAGATTTGGGCCCAAAATCCCAATTTGCCTAGTGATTTCTGCAGATTTCTTGGATATGCGTGTTGCCAAGAAAAGGAAAGGGAAACTGAAAAAGCCAGTGCGTGCCTTCAGCAGATCCTGGAGGACCGAGTGCGGCCGTCCCAAGAGACAATCTGACGAACGGAGCGGGGAGAAGGAACGGGGGAGCCGGGGAGTGAGAGAGGCGTACTGAGGCAGTCCCAGGCGCAGCCGCATTCCGTCCGCCGCTGGGTGTGGGGCTCCTCCGGGGCTTGTGCAAGGCAAGTGCAATGCCTGGCTCTGTGTGTGTGTGTGGTGTGTGTTTGTGTGTGTGGCCTGGGATGGGAGCTGATTGGTTTATATGGTGACTTGAGGAGGAGAAGGAAGAAGCTTCAAATCCAAACCAATTAAAAAAGTTGAATGTGATCACATCACAGGGACTTAATATGTGAAAGCGATAGATACTCTGTGCTTGGACCTATCCATTGATAATTCTGTATACCTGTTTCTTGCATGCAATTATGTACTCCTTTTCGATAGACAAAATACATATCTAGGTTGGCACAGCTTCATTCAAAACCCATATCTAGGTTGAGTCTATATTTGTAGACTCTTGCATGTTAACTACAAAAGATCTATATTTATCTATCTATCTAGTTCAAATCTATTTCACATTGGCAGTATGAAATACTTGTACAATTTTTACTTGGCTTTTATTATGAATAATATAGGTGTCCCTTCCCCTATTCCGATCTTTCTTTTTTGTTGTGGCATGCAGGCTTTGATCTTATATGAATCGATGATGCCCCCAAACTGAAAAATGACTTAAGGGTGAATATATGTGTATACATACGTGTGCCTCAAGCAAAGTTTGTCTTGCCTTGCCAATCGAGAATTGTTGTGGCGATATGTGTTGGAATAGGTGGTTAATATATATAACTTATTACCTTTATTTGCTAATGCGGAAGAGCAAATCTTGCATTGATCTTGTGATAGTTTACTATCAAAACATTCTTTAAGATAAAGAAATTAATGCCAAAGTCTGCTGTCAAAACATGTCTCGAAAAATATTCTATTAGTTCGATCTAAGACCCAAAAGTTAACTGAAATGACCAAATTTAATTGCTTAGTCTTTAGTACGATCCTGTAATTATACCCGTCTTCATTTTTATTAGATAGCCAAAATCTTGAGAAAACCAAAGACCGAACGTATATTTGATGAGACCCAATGTCGACCCTGTAAAGTGGTAAGGTTTTGGACTTTTGATCTCTTGAACCGACGAGGCAAGACAAGATAAGCTCGTCTAGGAACCAATCAATCAATTAGAGCACGTTCACTTGTTTTATCAGCCATATTTTTTCTACCAGTTAGTAGTATTTTTTCTCACAATAAATGAAACAACAGTAATTTTAGCCATGACTTTTTAGACCAGCGAACAAAAGCGACTGCCTACGTTAAATTAGTTAAGGAAGGCGAGCGGTGGCAAATACTTTGCCTATCTCCGTTAACCCAAAACACTTGCCTGCAGAAAAAAATTGTGTAGTATAGTGTATAACTACATCAAAGTGATTTAGATATTTATACTTATTATGGTCTCAAATATAAACAAATGATTTATCTAATGCTCTTGGCGTATGTGTAGCTCTAGATTCAAAATTTCTTAACAATGCAAATATCGGATCCAAGAAATCCACCCGGAGGGAGGGGGGTGTTTGTCACTGCTTTGCTCCAGTTTTTCTAACTTTGCTCCACTAACTTCGCCATGGAGCAACTTCACCGTGGAGTTTGTAGAGCAGGTGATACTGGCACATGATTTATTATGCCCCTGATTGACTTCCAGCTCCACCTTTGTTTGGAGCGGAGTTCCTGGAGTTGGGGGTGTTTGATAATACTGAGCTAGAATAACAGAAGCAGAGTAGTCCCAGACACTCTCTGAATATCATGTAGGCACAGTGGATTTCTTTTTTTTCCCTAACCAACGTGGAGTACTCACCGGGTCAAAGTATCTTCATAAAAGTAAAGTCTACATGAGTAACTGTAGTTAAATTAGTTTCATATGTCAAAATTACTTTGAAACCGATTGTTGTTCAATTAAACCAACAATGAAATGTTAACTTTGGAGATTAACTCCATACTTTATAATTCCTAATAAACTGTTGTACTACTTTAGTAATACTTTTCAGCGAATGAATAGTATTTTTCTCAAACAGAATTTTAGCATAAGCATCAACCTACGCTATAAATATTGACAAGTTCTCACCGGAGAGGCGTAGACGGTTCAAGCAAGAAAAGATAGGCTTTCTTCCCGATCTACCTTATCTTCCTTCAAGGACGAACGACTGCTACTCCTTTTGAGCGCTGACTATGACTGATCAAAATTTACGCATCATGGCCTCATTGATCGCAATGACCTCGGTACACGCGAGTCTCAAAGACTTAAATGTATATTAGAGCATCCTTTCCCCGTTGAAAACTGACAAGTGGCAGCATAGAATTCCGAGCTAATGACCATTTTCTGATACAGTACATGCATATAGTAGAACAATTTATGAATACCGAGACTGCAGCCCTACTCGATTTGAGAACAACTTTTGTTTAAAGCAAGTCAGATCACTCTGCACTTTGCGGTATAAAAGATCTGGTCTCTACCTCTCCCCCTGAGATCGGGCATCAACTTCACTTTGCGGTATAAGGGCACTCCCAATGCAAGACTCTATCACAGAGTCCAAGACAATTAATTACATATTATTTATGGTATTTTATTGATGTGGCAGCATATTTATTGAAGAAAGAGGTAGAAAAAAATAAGACTCTAAGTCTTATTTAGACTCCAAGTCCACATTGTTCGAGGTAATAAATAACTTTAGACTCCATGATAGAGTCTGCATTGTGAGTGCCCTAAGAGATCTGAACCCAAAAAAAAAAAGGCACCTTTGACCATTTTCTTTTCTTTTCTTTTCAGAACAATGTAAAAGAGCTTTTACTACTTTACTAGGAAAAAAATAGCTCGATAGTCCACACCAAACTCTAGTTGGAATATAAACCCTGGTTAATTCTGGTATACAGAGTTGACAAACAAGTACCAGTAACTTTTTGAAACTGAGTGTTCCAAAAGTTTGATTTCTACTCCCTCTGTTTCAAACTATAGGTCTTTTGACTTTTCTAGGCACATAATTTTTACTGTGCACTAGATATACACTGTCTAGATATGTAGTAAAAAATTTTGTACCTAGAAAAGCTAAAACAAGTTATAATTTGGAATGCAGGGAGTATTTTCAAATGAGTATGGATGGTGTAATAATAGGTCACATCAAATCGAAACTGACAAAGCAAGAGTTCCAAGTCCAACTAGCTACACTTCAAACATTGTTCTTTATCAGCTAATTCTTTCTAGGCCTGACGAGAGCATAAGGGAATTAGGCCGATCGCTAGTGCTTGAAGACGACCAAAACAGCAGTGCAGTTATCCTTGCATCGCCTCTCGCGAATAGCTTCCTTCACGAGGCGGCGCACTGCGAGCGTGGCTGATGAGGTCTCCTGCAGTATTTGTAAATTGAATAAAAAATGCGGGTCAAAGAGCAGAACTATGGGTGAAAAACAGAAAAAAGAGCTAAGCTATAAGAAATACTACCTCCGTTCCAAATTCTAAGTCGTTTTGACTTTTCTAGATACATCTTGCGTAGCTATGGACCTAAATATACACTATGCCTAGATACAAAGTAAAATCCATGTATTGAGAAAAGTGAAAACGACTTATAATTTGGAACATAGACAGTAACTATCATCTATGTTCAAGTATGCCATTCAGATTTCGTAATAAATAGCCAGTATGTAAAACTCATGGTATACTGGGTAAACATTTTAACAAGTGAATCTAATATCAATTTGTCTAAATAGGGTTACAGAATTCCTACCAGTGTCTTCTGATTATAGGCTAAATGGTTTTTAACATAGTAGAGAACACATTATCTGTTCTTAATATAATAGATATGCAGCTCTACTATGTCTTAGGAAAAAAAAAGAACACATTATCTGGTAAATACAGGGAAATACAACTACATATAGATTTTGGATCGTTGGGGAAAGAACCTTCAGCTGATTCTGAACAAATTCAACAGCATCGCCTGGCCCAAATACCTGGGTACACAGGTATAAATCAAATTTCAGGGTTTAGAAACAATAACTGGTGCAGAGCAAACTAGAGGGAGGGAAATGAACATACTCCCCATAAGCCATCGCACCCTAGAATGATGAAATGATCTTTCTTTGTAAGTTCAAAGGAGTGGACATCTGGAGTTGCAATCAACCCAACCTGCATTGTTTTGAAGTTCAAACTGAAAAATGAAAATTTACAATGAAAAGAAAATAATGGCAGCACTTTCCCCTTTACAGTATGAGCCTTTTAAGAGTGCCCAAAAAAATTATTCACTAGACAACCTTTCTTTTTGCTAATATAATACAGTCCATCATTACAGTGTGCATAAGTCAGCATGTGAACCTCTTGTCCTAATACAAACACATGACTCTTGGATGTCACAATTACCATAAAGATAATTGAAAATTTTGATGATACAAGAAATTTTTTGGGTTTATGTTAAAGATTTTCTTGTGTTTCCATCGACTCTGCTGCACTGACCAAGTGACTTTTTCTTTCAAAGGCACATCATATATTCGAAAAAGTTAATCACATTTTAAGAAACAGTAAATCAACTAATCCTATTTACAACTATGTATCTTCAGGAACTTACATAACCAAATTCTTTAGTGGTTAAATCCTAGAGAAAAATATATTAGACCACCATGGCAGAACTAAGGCATTTTACATGTAGCTCACCCAAATTCAAGCCAAAGAGGACTGGAACCAGGGTGTGCTGGCTTACATTACACATCCTCACCTCCTAGCCACTAAGCTAACTTAATTCCTCATTATTGACTATAAAAGTTTCAAGAAGCAGTATTCTTATTTCTTAATAGTATATACAATAAAATAATCAGCGAAGCCACATGTCTAGCATACAGAGCAAAGATTGCTGTGCATCATTGCTGTACATTCAACTAAGTAACCAAATACCATATATTTTCCAAATAAACAGATAAAAGAGCAGACTCAAGTAGTGACCAAATAAGCTTTTATCAGCAAACCTTCTTAAATTGGCGATCACCAAATGCCCTTGATACTTCAATACGACCTTGTAATCTTCCATTAGAACCAACAGAACCTCCAGCCTTAGTAAGAGCACAAGGTGAAAAGTCTCATGAGTTAGTATCGATATACAAATAAAAATCTAATTTCCCGAAACAAAAGTTTGAACTAAATAGTGCATACTGATATCATAACCATAACAGAGGGAACAAAATGAGACCGTAGAAAAATAACGAAGGGGCAACTCTTTACAAAGCATGTACTACACAAGTCCTAGCAATAAAACTGAGTGATAGAATAAAGGCTAGGTGGGTATACACAGAATGGATACATAAGTGTTCATCTCCAACTGTTTATGTAACAATATTTTGAAAATAAATAAATGAAAAGATGATCAGCAAGGTAAGAGAATTCAGTGCTTCAGTTCATATCTCTACCATAGTCAAACTAGATACAAACGATATGATAACATAAAATGGATACAGCACAATTACATTGGCTATTATAAGTTCTATAACAAAGTAGGGATTAGGGAATTGGTGACAACAAGTGACGGTACATATAACAGAAATTGTTGAGGTTCCTTATGAAACTGATGAACTTAAGTCAGCAAAGGAAAAGTGAGAAAAGAAATGAAATTGAACATATAAAACATATTACCTTCTGGATTCGGGAGCGCTCCTGTGGAAAGATGGCTTTATGTTCTCTTGTCAAAACAATAGCCTTTAGTTGACTTTTGGTCTCATTAACCATACCTTCACCCTCGGTTGAAACAGAACGAGCCAATACTGCTTTAGCATCTCCAGCATTCGCAACTACAACCTAGATTTTTTAAGACAATAGGAAACATTGTAGAATGGGTTTTACTTTGATTTGACACTTCCATGTTGTAAATTGTAAATTGTAAATAAGAAAGCATGCTAATCGTATTAGATTACTTAGCATTCAAGTACCAAATGGATCACGACGTGTCATCTAGTTTCTTACACATAAGAAACCAATGTGTGGATTATGATGTTTGCATATGAACTTATAGCAGATAACATTAGGGATGGCAAACTTTAAAGAAAGCACGTGGGCGATAAAAAAAATCATGCACCCAGTGAAGAAATTCCAGATTTTCTGACGCAGAATGGAAACTAAACCTACATATTTACTGAAGAAAGAAACAATGGCATAAAACAAGCCCCCAATGTTCTAAAAGACAAAACAAACAAAAAAATCCCAAGATCGAAACTTTTCCTGGATACTGTTTACTGACCGTCTGTCCTAGGATCCAAACGCATACAGCTGTCGCACCATCTTGCCAATTTCCTACAGATGTTATAATAGGACATGAGTATTCATAGTCACGACACAAAAGTAACCAAAAGGAAACTACTGGAATCTAGACAGCAGTGTTTTTGAACACACCAATTTTCTTGGCAACACCAAACACGTACTGGACACAATTAAATGTCTCTTACAGCACCATCGTAACAATGCATTAATGATTTCTAATTACTGAAGGAGGTGATATATGACCTTAGGATGGATCTACAGTTCTACACAGTACATTTCTCAGTAATATGTCACAGCTTACAAGAAGGTAACTCTGAAGAATACTAAATACATAAGCAAACATGATAGCCTTGCCAGGTACTTGTACTATCATGTATGTAGTCACTATACTAGGCCCAAGATCTACTGGCAGGGCAAATCTATATAATAAGTGCCTAGATAGTGTAGAACACAGTGGGTATCGCAGATGAACAGAAAAAAAACTGTTTCCTACCTTTAGTACTTTCTTGCAGTAAAGATTCATCAGTCCTACGGAAACCTGCAGGCAGAAATAAGCATTAGAGAACTTACAAAATACCAATCCCAAACATTTGATTGACACTGTAAGAAGGGAAAAAAGAAGAAGAGAGAAGCATCAAAGTTGCACAGAGAGACATTAGCTACAGAGTCAAAATGCTTACAAGAAAACAAAAATATTAAGAAAAGGTTTAAGTCTATTATATCCCTCTTGAAACCTTAAGACAGCATACAAGGTGGAAATCCCCATTTACAGTACTCCAGAAATTATGTATCATATTCTAGAATGCTAGCTAGTGAAATAAATTGTTAATTCTATCACAAGCTCATCAATGCAGCAGCATAATTTTCGTAAGGTCAAGTTTGTTTCTTATGTGAATAATAGACTATGTGAATAATAGACTATGGAATCTGGAAGTATCAAAGAATAGTGAGAGAGTGAATCAAACGAAAAATTGAACCCATTTGAAAAGTAAGATTCTGAGCATGGCAAATCTAGAAGTAGAATATTCTCTCTTACAGTACAGACTGAGACTAGTAGTGCCTAGACAGGCTAGGAGCAAGTAATAATTAACTTTGATGCACTGAATACCTTCAATTACGGCCTTCTTTGCAGCTTTAACATCCATCTGCAAAACAATTGGGCAGTATTTAGGGACGAAAACAGATTGGATACGAACGGATATCTTACATTTGTTTTCATATTTCTGTCCGGATTCGAATTCGAATACGGATAGTGTGAACCATGCTGGATAGGATATGATTAGATATCAATGTCATAAATGTACGATTTGAGTATTCAAATATGGATACAATATTGGATGTTGAATATCCGGACTTGAATATGAACGGATATAAACCCCTCTAAACAGATTCTCGAATACGGTCAAAAAATATCCGTACCGTTTTCACCCATAGCAGTATTTAAGACAGGTGAATCTAAAATGAACTAGGAATATCTTAATTATGAATGGCATGGCAAATCAACAATTTAAATCATGGACATTTTGCATAGCAAGAAAATGTGAAGCTATGGAACCTTAGCAAAAAAAAATGCCCACAAGAGAAGTTGAATACAGAATAAAAGCATCAATAACAACTAATGGAAACACTCAAAAAAGCAGCAGAAAAGGTAAACAGACCAACTCACGTGGTAATCCTGCAGCGATGACATTCTGATGCAAATGCTTCTGTGCATAATCTGCCGCCAAGCGACCACCATGCCCATCATAAATCGCAAAATGCGCGCACCTGCACCATCCAGCACACCTCAAACTACACGCATCAGCACAGCAGTGCACGTGGGTACTTAACATGAACAGGAAAGATGATCACCTCAAACTTCCTGGGGTTTCTGCATCAGCATTGGGGAGCACCACCCAGGCGTCCTCCATAGTGTGCCTGCAGCCCTTGTCCTCGGCCGCATCTGCCTCGACGGCAGTCAGTACCATCTTCCGCTCGCCCGAAACCTGAGAGTTTGCAGCGGCTTCCCCATCCGAAACGCATTTGGCCGATGGCGCTTGGCTATCCTTCTGGCAGTTTCTCCTAGCTTCAGCATCCATTTGCTGTGAAACACTAGCCTTTACACTGCCCCCCGTTTCAGAAGCAGTGTCGGTGCCTTTGAGGCGCTTGGATGTACCATCATCATCAGTGGAGCTGCCTTCACGCTTCTGATGAGCCATGGTGATTATTTATTTATTGGGCCTAGAATCCAAACAGGGGGCGGAACTTAGTGAGGAGACTATGCTCTGAAATTTCGCAACTCAATTTTTTTTTTGAAAAACAAAAAAAAAAATCACCTGAAACATGCAGCACAGTCATGGGCGCATCCATTATAGGGCATGGTTTATATCCGATAATTGGTTTTGCCAGAAATCGAAGTTAGTGGGGTATGTAATACACATATATATCCATGGAAATTGGGTCAGATCCGAATCCGAATACAAATAGCTTACTTAGGGTTTCGGGTGCTCGATTTCGCAAAGAGGGAAGTGAAGGGAAGGAAGGGACGAACGCGTACCTGTCGCTCTTCGCCGGCTAAGGG
>Ga0182004_10001273_pt1 | contig 18124 bp, 12 predicted proteins | sample Sormic07211540_1_FD_120479 | JGI IMG/M metagenome (GOLD analysis project Ga0182004, IMG submission 120479) | Endophyte microbial communities from Sorghum bicolor roots, Mead, Nebraska, USA - 072115-40_1 MetaG | ecosystem: Host-associated > Plants > Roots > Unclassified | place: USA: Nebraska...
AATATTTTAGAAACAGGTCTTTAGTTTTGGCCCAACAAAGAACAGCTCAGTAAGAAGGACTGAAGGAGAGCAGTGCAGAGTCACCCTCACGAACTCACGCTCTGCTCTTACATCTTGTCCAAACTAGTTTTTTTAATGTTCCATGTTATTCCCATTAGAATCATGTACTATATTATACCTTATTTGCAAAGTTTTCTTAAGAATATCTATTATGTATATAGTCATATACACTATGGTGTATCTATCGAAGTTTCGTCATTGAAAATTGGCCCTAGTCATTGGTAAATCCTGAGTCCGCCACTGGCAATAAATGAAGTAAAAATTAGGGACCAAAGTTCCAAACATTCCACTAGTTTTTAGCTCAGAATTTAGATTTTAGAAAACATAGTTCTTAAGAATCCAAAATTGATCCAAACGAGGAATATTTCAGAGCTACGGACCATGTAAAAGAGCGGATGGAGCTGAAATCTCAGCTAGAAAATTGCTATTCCGAGGGCGGTTCATTGGAAACTATCCCCTAGGTGCAGGTGCAGGCAGACATATAAATACTTTTTATATATTTAACACACAAGTCATAACATTGGATCTAGGGCTACATAGAGCTTCTCGTATGCCAAATTGGATTTTGCATACTGATCGTGGTCCCTTAAAATGCATCGTCCTGCTAAACACCACTCAATTACGACGATTATAATATACACAAGTACAAGAGATGGCCCATGTTGCAGGCAAACTGCACAAACTTACTTTTCAAAATACCCCCCCGCCCCCCCAAAAAAAAATTCAAAAAGATTTCTCCTTGAAGTCACATATATACAGTGACGAAACCAACGAGTTTGATTAAGAGGGGCTAACAAATATGACTTTATCATATCTATAACTCTTATAAAGCTAAACCCTATTAGATAAATTCTCTCTTCATGCAAGGTGTTCACATCATTACTCACTAAGTGACCCACTAAATATTTTATCTCTTCATGCAAGGTGTCCACATCGTTCCACACTAAATCCATGTCATTCCATATTAATTACAAAAAAATGACTATGTCATCTATATCATGTGAAATACTTTAAATCTTTAATCTATTAACATACAAGTCATGTACATACACTATTTGTTTCATCACCAATTAATTCCTCTATAATATAACCAAATATTAGTTTTTGTTCTATTAGCTTAGCAATTTTTTACTAGATCTAATACAATAAAATACATGCAAATCAAATTCATATGCATACATATATAATAGACTGAATACCATATAGTAATACTATGTATAAAATGATTTATTTTTTAAAAAATCCCGCAGTAACGCGCGGGGAATTCACCTAATACTCTTATAAAGCTAAATCCCATTAGATGAATTCTCTCTTCATGCAAGTTGTCCACATCATTCCCCATTAAGTAACCCACTAAATGTTCTATCTCATCATGCAAGGTGTCCACATCATTTGTTTCAACATCAATTCCTCTATAATGTAACCAAATATTAGTTTTTCTTCTATTAACTTAGCAATTTTTTACTAGATCTAATACAATAAAATACATGCAACTCAAATTCATGTACATGTATACATATATAATATACTGAATACCATATAGTCATGCTATGTATATAATAATTTATTTTTAAGAAAGTCCCGCAGCAATGCGTGGGGAATTTACCTAGTTTTTTAGTATGATAAAATATCCATAATTATATGTTTGAAGAAATTTTTAAAAAATATTATACTATTTCTTACCAAAATCATCATATTTGAACAAAAAATAGATGAAATTTATATTTTTTGTACTATAAATATTAATATTTACATAGGTGTTTAAAGGAATGATTGAGCTTAGGTGGGGCACTGCCCCTACTAGCCCCTCTGATTCCGCCACTGCATATATAATGAACATTTGAAAACATTGGTAATAATCCAATCACTAGACTATCCGTTCTTGTTTGTTATTAATGGGATGGTACCCGATAGAGTTAGGTGCCGATCGATGCAAATGTATTCATCGGCGATACAGTCCCTAACAATTGAAATTCTGCACGTAGTAGGTATAAATGTTTGCACCTGTGTGTTATTACTGCACTAATCCCTAACATTGATCACATATGTCAACGAAGGTTCTGTAAAAATGTCTAAGAGCATGTACAACCCACAGACGAAAGGTCGTCTCTAAGAGACAAGAATCTAACATAGAGACAGTTAAAGGGACAGTTCGTGCAACCAAAGACAGTGAGTCGTCTATAAACCATTTAATGCTTTGCATATAGCGAAGATCAATCGTGAATTTTATTATGTATACTATTTTGCTACTGTTTGATAGATAGATACACAACATGATCAAAGAAGTTCATCGGAATTATATACATGCACAGATAGAACACAAAAAAATGTTTAGAAATTTCAGAAATAGAATCAGGGTTATTATTTTAGTAAAGAAACTTTGCAACAGAAACTACTCACGTAATAGCGATGAGATTCGGTGTTTAGCACAAAAGTATTCTGCGCTGATCTTCACTAGCCATCTCTTAAAGAAAAGAAAAACTTTAAAGCCATGCTAGATTTCTTCTAACTGCATAACAGAGAAGGGTGGGCTGCACACGCCGCCACGCGCAGCTCGCAGCTCATAGCGGAGCTCGCCCACCGGCACACCTCGCGCTCCACCTGCACAGCTCGCGGCGGCTGGGCAGAGCCCGCCTGGCGTCCCCACATCTCGCGGTGGCTGGGGCAGAGCTTGATCGGCGAAGATGCAGAAGCTGCCCACGCCTGGCTTCCCCGCCTGATGCCTCCGCAACTCATATTTTTCCTTATCCTCTTCGATTCCTCCTCGATTCCTCCTCGCTTGGACATTGGTATCGCAGGGATGAGCTCGAAACGAAAGGAATTTGGTGTGATAACTCAACTCCCTCCCGCACGAAGCGTGCACATGGGATCTGAGTATCGTCGAGTCGGAGAGACAAAGCCGTACAACGCTTCTGGAGCCGGCTTCTGCGCCTTGGAGCACGGGCTTTTTCCGTCGCTTCACGAGAGGACGCGGCCTCCGTCAGCAGCTAAGAGACGGGTGGAAGAGACCCGTTGTACATGCCCTAATGAACAGAACTGCAACTCCGCTAGTGTCGCCGACTTCTGACTTGCTTGGGTATATAAAATTTTTTTGATGAAAATCTGGATATACATAAGTTTCTGACCATTTTACCCTTTTGATTTGGTTAACTTAATTGTTTCTGGTACAATATTGCTTTTAGTATTTGTGTATAACTATGTGCTTGTTTGGACTAACTATTTTGTTCCGAGTGACATTAAGCTACGTGTAGTTTGACATTAAGCTGCGTATATACGAGTAGTTTGCAAATCCTATTGTAGCAACATGTACGTGTTGCGTGAATTGTACTACCTTCATTCTAAAAAAAAATATCTAAATACATTTTTTTGTTAAAGTATTAGAAGATATAGATAAAAATATTAACATTTAGGATAAGAAATAGATATACTATAATAATATATCTCATAACAAATTTAATGATATTTACTCTCTGTATACTCACAAAGTAAGTTGTAAAGATAGCGACACGGTCTTCAAAACCTAACTTTTACTCATTGTTTTTATAAAAATATTTATTAAAAAGTGGTATATGTATATTTTTATGAAGTTATTTTTCAAGACAAATCTAGTCATATGTTTTTTACATTTCCACACTCAACAACTTAAAGTTATTTATAATTATATTTTCTATTTAATTTAAACTTTATCCAAAACGACTTTTCTTTATGAATAGGGAGAGAGTATATTATAACTATTGGTATTTAAGATACTTTAATTTGATAGCACTGTGTCAACAAAAGAGCATGCGTCATGCGTGTAGTGTACTCACACCTCACAATTAAAAAAAACACAACAATTCTATTACCTGGCCCGGTGGAGAGGCGGGAAAAAACAATCTCTGCCGCCCATTTCCTTTCGTTGCAGCTGTCCTGTTCCTTATCTGACGTCGATCGCACTCGCAGTATAGCTATAGCACCTTCCATCTCTCGCGCTCTCGGTGGTGTCATGCAAGTCAGCGAAGCCAGGCGAAGCGACCTCAAGAGCGCCGTCCCAACATCCACCAGACCACCAAAGCAACAAAAAGCACGCGATCGATCGGTACAATTCTAGAAGCCCCTCCCCTGCCTGCCTCTCAGCACAAGTGCGTTGATTCCTGCTCCCACGAGAGGACAGCAACGAGCGAGGAGAGGGCGGAAAATTCCAGTTCAATTCGTTTTCTTCTCCTTTCTCCGTCGCCGGCGCCGGCCATGGCTAGTCGTCTTTCCGCCATTGCGTGACTCGCAGGTTCCTGGACTGTGGCCTCAGCTGCCGGGCTCTGGTATGGAGCCTTTTTCGACCCCCTCTTCTGGTTCCTCTTCTTGTTGTCTGCCTGCCTAGCTCGGTAGCAAATTGCTGGTGTGGTTGTCTCTGCTTGTTTTTGTTTCCTTTGGTCTTGGAATATCAGGGATTTGTTTATTTCCTTGTGGCCGTCAGTCTAATAATACTGCTTGTGTGTTCTTTGTTTATACCGTAAGTCGGCAAGTGATATGAGAATCAAGATTTGTCTTTTGAGGAAACACCGAGATCTTGATGCCTACCTCTACCTGTAGAATTCATGTTCTTGTTGATACAATTTCGGCTTTATCAGATGTGTTGTTTTCTTGGTACAGTGTAAGCATACCATCAACCGAACAGCTCGAAGGACACAGGCAACAGCTCGAAGGACACAGGCAACTGTTAGGTACAAGAGCTTAGGCCTTGTTTAGTTCCAAATTTTTTTGCAAAATAGACACTGTAGCACTTTTGTTTGTCTTTGACAAATATTGTCTAATCATGGTCTAACTATTCGTCTCACAAATTATAGATAAACTGAGCAATTAGTTATTTTTTAATCTATATTTAATGCTTCATGTATGTTACGTAAAATTCGATGTGACGTGGAATCTGAAAAGTTTTGCAATTTTTTTTTAACTAAACAAGGCCTTATTTCACCCTAACTCCTCCAAAATAGCAACCCGGCAACGTTCTTTTCGTTTATGGAATTATTAGCAGCCCCATAATGTAGGAGTACGTTCCTATCAGCAATCAGAATAGATACATAGACATGCCCTCAAAAGGAGCCAGGTATTTGTTCAGTTCCATTTTGCGCCTGGATGCCAGGTCCGTGAATTACTTGTTTTTACATGTTTTTTTGTCTGTTATTATAGTTGGTTAGGACGCTACCTTGCCAATGGCCTACAGAATAATAAAACCAATTCAACGATGATATAGTGCACCCAAAGGGGAAGATATCCTTTCTGTTCTTCGTGGAAACAAACCATCAAACACGCCAGTGTGAGTGTATGCAGAAATGGAGCACAATTCCTGGACGTAGTCTACAACTAATTCTTTATCTTTTTTCGAAGTATATAAACCGTTCAGTCTGAAAACGAAGTATTGCTCTATGAATCAGTGACATGTAAAATTCAGTAACCCTGATATTTACATATATGGTCAAGTAAAATCCCATTCGAGTAGCATGCTTTTTAATTGGCGTCAGGACTCCATTTACCTTTGTGTTGTCTTTTAAGAACAAATCTGCATTCACGTCAGTGAGAGTGAATGCAGAAATGGAGCCCAAATCCTGGATTTAGTCTACAATTAATTCTGTATCCTTTTTTTTCAAAGTGTATAGGCTCTGTTTAGATTGCTGATGAAAATTTTTTTGGTGTCACATCGGATATGTCGGAAGGATGTCGGGAGGGGTTTTTAGAAACTAATAAAAAAACAAATTACATAGCTCGTCAGAAAACCGCAAGACAAATCTATTAAGCATAATTAATCTGTCATTAGCACATGTGGGTTACTGTAGCACTTATGGCTAATCATGGAGTAACTAGTCATAAAAGATTTGTCTCGCGATTTTCAACCAAACTGTGTAATTATTTTATTTTTTATGTACATTTAATGTTCCATGCATGTGTCTAAAGATTCAATGGGATGGATGAAAAAAATTTGGATGGGAAATGTCTCGCGATTTTCAACCAAACTGTGTAATTATTTTATTTTTTTATGTACATTTAATGTTCCATGCATGTGTCTAAAGATTCGATGGGATGGATGAAAAATTTTTGGATAGGAAACTAAACAGGGCCTAAACCGTTCAGTTTCCATGAAAATGTTCTGAAAACAAAGTATTGCTTTATGAATCGGTATTATGTAAAAATTCAGTGATCCTGATATTTACATATATGATTGGCATGCACCAGTACCATGCTTTGTAATTGGCACCAGTACTGTGTTTATGTTTATGTTTTATCTTTTAGAACAAATCCGGTGTGTTGTGGTTTACTGCCGATTCTTTGACGATATGGCACCATTCATTTTAGGTTGAGCATCATTGGGAGTGGAAGAAATCATGTTTAGGAGAAAGCATGCCTCTCATTTCGATTCCAACGATGCTGATCAGCGAAAAGCAAAGGTAATTTTGAAAGTTGTCATTCTATTGGGAACTAAAAAAAATGACAGTTTCTAATGGCAGCATTTTTTTGGGTCCATTTCTGACACATCTATCCCGGAGCGAGCAGATTGCTGAACTGAAATCTGCACTTGAGCCTTTGTCTGCCCGTAGTGAGAAGTACTGCAGCGAAGCATGCTTGACAAGATATCTAGAAGCCCGTAACTGGAATGTTGCTAAGTCCAGAAAAATGTTGGAAGACAGTCTCAAGTGGAGGGCAGCTTACAGGCCAGAAGATATACGCTGGGTAAATCCGCCCTTTCATTTTTACCTTGCGTGTATTCCTGAAGTTATTATTACTATGGTATCTGAACCCCGGTAAAGTAACTAAGCATCATTGTTACTGCATTTCAGCCTGAAGTTTCTGTTGAAGGGGAAACAGGTAAAATGTACAGGGCAAGTTTTCGAGACAGAGAGGGGAGAACTATTGTCGTTATGAGACCAGCAAAGCAGGCAAGAAGTCCCTCTTTTAAAGTGTTATCCTTGAGTGTCTTTGACTCTTTTCTTTCTGAAAACCGTTGCTCTCCGTAAGCTTTGTTCAGAATTCATCTGTATACCGTTTTCAAATTTCAGAACACATCATCCCATGAAGGACAGATACGGTTCCTTGCATACTCTTTGGAGAATGCAATCCTCAGCCTGCCTGAAGGCCAAGAGAAAATGGTCTGGCTGATCGACTTCACAGGATGGACAATGGCAAATGCTGTGCCCATAAAGACTGCCCGAGAAACTGTAAACATCCTGCAGAATCATTATCCTGAGAGGCTGGCCATTGCATTTCTATTCAATCCCCCAAAAGTATTCGAAGCGTTTTGGAAGGTAAACTCTGTCGATCTTCCGAAATATTTGGATTTTTAGGCAACAATCTTAAACAATCAACGTGTACAATCAAAAGGACAACTCGCAGAAGATAACTCACAAGTTTTTTTTCTATAGCCAAACAATAACAAAATTACATCTTGCCTGAACAACAACAGGACCTGAGATATAGCCATATAGGATAAGTGATTGTTGTACAAAATATTCTAATTTTGTTCAAAATATACAAATTCGAAACCAAATTGTAGAGAAAATAGTGTTGTTGTTTCCCTTTGCAACATAAATGACGCTGATTCTTTCAGGTTGTCAAATATTTTGTTGACCTGAGAACGATCGAGAAGGTGAAGTTTGTTTACCCGAAGGATGAAGAGAGCATGAAGGTCATCCACAAGTTCATTGACCCGGAAGTCCTTCCTATTGAGTTTGGGGGCAAGAGCAGTGTGGTTTACAACCATGAAGAGTACTCTGAGTTGATGACCAAAGATGACACTAAAATATCCAGCTTTTGGGCAACAGATGCTCAAACTGACCATGTTAATCATGTCATCGATGGGACCTTGGCCCCTGAGGTTACACCTGTTGTCACCGCTAATTGCTGATAAAATTAGCTGAGGAGTATCATTCTGCTATGATAAGAGTTATTCTATATCTCATATAGCTTTATTGGAGGAAACAGACAAGTAGAGGACTAATGGAATCACACCAAACATAAGTGAATAAAATAACAAATAAGTTATGTACTTTTTCATTCTGAAATTTGTTCGTGTAATAAAAAATAGTATATCCATCCGTTGTGCTTCAAACCTTCAAGAGGAGTTTTCATCATGGGTGTCTTGAGTGCCAAAAGCCCAACAGTCAGAAGTGGTGTACTAGGTTTAGTAGTCATACCGTATGAAGACTGGACACAATTATGTCAAGGCAACTGCTCCGGTACTCCTCCTTTAAAAATTAGCATGAATCCCAAAGCAGCCATTTCATTAATTAATTTAATTAATGTTATTTGACTTTTGGGTTGGTTAGACCCAGCCAGCACTTCCTAGGCCTAGTCTCGCGCAGATCTATATCAGTGAGGTCTTCTGAGTTATCAATCGCTAGCATTTCCGGCATCGAGAAATGTGTGGTTGCGTACCAACTGAAAAAATAAGGCGAGAACTACATACCCATGGATATCAGCCACAAACCAATCGATAGCGACGACGTCAGCCATGTTGTGCTCCCTGCACGCGTCCACAGCTTGTCGATGGTGAGGTAGCCAATGTCGTCCTTATCGAAGTAGGTGAAGGTCGCGAGCAGGTGCACCTCGCGCTCCAGCTTGTTCATGTGCATGGTGGCAGCGATGAACTCGTCGTAGTCGATGGTGCCGCTATTGACATCAGCGACGTCCATGAGCTATGTTCCTGATCTCGGCATCTCGTTCTCCCTAAGGTTGTTACCGTGCTTCCTTAAGCCCGTCCTTGAGCTCGTCGAAGGAGACTGAATGGTCTGTAGGTCATCAATGGCCCGATGCTGCTGTGGTCATCACTTGAGATCAAAAGAGAAGAACGGGATTGGATAAGGGCCAATATAGGTTGAAGCGGGTAGGGTCAGGCTCATATGAGGCCCACGTGGAAAATAGTAATTAATAACTCAGTATAATTATAGTTTGCCTTAAGATTCGTGTTAATTTTTAGAAGGGAGTAACGGAGCAGTTCTCTTATGTCAAAATTTAGTAAATTTATACCAAACTTGGAATTCCCAACAGAATTTAGTAAATCACCAAATTATGCATACATATTAACAACTGAAGTTTGACTATTTGCTAATCTAGACACTTATAGGCCTTGTTTAGTTCAACCCAAAAACCAAAAGTTTTTCAATATTATTCGTCGAATCGAATCTTGCGGCACATGCATGAAGTATTAAATATAGACGAAAACAAAAACCGTATTAAATATAAACGAAAACAAAAACTAATTGCACAGTTTGCCTTTAAATCACAAGATAAATCTTTTAAGTATAGTTAGTCCATAATTAAATAATAATTACTAAATAAAAATGAAAGTGTTACAGTACCCAAAATTAAAAAAAATCAAAACTAAACAAGGCCATATTAAGAACTGCGCAGCAGAGCCAGCCATTGAGCCTAGCTTAGCATAGGCTCTTCTTCTCTATTCTTCATTCTCTCTCCTAAAAGTGATGTCATGTTGCCAGCGACGACAGGCTTTCCAGTGACCACTACTTCGCCAGTTCACCCATCCAACTGCCACCATCGAGGCCGAGAGCTGAAAGAAGCGGATGAGAAAAGAGATGAGTGACCTAACCTATCCTGGTTCAATCTGACCTGGTTCAATCTAACCGGGCCAGGTTAGGTGTGGTCTGGGAGCCATCGTTTGGCTGATAAGTCGTGACAGAAAGTCCTATTGGCTGATTTGTTGTGAAAGAAAAATACTGCTGAATAGCTAGCAGATTCGGCTGATAAGCTCAAACAAAAAATACTATAAATGAATATATTAATTAATGGAAGCAGCGGTGTTTTCTAGCAAATTAACACATTTCAATGTGACAACTAGCCAAACATATTTTTTTTTATCCACTAGTAACATGCCGTCACTTTCAGTGTCCCATAGCAAATTTTGCAAAAAAAAGGTGTAGGAAAGTATTTATTCAATCATGTCCAATTGTTGATATATAAGGCCATTTAGATTTGCCCTTGATAAACACTTTTAGTTTCATCCACTAAAAGTTGAAAAAAGACATGTGTACATACTAAACAAAAGTTAACATAGAAGTAATAGTTATTAGCTCTTCAGTATATCTAAAATCCCAACTAACATCTTAAAATAAACTATTTAGCTAATGAAAAGTTATTAGCTAACTCTTCCTGGCTAAGTGCTACTCTCTTCGTCCTAGAAGAACGTAATTCTAAAATAGTGCTACGTCAAACAATAAAAAATTAAACAGATTTATATAAAAAATACTAATATTTATCATACTAAATAAGTATCAATATTTTTTTTGTAAAATATATTTTCAATATACCTATTTGAGTCATATATGCTGATACTGTTCTTATAGTTTGATTTTACTTGATCTAAAATTATATCATTTTTTGGATGGAAGTAGTACTAACAATTAGCTCGAGAATTCTCAAGGATTCAAATTGGGCTCAGTCAATAGGTCACCTAATAGCTTCGTTAATGAAAAGCTATTAGCTGAATTTCTTGAGCTAACAGCTTAGTAGTTATTAACAACTGAAGGTTACACACAACTGAAATCGTGTTGAAAATCTACTTTGCATCAATTCCCTTCCCTCGATTATTTACTCCTTATTAACTGTGAAAGTCTTTCCTTTCGAAGGGAAACTTGTCCCCATAGGCCATAGCAACAATTCACAAATACAGTCATCGAAACGTTCAGATTAGTTTTAAAGTTCCCAAAGCTTGTTGGGTATATCATTTCATGCAAGGTGTGCGTGTTCCTTTGACCTCAGCCAAGTGCCATCGAGAACAAACTCTTCAAACAATCCCTTCGTACCTATAAGAAAATCATTTTGAACATGATTTAGGTCAAACATTAAAAATATAAATCATAAGTAACTTTTAAATTGTTAAGTTTGAAAATATGAAAACCATATAAATAGATTTATCTTAAAAAATACTTTTCTAAAATATACATATACCACTTTTTGATAAATATTTTTATAAAAAAACAATAAGTTAAAGTTAGAGAGATTTACTTGTGCGGCCCTCAAAAAATGCCTCTTCTTTATATGACCTCTTTTTTGAACTTTCTTCTATAATCCTCAAACGAATTTCCATTCCTTTTATGGCCTTCTGTCTATTTTAGCACTAAACAGTGTTAAGTGGAGGGTAAAAAGATCATAATACCCCTGGCATGAAATTTTTTTCACAAAGTTTAGTTTGTTTCTTGTATAAATGAAATTTTTGAGCACATACTGTGATGCCGTCCAAATATTTATTGTGATCCAAATTTTTACTGTTATAATGTCTAAATTGTCAATTTATTTGTTTACTATTACTCAAAATATACAAGAAACAAACCAAATTTTGCGAATTTTTTTACGCTAGGGGCATTATGGTCTTTTTATTCTCCTCTTAATACTATTAAGTGCTGAAAACGAACGGAAGACCATAGAAGGAATGAAAGTTTGTTTGAGAGCCATAGAAGGAAGTTCAAAAAAAAAAGGTCATATAAAAAAGAGGTATTTTTTTGAGAACTATACAAGTAAATCTCTCTTAAAGTTAAAGTTAAGCTTTGAGGATCGCTGTCCTAAATAATTTTCTAGGTATTGTACGGTTTCTAGAAGCACTAGGTTGGTAATCGCTCAATTACTCAATTAGTGCCGCGGACTACAGCAGCGCATGCACCGTCACTTCCGGTATACTCGTACGAACAAGTCATCAATGTCCGCAGAAGCAGCCGCCCATGGAAACGGAACGGAATGCTACAAAACAAATCAATAAGCCGAGCCAACCGACCCCTTCCGTCTCGGCCAAGTGACAAGCTTGTGCGCGTGATTCCATTCCGGAGAGGCAGGTGTGCGTTGATTCCTGCGCTGCGCCCCAAGGCCAACGCCCAGCGGGGACAGGATGAGAGGACAGCGGGCGACGAGAGGGAGGAAAATTCCAGTCCAACTCTAGCGCTTCCCTTCTCTTTTCCTCTTCTTCCCCGAGGCGCCGGCTCTGGTCAGGTCGGGCCTTGCCGCCATTTCGGGACTCGTACGTAGCTTCTTCCTGGTCGGGGTTGCTGCGCGTCTTGCGTACCCTGGTACGAAGCATTTCTTGATTTGTTTCTTTTCTTTTTCTTTTTCCCCCCTCCTGCCGCGTCTGGGTGAATTTGCTCCAGGGTGTAGTGGATTCGTTGCCGGCTTGTGTTCGGATGATACGCAGCAGCTAGAGTTCCTGTTCTGCTACTGTCCTGCCTTTCTGTTCTTTGTTTCGTTGCTTTACACCGTTAAAATACCATGGGGGCATGGACATGAGGAAGATTGCTGGTTCAACGCTCGAATTTGATCGGACGTCTTCACCGTTGAGCATGTGGGAATCCGCCAATTGGGAGATATTGCCTGCCTTTATGTTCAACGGATGTTCTTGTTTGTATCTATCATATTCATTTGTCAGATCTATTATTTTCTTCTCCAATATGAGTTCACTGGGAGAGAATTCATTTTATTGAGCCCCTTCCCAGCTTATCGAGTTTGTCTAGTATAATTGCGTTTGTCATATTCTCTGTCTTTCTACGTTATTATCAGAACCACAGAATAGAAAATTGCACGTTTTCATATTCCAATTGGGGAGAGTTTCTCATTTCTCTATCCAATTGGATGACAGGTAGTAAGTCACTTGTTGCCTTTCCTGTCATGGTAAGGCTCTGGCCCACATAATAATAGAATACTAAATGCTTAATAGAAAAATGTTTCTTTTCCTGAATGGCAACAATTGAACACATCGGTGTTATTTGCAAATTCAGAACTGGGCCCAAAATTCTACTTAATTCAGGAAGACTCCACATTATTATGTAAATATTCTGAAAGTGAAAGCAAGTATTACTGTGCAGTGTCTCATTTTGTATATTATCACCAGTGTTGTTTAAATACCTTTGAATTGTGTTATGAGATTGAATTGATGTGTTGTTAATTTGTACTCCCTCCGGTTCATTTTATCTAGCGCACACGCATATCACGATTCAAACTTCAAAAACTTTGACCAATAATTAGGCTAATAATTTTTAACTATTATAATACAATCTTTATATAATTAGATTTGTAAGGAATTATACTATCCAATAGTTATAAGTTTATAAGCATAAATAATAGTATAATATAAAGCTAATGAATGGTGAAAGTGTAATCTAGGAGGCCGTGTCATTCTAACTTGCACCAGATAAAATGGACCATGGAGTATTGTTTAATATTTTTCTTAATGTGTCATCCATCATAGGGTTGAGCATCATTGGGAGTGGAAGAAAGGAATCATGTTCAGGAGAAAGCATGCTTCTCATTTCAACTCAAATGATGCTGAGCAGCAAGAAGCAAAGGTAAGTGTGACAATTATCTTCTCATCATAGCTCATAAGTTTTTGTTGACATGAAGATTTTAGAGCCTGCTGTGAATTCTTATTTTACGTGAAAGCCCATAGTGAATCATGCTGGGAGTATATTCCATAGTCCATAAACGCGTGCTTTGTTCATATACTACTAACTAGTGCTATGACTATGATCCAATATTTGCTGCAATGAAACACCAGAGCCTACATGGGCTTACTTATGAATACCATGTTATGTTTGTGTGTTAGTACTAGTTCACACAAAAGCCTGCATTTAACAATCCAAATGTTCATACATAGCTGTGTGTTGTTGTCGCAGACTTGCCCTTGGGCCTTTATAAGCTTGACAAATGGTTTTAGTTTCTTTATTGAAATACCCCTGTATTGCCTGGTCGATTTCTCACATGATGTCGCCTATGAGCAGATAAATGAATTAAAATATGCACTTGGTCCTTTGTCTGCCCATGACGAGAAGTACTGCAGTGACACATGTTTCAGAAGATATCTTGAAGCCCGGAACTGGAATGTTACCAAGTCGAGAAAAATGCTTGAAGAAAGTCTCAAATGGAGGGCAACTTATAAGCCGGAGGATATTCGCTGGGTATGTGCTCAAGTTACTTTGTTCGCTGAATCCTGTCAAGTGACCAATCACCATGCTAACTGCCTTTCAGCCTGATGTTTCTGTTGAAGCGGAAACCGGAAAAATGTACAAGGCAAGTTTTCGAGATAGAGAAGGGAGAACCGTAATTATTATGAGACCTACAAAGGAGGTAAGGCTTTCTCTTTTGAACTGACATCCCTATGTTTTTTATTTCTCCTTCATAAAGATCATCCGTCTTTCTTGCTTACTTTGATAAGAATTCATGTGTATGCTTTTATCAAATTCCAGAATTCAACGTCCCATGACGGTAAGATCCGGTTTCTTGTATATGTTTTGGAGAACGCGATCCTGGGCCAACATGAAGGTCAAGAGAAAATGGTATGGCTGATAGACTTCGCAGGGTGGACAATGGCCCATGCCACACCCATAAAGACTGCAAGAGAATCTACAAGCATCCTGCAAAATCATTACCCTGAGAGGCTGGCCGTTGCATTTTTGTTTAATCCCCCAAAAGTATTCGAAGCCTTTTACAAGGTAAAGGCTTTTTAACCTCCTGTTTCGTAAATGTTATGTTTGTGTTTGATTTACTTTACAAAGATTCAAAATCTATATGCAGAATTGATACATAAATTATGCTCCTGCTTTGATTTCCCTATCCTGACTCAAGTGTTCCGAATTCTTACAGGCTGTCAAATATTTCCTTGACCCAAGATCTATCGAGAAACTGAACTTTGTGTACCTGAAGGATGAGGAGAGCATGAAGGTCCTGTACAAATGCATTGATCCCGAGGTCCTTCCTGTCGAGTTCGGGGGAAGGAACAGTGTTATGTACAACCATGAGGAGTACTCCAAGTTGATGCTGCAAGAAGATATCGAACCATCAAGCTTCTGGGAAGATGACGCGAAAACAGTTGACCATGCTGTCAATGGGACCTTGGTTCCTGATGTTGCACCTCGGTCGCTGCAACTTGCTGCTAAAGCCAGTTGAGTATCATCCTACTATGATGGATGGGAGCTATTCAGAATGCTTTAATGGAGGAACTGGAAAAGTTGAGCACCAATAGTTTATTGATAGTAAACAAATAATAGAGGAAATAACAGATGAGATATTACTTGTCCATAGTCGAAATAGTTGCACTTATCAAACACTTTATCCAGTACACGATGAGTTACAGGAGGATATCGCCATGGGTGGATATTGGATGCAAAAGCCCAAAAGAAATGGTGTGAGAGGTTGGAGTGCCACCTGCTTATTGTATCTAAAAGTCACTAAATGCTGAACATGTTTTAGCCGTGGCTCTGCAGAAGCTAATTCTGGGTTATGGCTAAAAGTGCTGATTTTATATTTGTATTTGATTATGGCCGAAGTAGCTCCTCACCAGCTTGTGGATTCTAGTAGTAATGATACTCCCTCTTGAGATTTTCTTTTTAGCACAAACGGCAGGAGCTCTGTCATTCAATTAAGAGTTAAAGAGATTCAGCTGCAGCTTTAACTCGGCTGCGGCAGAAGCGAACAAGTGCTTTCAAGATTTCCCGTCACATCGAATCTTTGGTCACATGCATGGAGCATTAAATAAAGATAAAAATAAAAACTAATTACACAGTTTACCTGAAATTTATGAGATGAATCTTTTGAGCCTAGTTACTCCGTGATTGGATAATGTTTGTCAAATAAAAACGAAAGTGATACAGTAGCCAAAAAACCAAAATTTTGCCAACTAAACAAGGCCTTTGTGCGTTGCCGTCAGGACCTCATTCCTCAAGCGGTCAAGCCTGGTCGAGCGCTGCTGGTCTGCTGCTCTCGTACGTTCCATGTACAACCGGCAGCGTTTCGGCGTGGCCAGGAAGAACGGTTTGGTCTGACGGCCGCAGGCCAGCGTCCAGCTCTGGCTGAGGCGCTTCCCGAGCACCCGTGCGAACACCTCACCAGCCGAATCTACGAGTAATGTTTTTTTTCTCACAACAAATCAGTCAATAATATTTTTTTATCATAACTTATCACCTAAACAAATAAGGCGGCCACCGCCACCATCCACGCCAATTTCCCCTCCACGCAACCCGTCATGATGCCTTGGACTGCGCCACGTGGGAACAACGAGGAACTTTCGTGAACCAGTACCTCGCCGATCTGGGTACACCGAAAGTCGGCGTTGGACACCGAGAAGCTGCAGGTGCTCGAGACAGCGGCGCAGCTCAGCTCTCGTACACGGCGGCGAAGGGCAAGAAAACATCATTCTTGGACATATGTCGAGATGGAACAATCGTGCAAAACTGTCCCTGACTTTTTTTGAGCGAACAGGAGGGACCCAAGAGGCCCCTATTGGTAAACTTATTAGCAAAACCAAAAAAATACAGGGTAGAATACAAAAAAAGAGCAATCAAGGAGATTGCGAAAAACAGAACTGAAAAAGAGAGGGGGGGGGGCAAAGGGGAGTCACAGTTCAGGAGATAAAGAAAGAAACAAAGAAGATCGTCTAACTAAACAAGCTACAAAGAAAGAAACAAAGAAGATCAGTCTAACTAAACAAGTTGCTCTAGCCATGACTCAATTGTTGGGAAATACTTCTTCTTTGCCTTCCAAAGGAGAAACTTGAAGATTTCTTTGAAGGTTGCCAGACCCCGAAGGCAATCAACTGGAATTCCTCTGAAGATAACATTATTTCTTAATCCCCAAATGCACCAACACATAATGATAATGATCTCCATAAAAAATGAAGAGCCAATCTACTCTCTAAAACTATGAAATCTCTTCACACTGTCAGGAGTACTAATGACAGATAGGCCAATGAGACTCTAGCAATCTCTCGCAATATTACACTCCAGAAATAAGTATGTGATTGTCTTTTCTATGTTCTGATTGCATAAAACACAGTCATAAGAAGCTAAGTGCATGCTTTTCCTCCTCAGAAGGTTTCTAGTGCTTAATCTGTCATGAATCAAAAGCCAGAAGAACACTTTGTGTTTAGGTTGCATGATGATTTCCAAATTCATTTGAAGATTGGATCAACCTCTGGGTAACCAAGCAAATGACAATAGGCTTGTTTTGAGGAGAACACAGAGTTACCCAAGGCCGGTAAAGAACTAATGATCTCTTGAAAATCCTGGAACTGCTGGTAGGCTTGCACAAATAAAGGGGGTCTGAATTAATAACATTGTAGAGAGTTAAGGCTGGCTTTCTTGCAAATGAATACAACTTAGGGAAGGAAAGCTTCCAAGGCTGACCAGACCAGCAGTCATCCCAAAGAAGGCATGATTTTCCATTTGCAACATTAGCTGAAGCCATTCCTTTGAATTTATCAAGGAGTTTCATAACATCCCTCCACCAAAAAGAGCCTTTCTTAATTCTGCTTGGAAGTCGATCATTAGAATAATACTTTTTCCAAATAAGCTGGACCCAAGGAATATCAGCTTTATTAAAAAATTTATGGAGATTTTTAAGCGGGAGGGCCTCATTATGTGTTTGTAAATCAAGAACACTTAATCCTCTGCTGTTCTTGGGCTTGGAGACAATTTTCCAGGCAGCCTTTTGCATTAATTCTGCTGTTCTCATCAAATCCTCTCCAGAAACAGTGCTTTCTGTACTTATCAACCTGTTCTCTAAGAGCCATAGGCAGCTAAAAGGTGCACATGAAAAAAGTTAGCAAGGAGCTGAAGACTTTTTTTTCGAGAACATGCGTGGCATGTATTTCATTAAGCAGAGAAAAAGAGTTTTAGAACAACTTTAGAGCCGGTAATCCAAGGATTACCCCCAAACTCCAACAGACCACACCAAAGCAACAGCAAGAACACAAATTACAAACAGCAAACTTGCACTAGGGGGGACACCGGAGTCACAGGGTGAGGACCTCCCGCAAAGGCTTGTAACCGGCTGCCACCCAAAGGGACGCCTCCTCGAGAATGGCCTGAAGAAGAGCCGCCGGCTGCCTAGAAGAACGGTCGAAAGTCCTCGCATTCCTCTCTTTCCAAAGGCTCCAGCCGACGAGGAAGAACAATGAATCAAAGCATCGACGAATTTGCTTGGAAAGACGCTTTCTTGAATCAATCCACCAAGACATGACATCCTGATCCTGGACGACAGAGACCTGCTGCAGGCGCAGTCTACCAAGGCAGGCAGCCCATACCTCTCGGCTAAAGACGCAGCCTAA
>Ga0182004_10001274_pt1 | contig 18119 bp, 12 predicted proteins | sample Sormic07211540_1_FD_120479 | JGI IMG/M metagenome (GOLD analysis project Ga0182004, IMG submission 120479) | Endophyte microbial communities from Sorghum bicolor roots, Mead, Nebraska, USA - 072115-40_1 MetaG | ecosystem: Host-associated > Plants > Roots > Unclassified | place: USA: Nebraska...
AAACTGTGCCGTTTTTCTTAATGCTTCCTGTCTTTCTTTATTTATGTGAAGTGTGTTGGCGTTGCTGCCTTGTTGGCATTGGCAGTGCTGCTGTGCGGCTGCCCAAGTGTCCCATTTGAATAATATGTTGTATTTGAGTGGTGAGAACATAGCACTTCTAAGTGTTCCAGTGGATCTGTTGTGGACAACTATATATTATGTATTTGTGGCTATCTATTTGTTTGATTTGGCACTGTTATTTTATATTGATTCATGTCAAATTTATGATGGATTCATGTCAAATTTCTGTCAAAATTTGCTACTGAACCTAATGTTACATGCAGTTCGGTACCTTCGGTATTTACCGGTACCGAACCGAAAGTACCGAAACCGAAGTACCTCGGTACCGAGTTTTTTCAGGAACCGAACGGTACCGGCTTTCTCTCGTACCGAATTAGAGAGGGTACCGAAGTACCGAACCGATCGGTTCGGTAGTACCGAACGCCCAGGATGAGGCAGCGCAGCAGGCGGCAGCGGTGCTTTGTGGGCTGGGCTAATTCGCGCTCGTGGGCCGCGAAGTTAGACCACAACGTATTATACTCGAAAGGAAAATACAGGAATAATCGGCGGGAAGTGCCCGTGAAAATACGATGAGAAAACGGTCGGGAAAAGGCTTCACCCGTTTTCACCGGACTTTCACTGAAGGAATCGGTTTAAACAGCATGTGGTACGTCGCCTCATTTTTCATCCCTAGTCACTTGGACACGCTAACATACTACTACTCCAATTCTAACTAGAATCCTTCTTCTCACTTGCACACACCAACATTCGCATGAGATTCCCAAATTCGGGCTACGAAGGGAGTAGCTATTTTGTAGGGTATAAAGCTATAATATTGCCTATTGTTCCACTATTGCAACTAATGACGATATAGCTCTGCTAAACACTGTCATTTGGCTTAGCCAGTAAATATGTTTATTAACATTGACCAAGGCAAATATTCATTCATTTCTCTTAATAACTACAATCTATGCATCATCATTGTGATCTTTAATTAAATAATGATGTAACCAACTATTGAGTAGTTTTTTGAATTCTTTGATTCTTAGCGGTGAAGGAATGAATGTTGGCTATAACCGTGAGTATGTTGGCTGTTTTACTGAATCTTAAGTAATGGATCTATAAATATGTTCTCCAAATCCTTATACATGTATTTGAGTATTTAGAGCATCTCTAAGAGTATTCCATATCACTTCCCTATACATGTTTTTTTGGGAAAAGAGAAAAAATCATCTATTGGCAATTGGCAAATAGACCGGCATCATGCGTAAAAATGTGCGCAACCTTTGTCGCGCGCATCACGCCGTCTTCTAAGTGGAAGGGTGTAGAAAAGAATAGATAGTAGTAAATGTTCCTGATGCAAATGTACGAGAGAAAATAATATATAAACTGGTTACGATAATTTAGAAATAGTATAGGATTCCTAATGTAAAATTGTCTTTTATTTTAGGAGTGGATTATTAGAAACTCTTGGAAATGACTTTTTTCTCCCAATATCTTTTCAGGAGTTGCAAAACTAATATCTTTGTGAGAAAAAATAGGATACTCTTGGAGATGCTCATGTTCATAATTTTTTGCCAATGACATGTTTCCCCACATTTTTCATATTCTCTATAGAACCACTAAATGAAATAATCGTCTCTATTACATTCCACAATAGCTTTTTAAAGCTACTAGCTAGTGAAGGCTACGGCTAAAATATCGTAGCCCGCGATTTAAAAGCTTGATAATGACATGGTATTGTAAATGTTAGTTTTTATAGATTTAATTATTTAAATTTTAAAAAGTATCTGGAATACGTGAATTGCATGATATCGAGAAGTATATGTACTTTTCTTATTTGTCAACGAGAAGCGTGTTAATGTTACCATGCAAAGCAATACAGTCAACAATTTGAGCGCGGGCTGCTGAGCTTGAGCATGACGCTGCCCCCCATTCCCAGCCTAGAAACAACTTTTTATGGAGACCAGTATGTAACCAGATGCGTGTACCGCAACAAGACGCGACGGTCCAAAACCGATTCTGAACGATCCGACACCGACTCCGAAAGGCACTGTCTTTTGTGGCCGTGCAGAGGCGTAGCAGGCGTTAACTGGTGGATGTTGTTGCTCTTGAAATCTCAATCTCATTCGATGACAATGAGATGGACTAAAGAATTGTGAACGGTTTTGTTTCCCTTTTTTGGTGATGTAGCAAAGCTGATAATGATGTGGCCGGCGCACTCTGCACGTTTGGGTACGGGGGCCGAGTGAGTGTGTACATGCTGATATACCTGAACATACAAGGCCTTGTTTAGTTCATCCCAAACACCAAAATTTTTTCAAGATATTCTATCACATTAAATCTTATGGTACATGCATGAAACATTAAATATAGATGAAAATAAAAACTAATTGCATAATGTACCTGTAAATCGTGAGACGGGTCTTTTAAGTCTAGTTATTTTATAATTAGACAATGTTTATCAAATAAAAACGAAAGTGCTACTATCAAAATTCAAAAAAGTTTTTGATCTAAACAAGGCAATGAAAAGATTAGGAACCATCCCATCTAGATCCAGTACGAGAGATCAGTAGATGATGATCGATGATCGACGTGTGGTAGGCGTCGTTGTTAGCACGCCGCGGTCAGTGCTTCCTCCACGGACTCCGTGAGCCGGCGACTCGGCAGGCGGCATGGCACCTCAGCACCTGGCAGGCAGAGCGCAGAGGGAGAGTTGCACTGCCCCAGCGACTCTCCTCTGCTCTCGCTGAGTTGCCCGCAGGAAGGAGAGAAGCGACCGCGCCGTGCACGTCACCCGGCTGTTGAACGCCCGCCCACGGTTTGGGTGGGATGAGATCCGGTGACTCTCTCACTAGAGTCGAGAGCTCTTCTTTTTGCAGGTTGCTGGCACCTGGCACTCTCCCGCCTGAAGAAAAACGAGCAGAGCGATTAGTGGCCGCGGCCTTCGCTGACTGCCAAGTGTCAAGGTCGTCCCTCGCTGCTGCCGTCCCTAGTCGTGAGCATGACCGGCATAAGTTCCAGTTGAGGCCTTGCTTTAGTTGGTAACTTTTTTGGCTTTGGTTAGCGTAACACTTTCGTTTATATTTAGTAATTATTATCTAAATTGGACTAACTAGGTTTAAAAGATTCGTCTCGCAAATTACAGATAAATTGTGTAATTAGTTATTTCTATTTATATTTAATACTTTATATATGTGACGTAAAATTTGATGTGACTTAAAATTTTTTAGAAACTAAACCAGGCCTGAGTTTGCTGACGGCTGACGCCTGGGCCTGCTGAAGCCAACCCGCTTGCTTTGCTTTGCGTCGCTTGGGCGGCTCATCAGGCAGCGACGGCCGACGGTCATTAACAATTGTTACTGTCTCGGCCGCTCGGCCGTCATCATCGCCCCTGGCCTGGTCTAGCGCCAGATAAATGCTCAGCTCTTATAGTTTTATTAGCACCAAACCTGTTCTAACCTAACCCCTGGCCTGCCCCCGCCCCCTGCTTATAAAGTACTCCCAACATGCATGTCCAGTGCATTAGTACACGGTTATCATCTTTCTTTGCCATCTCTCATCTGTGCCAATGCTTTTTCGTTCTAGTTCAATTATATTATTTACTCCATCCGTCCCGTAAAAGATTTATTAGAGCTGGACAAGCTGACAAAAAAATAAAGAAAGACCTTTATACCCCTATGTTTTCTCCTCTCCTCTCATGTTCCCTGTTCATCTCAATCCATATTTGGGGCAGGGGCTTCATCCGGTAGCGTGGAGGCCATACCTGTTTTCTGCGGCAGCCTTGCCTGGCATTGGCTCTCTCATAGTGCAAGCTGCCTTGCCCTCACTGGAGCCTCTCTCGGTGTCGGCGTGATAGCTACCAATTCAGCACGGAGTCTATGCCCACCACACCGAGTCCCGAGCTCGCATCGTCGGCGTAGGAGAATATGAAGGAGGGCCCCGGCGAAGGAGAAGAGGGAGGTCGTCCGAGGAGAAGAGAAGCGTGGACATACCTTCTAGGCCCCCTAATTGGGTTTCGGTGACTAACATGTGTTTTACAGAAGCATTATAATTTAGGTTACGGTAATGGTGATTGATTGGCCATTTATGGTTTCCATATCCCTATCGATGAAAATTGTTTCGGTTTTTAAAGGATGGACAACAAGTTTAAGGACAAACTAGTTCTAGCTTGTTCGCTTGAGCTTATCTACCGAATATGCTAGCCATTCAACATTGTTTTTCTTTCACAATAAATCAGCGAACAGTACTTTTAGCTATGGCTTTTCTGCCAAGCGAACTGACTAAATTGTTTGGTGTTGAGAGACATTTAGAGTAGTTTATTACTTTATTTTTCCTTTAGCGTACTATAAAGGGGGGGCATGGATGGGTAGCTTTACCTAGGTAAGTCTAGTGGGTGGATGTGCACACATGAAATCTAATGCTAGGTAGCTCAAACAAATCCCAAGATCATCAGAAGATTGAAACTCAGATTCAAATTGTGATTGAACTGAAGGACAATAGAAATGGTGGTAGTGATGCCCTGGTCACCGGATAGGGGTGGCGGTGCACAAGATAAGCTATCTGGTGGCATCGTCGCTTTTTTTCCAAAGTGTTGGTTTTGGAATTTGGCTCAAAGGTGTCACAGGCGGTGCACTTCCATAAAATTCCATAGACCGCTAAAAATAGGTGAGTTCACAGTTTGTTGTCACCGGACAAGGTGTGCGCCCAGTGCTTGATACTATAACGGCTAGTTCAAAAACTAGTCATTGGGGTGTCAGCGGACAGGCTATCTGATGTGACACATTTGTGTCCAGTAACCCCAAAAATGCTAAGTTTGGGGGTAACGGTTAGTTCCATGCCTTGGGGCTATTTATACCCTCCAACTCGTGCATTTAGGTTCTTTTGCCCATTTATTCAGCTGAGGAAACTATTTGGTGTGCAAGGGAAAGCAAGTGCCTAGTGACGTGTTAGGATTTGTTAATTGGAAGATTAAGGACCTTATTAATGCAAAGAGAGTAGCAAGTGTGCATCCACTCTTCGTATTTGGGTTGGTTGGAGGTCAAGTGAGAGTTCATGCTTGTTAATCTTGGTGATCGGCACAACCTAGATAGCTTGGTGGTGATTGGGAGCTTAGTGATCATCTGGTGGTGCTTGTGGATAACCCAACTCATGGTGTGAAAGATTGTGGGCGATTCACCGTGTTGGAGTGACAAAGAATCAGCTTGTAGAGCGCACTCGGTTTGTTGCGTGGATCAAGGAGGAGCTACACCCTTGCATGGGTGGTTCAATGAGGACTAGTGGGGAGTGGCGACTCTCAGATGTTGATGTTTCTTATGTCTATTGAGGAATTTCGCAAGTGTACAAAACTATCTTGTAGCATTTCACTCGATGAGAAATGAGTGTCAAATTTATATTTATCCCAAGGAAAGACAGTAGGATGAGGTTGGCTTGGTGGATATGAATGCTAAAGTAAAGGTTTTGTCCTTAGCCAAAAGGGGTGAATGGATGTGGGTGAAGGTGTAAATGGTTTGGTGATATGGATGGGATATAACAAGCAAACTAAAAGTGTGGCTAGCTAAGTGGGAGAGCGAGCAACTATTCATCTTAAGTAACAAGGATAAACTAGAGATTAGAAAAAAAGACTTTAGTACTTCGAGGCATAGTCCGCCTAACAACCAAGAGGGTTATCTAGACAAGGACTGCCATAAGCCCTATGATTTAATAACTAGACCGAACATGGTGGAATACATAAAATAGGCACCTGCCAACTACCACAATCTATCCATAGGTAAGATAGCCTAAGCACCTCACTTCATCTATAAATTTACTACTTTGATTGGAGCTCCGATGAAATAAGATCAAAGTACCCTAACTAGATGGTGAAACCCATACTAACAAAGATTAGACTAAGAAAAATATTATCTATGATACTAACACTAAGAGTAAGCACCTAAGCTCACTAAAAATGGTAAAGATTGAGCTAGAACTTGAACAAAGAAAAGCTATATTTACTCGAATAAAGTACTAAACAAGTAGAGTACTGAATAAAGTAAATACTAAATGAAAGAATACAAAGGAGCTATAACAAACTCAGAAGACTCTTCCGGATTCTAAAGAAGCTCTGCTCTACCTTCTTTCTTGGTGCAATTTCTTAATAGGAAGCTCCAAAATTGACGAGCCTTGTGATGATGGCTCAGATGGCAGTGAGGTAGGTGCAAGTTGAACTTGCTTCTAGTAAGATCGAATCAAACAAAGACCCTAGGCAATCAATCCGCAAACCCTAGCTAAAATCCATAGTCAAACTCGAGTAGGAAATAAGGTTGAGAGATGAGGGTACATTCGTGTACCTTACATCCTAGCGGCTGGCGCTAGCTTCGGCAATAGCGCTTGGCGGCATCGGGACGGGGACCCAAGAGGCGAAGGCGGCCTCTACACAATGGATTGGGCATGAGAGAGAGAAAAGAGTCGCATGTGTTAATAGTGCTAAGAGCAGGAGCAACTTGGGCCTTGTTTACTTTGGAAATTTTTTGCAAAATTGATACAGTAACTCTTTTGTTTGTATGCGACAAATATTGTCCAATCATAGACTAACTAGGCTCAAAAGATTCGTCTCATCAATTCCGACCAAACTGTACAAATAGTTTTTATTTTCATCTATATTTAATACTCCATGCATGTGTCTAAAAATTAGATGTGACGGAGAATTAAAAAATTTTGCAAAATTTTTTGGGAACTAAACAAGGCCTTGGTCATTTTGCCAGGAGCAACTTAGTCATTTTGCAATGTGCCTCCATGTTGGCGCCATGATCTGGCACGCCACACAAGCAAAAATAGCCATGTTTGATAATCTTATAAGAAATCTTTTTCACTATGATGGTAAATTTGTAAGAAAATTTAGGAAGATGCTATTTGAATGTGTAGTAGAAACAAAACTAAAAAGCGCACGAGTCATTATCCCTGGGCCCGGAAACCGACAGGCCGGAGCAAAAAAGAATGGTGCATTGCCACTCCACCCAATCCGCTTGCCATCGACCATCGTTTCTTGATTTCCTCCATTTCTGTGGGACTCGTCGGATTCACTCACCATCCATCCATTGTTTTCGACTCTTGCGGCCTTGTCCCACCCATAAAGCCGATGGGTTAGCTCCCCCGCGCCGCACGCCCAAGAACACGAGGAGCCAACGCCACGGCGACGGCCGTCCTCTCCCGGCCAGCACCGTCGCCGGCTGCGTTTCAACCCTGCCTTCGCTTCTCCCTTCACCCCGCGCGGCTCTCTCTCTCTTGGCGACGATTGGGGGACCACTGCCGCCGCTCAACGCCAGGTAGACAGGTCTTGGCCGGCTCTCCGCCGGCGACGAGCACCCGCCAGGTATTCCCGCCCCTTCTCTTCACCTCCTGCCGTGCGAAACCGATCAACCAATCCCTAACTTCATATATTTGTATTCCGAGGATCCGATTTAGTAATTGAAGTGTATTATGGCTACTAACTTCGATTTGATGGCAAAAATTACTGGGTACATGTGTACACCAGTGTCCTCTATTACTGGGTCCACCCATCCACGGAGTTCAGTGCCAAAACCAAAATGACACATCGGAGGGCAGAAATTGGCCTGTTTGTTCAGTAGTGCTATCTGAAAATAGCGAGTCTACAATCAGTCTTATGGAATATTGATTAACCAGAACTTCCAATAGACAGAACGCATTTGATATTAGCACAACTTCCAATAGACAGAACGCATTTGATGTTAGCACAACTCTCGGAAACCATTACGGCTGTGGTTGGGAAATTATTAGGAAAATGATCCACTGTATATTGTTTAAAACCCAAATGGTGGCAAGTGGCATCCTTATTGTGTATCTGGATTGAATCATTGGAATAGTGGGAGACAATCAACTTAACAATGTATTGCAGTACTGCCAGTCAATTCAGCTGATTTGTCATTGTCTTCATGTTACATTAATCACCCTAAATTCCTGTGATAGGCTGAAAATGATGAGCTAAATCACAAAAACTTGTTGATTCAGCTATGCATCCTTTTCTTCCTACTGCTTTATGGCTTATTTACCTCAATGGACGACAGAAACATAAACTGCTTATTGTTCTAGTATCTGTATCCTAAGCTTCGATACTTATGTATTGCCAGTACTGGGCACAGCTTGTGCTCCATGCAATCTTAATTCTTACCCAGTTTACATTTTCGTTACGCTTGCATGGCTTGATCTAGGATATGGTAAAGTAATAGTGAGTTTTCTGTTTCATGGGTGGCCTCTTTCGTATTGTCAAGGAAGTATGCTTACATGCCAGTATTTATCAACATAAAGACTTATGCATCGCTTGGATAGTGTGATTGCTGTTTTGAGATGGATCTTCATCCAATTTCTTGTTTTATTTCGGTGGGCGATTGCTTATCAGGTTGACAATTTGTTGTTGTTGTTGTTGTTGTGGACAGTTTTGTGATCAGTGAAACTAATGGCTGCTGCTGAAGCAAGGGCTGCTTGGCAACGTGCTGCAAACCGTTGCCTTGTTCAGGAGGACAGGAAGAGAGCTCCAAAACTAGCTTGCTGTCCACCATCGGCTGAACAACATGGTACAAACAATGGGAACTGTCGAAATTCCGCTGATCGTCCCATCTGCAGTTTAGTGCCTTTGAGATGGAATCCCATGCATTCTAATCTGCCACCAGATTTCAGATGGTGGGTTCAGTCACAGCCAAATTTTGGGATCCAGAAGGATATTGTTAGTGAGCGGCTGCGTTCGCTGGGCACGGACATTCATGAGAAGCAAGTGGAAGATTCAGCGCCACAACCTAAACATGAGGAAACATTACTCTGTCAAGCAGTTGATGCCAACACTGAAAAGATTGGGGATGTTTTGGATCCTCCATGGATGGTTTCGTCAGCCTTCACGAAGTATTCCCTTGAAACAGGCTTAGAAGAGATGAAGACTGTTGATAGCTATTCTCAAGTGTCTAAGTGCATAGAAACTCTCAGCAATTGTTTGTACAAGGATAATGAATCCCCAGATTTTGAATGTATTGACCCAGCACCTTTGAAGAACCCAGATAAGGCTAATTTTGATATGGATGCACCTTGGAAAGGTGAAAAGATTCGACCATGGTGGCAGATTGCTGATGAGGAGCAGCTGGCTTCACTAGTTGCAGAAAGAGCAACACAGCACATTGAGAATTGTGATCTACCAAGGCCTACCCAGACAGTACGTATTAACAGGACAGAACCACATACTCGCAAACATATAGGTGACTATGGGGGATCTTCATCTCCTGCAGGAAGAGTGACACATCCTGTTCCTGGACATTGTGACCATATCGAGTGTAGCTATAGCACAGGAAGTACAGATGAGTTGGTTTTATTATATGGTAATGGAGTTTGGGAACAGCATGGAAGGAATGATACATATAGGTGTGTGTTCTTCAGCTTAGCTCATTACCCCCATGGCATTAGGTGTCCTAACTGTATCTGGACTTTCAGCTTATTTTGTTTCATTTCATATATGGATATCTGAGGTATAGAAGATTCATCAACAGCATATTACAAGTATAATTAGCATGCAAGAAGATAATAAAGATTGATAACTTTGGATCTGGTGGTGGGATATGCAGTCTAATTTAATATTGGTTTTTGTTGTTCAAAATTTATCAAGCCTTAGTAAATTTTGCATGTCTATTGTCAGCAAGAGGGTACACAGTTCACATATATATAGTATATACATCCTTTCTCAGAGTTTGAAGACTTTCAAATGTCTTCAATTTTTTCATAATTTTATTTAGTATTGTGGTCACATACTCATTTCATCTCATTTTCATTATGTGCAGTGCGGCTCAATATTTTTCTAGCAGTAGCACAACCGGATTGGAAAGCAAACAAACACTCTGGAATGCTTCAGAGCGAGACAAGATTTTGGAGGCACTCCGCCATTCACAAACCCGTGCTAGAGAAGCTGATATGGCTGCCAAGAAAGCGCACAATGAGAAAGACGATGTCATCAAGCTTTTGTTCCGACAAGCCTCACATCTCTTTGCTTGCAATCAGTGGCTGAAAATAATGCAGCTGGAGAATATTGTCCTGCAGCTCAAGCACAAAGAGCATCAGATAGCAGCCATCATACCTGAACTTCCATGGTTAACCCTAAAAGAGAAGCCTACACACGGTCAGGAACAGAGAGATTGGACTAGGAGGAAGGGTAGAAGGCAGAAGAAGGGAGGTGGGTTCTTTGACACGATCTTATTTGCTGTTGGGTTAGGTCTTGCTGGAGCTGGGTTTCTTCTTGGGTGGGCTCTTGGGTGGCTGCTGCCAAAGTTGTAAAGTTATTGTTATTTTTCTTTGGGTGTAGCGAGCTAGGCAACTGTATTTTGCTGGGTAGGATCCATACATGGAAGACCAAGTGCACCCCTTCATGAAAATGGTGTCAAATGATCAAATTTGTTAGACCCTAGCATCTGTTGATCTGGAAACCATGATGGTGCAATGGTGTAAATGAATGTCAAGTTGTCCACACTGCACCAGGAGAGCATTTTTTCCAAAATATTTTGTTTGTTGTAAATATGTGTGGTGTCGGTATCTCTGAATATTGTACATATGGATCGGTGTTTAAATTGAAGCTTTGTCATCTGTTCGGTTGTGTGTCGAGGGGAAAAAAAAGGCTTGCCGCGTTCAGCAGTATATTCGGTAACGTAAAGATGCTGTGGAATTCCTTGAATATCACAATATAAATTATGCATTACTAAACCGTGCTTTTATGAAAATTTCATAGATTTAACTGTAGGGTTTGTTGGCATGAGGATTGTAATAGAAAGGATGTCATCATAACATTTTAAGAGCAAAAGTCCTGGTACTGTGTAATTTGTAAAAACACACAACATTTTAAGAAATTTCATAGAGAATCTTACCACTTTTTTTGAACCTATTTAATTCTACCATTTTACTATCAATTCGGAGCCAAAGTCCATGGCGTTACTGAGAGTAGTATCTCCAACAGTTTTCCAAAACCCTTTCTCATCCTTGTTTTTTTCTTAGAAAAAAAGAGAAAAATCTCTCTTTAATAGTTTGACATCTTTTTTTTCATCTTTTATAATTTGGTATAATTTCTTCCTGAGGCGCGCAAATATATATGTGAAGCCGCACCGCGCATCAGGCTTCTCTCCGCGTCGCCTCTTTCCCGTGCGCGCGAAGAAGGATCCGTCCACTTTCCCACGCCGCGAGTGCTGCCGTCTGCTACTGATATCGGCTACTGCGAGAGCTGCTGCCGTCTGCTACTGCGGGTGCTGCTGCCCTATGCTGGCCGCCAGGAACCAAAGGGCGGCAACGAGTCGGCGGTGGTGGACATCCAGAAGCGCGCGTGAAGTAGTCCCGTGGCGCGGAAACATATTTTTCCGAGAAAAAACAAGTTTGTGGGACTTAAGTTTTTATTTTTTATTTTGGGAAATAAATTATGTCAAACTATTGAAGATGAACTCTTTTTTTTCTCTATATAATTTTGGAAGTTGGCAAATACTATGATTTAGGAAACAAAATTTGCCAAACTGTTTGAGTTACCACTATTTTACCTTGGTGGAACAACCTATTTATTGACATGATTAATAAAAAAAGTTAGTACACTTGTTTTGTCTAAAGCCTTTCACCAACACTTTTTTGGTTGGAAGGAGAAATGCCGACACATGAGGTGTAGTCTTACAGCATTATCGGTGACAGTGACAGTTTATTTGACTCTAAAAGACTATACAATTTGCCAACATACTGTAGGGGCGTTTAGTTCCCTATAAAATACAAAATACAAAATGCTAACTACTTTAAAATGATAGAATACAAAATGCAAAAATTTTTAGGGTCATATTTATTTCAGTCCAAAATACAAAATTTATTGTTCTCATGAGCTCTTTTGGGCTTTCCTCTTGAGCCTTTTTTGGCCTCTTGAGGCCAAAATTAAAAATGGAGAATAATCATCTTTTTCCCAAAAAAATTGCATGATATTTAGTTCCGTTATGTAAAATAATGAACCAAAACCTAAATTCTTTTAGAATAGGAGAACTAAACACCCCCTATGTGTACTTAAAACCCTTGATTCACCAACACATAATTGTAGGAAAAAGTGAGTCATGCTGTAGTGAAATTAAAATGTGCTGCATTTAAATTTCTCTAAAACATATTTTTATTTAGATGATTTCTTTGTGAAAGACAATTTATTTTTGAACCATATTCTAACCTACGAGGCAAACAATTTTATAATGTGATTATGATTTTGAAACGTTTTTTAGAGAAGTTAGCTCTGGTAGAGCTCCAACTAGCTCCAACTTTAAGTGTCATAAAGTGATTTGATTTAGGGTTGCCTTGTTCATTTGGCTGATAAGCCATAACAGAAAGTACTGTTAGCTAATTTGTTGTAAGATAAAAATACTGTTGAATGATTTGTAGATTCGGCTGATAAGCTCACTTTTTTTTAGGGAGCTGAAAAACACTGCAGAAAGTACTTATTGACAGTGTCATAGTGGGCGTCCATGTTTCATCCATGCGACGTCTTCACCTTTTTTTTTTTGTTTTTTTTGGGGGGGCCAAGTTAGCCCGGACGGACCGCCGGAGTAATTTTGAACGGATAAAGTACAAGTCAAACGGGGCTCCCCCCATTCCTTACGTCGAGAGCTCGAGGTGCTCGCCACGACGGGCTCGCCGGCGCCGTCATTCCCAGCGATGGATTCGTCAAGTCTACCCTGAACCAACCTTCTGCCGCTTCCTCTCGGCGCTGCGCAGGCATCTCTTCACCCGCCTAATCCTGACAACATGAACGACAACAGCGTCGTGTCTACCTGAACGTCGATGCATACCAGATGTTCACGGTAATGCCCCAGCCACGCCATATCAGCTGACGAATCGTCCCTACCCCGTGGTCGTGGATCGGTTCACAGCCATGCCGTGTTACACTGTCGTTTTCCTTCTGTGTCAGGTTCGCTCTGGGGAAGCCGTCAAGGCGTCAGAGCACCAGTTCAATGGAATGACATGATTTTGAAGTGTGGACTGGGGACCATCTTCTCAGCGCGGCTGCCTGATTAAATTAGGTATCATGTTTCTTCCATGTCTTAAACTGATATGATTTGCTTGCTCAAATACCCTTTGACTTTGAGCACATGACATTGGTGGCATTTATGTTGCTGGTATTTTCTTCACTGGTTAAGCCTTTCCTTAGTTCAGAAACTCCCATTCAGCCAAAATGTCAAATGGTTGCAGAATGAAAATACAGATGTTCAACTTTGGTCCTTATTTGGACCTGCAACCATCTCTGCCCATTGTCTTTTGAATTCTGATGAGTCCAAGTTTGTCAGATTATGTGATTACAGTGTGCAGTATTGTCCAAAATGTAGAACATTGTCATATGAGCATTTGTGAGATTAAGCAAGAGTGGCTATGATTGTGGAACCAATACACAGTTATGGATTGTGATAGACCTATACGAACAATAACAATACAAATTGAACCCCTAGCTTTTCTTTCTTTGGTGATTTGATGAATCGCTTCAAAAATTACTATGTACTTATCTCCTAAATCACATTCTTACTTAATGAACTGGATAAAGTCCATGAATCTGTTATACTCCAGCTGCTCGTCCTAATCTTTCCCTTAGAATCTTCACTCCCATGTATCTGATCATCAAATACAACAAAAGGAATATCAGCGCGTGAAGTCAGAATCCGTTTGATTCTAGACAAGAACTATAGTTTTTGTTCTGTACCTGCCCATCATTAGGACTGTCGCTTGTGGGTTCGTTCCTGGTGAACTAAACAAGGTTGACCCATCTATCACACGGAGGCCTGAGATGCCAATCACCCGATAGTGTTGATCGACCACCTTACCTACATGGCATCCACCATGGTAGTGCCAGATGGTTGTTACTGTGTCCCTGCAAAACTGCTCCAAGGATGTGGTGTCATTTGTGTGCTTCGGTATCAAGTTTATGTTAGCTGATATGCTCATATTGAGCAGCGTTTCCATTGGATATCCAGCACCATTGGCAGTAAGGTTAGTGAAATGGTTTGTCTTCAATATTTTCTCGATTGTTTTTATCCCATAGACACATCGTCTGAGATCCTGTGGATGCTGGAAATAGTTGAAGGTGACATTGGGGTTGCTATCGATATCAGTGTCAACAAGTACTAAACTACCAGTAGACAGTGGGCCATCGATCTTCTCAAGAATGAATCCTCCATCAAATACTTCTTTGGGTAGGCTATATTTGTTATGTACATACTTTTGGATTTTGTCAAAACTTCTTTGTTTTGGTGGAATTGTTGATAGTTGCCCAATCTGCAATGAAGTTACAAAACTCATTAGTGCTAAGCTTGAAATCTACCATATGCTTCTCAAAATGGGGAAGTGAATATATGCTAAACATTTTATTTTCTTTATGTTAGCTCAAGAGAGTTTTGTTGTGTTCCTTGCAACTTATTGCCTACACATAATTCATAAAGAAAAGTTTTAATAATTTTTTCTTCTTGAACATGCAGGAAAGTTGTGCTTCTTTGTATTACGAAGAAAAGGTGTAAGAACCCGTACAGCACACACCCAATGTTCTAGAAACTTGTTCGTGCTTTATGCTTACAACAAACATATTGCTAATGCCTCTACTCTGTTTGAAAATATTATAACAGGAAGTGCCGGAATATTAACAATTGGGAGGTACACCGTTCTAAGTTAACATCTATTTGCTGAATAATATGAACTTCTGTATACATGTAATCAGATTCCTGGTTCTTTTTATATGCCTATCGTGAGCATCCATAAACTTATGATTAAGGAACGGCAGCTTTGGAAAAGTTGGGAAATTGTCTCCCATCAAGATATGTAAATAGCTATTTTTCTTAAGATCAATAGTGTAGGGTGTTGTTTCTGCATAAAAATATTTAGTGTCATGCATCAGGATGCCGGTAAGGATATAAGAAGTTAGAAAACCATATGCATGTAAAATAAAAAAAGACGCCAAACCTCAGCAGACATGATTCCGTGGTGGCAATGGATGCTATCATCTGACTGGCTGAAACCACTGCTGGCTTCAATAAACACGCCAGCATCCGTTATTCCGACAGTTTCAATCAAAGATTGCTTTGTAGGATTCTTCATAGGTACAAAGATTGAGTTCATTGGATTGTCTGACATTCCTTTACCCACATGTTCATTGCGAAGTACTACAGAAATGTTGTGCTTATTAAGTTCACTCCTCGGTCCGATCCCACTTAGCAACAATAGCTGTGGGCTGCCAATTGCGCCGGCAGAAACAATGATGTCACTACCCCTCTTCCTTTTGAGGAAGGCTTGGTAGTGCCCTCCATTCTCATCTTTGAATTGAACTCCAATAGCCCTTGGCTTCCTATTGCCTGTGTAAGAGATGAGGTTCTGTAAATAATGTGTCTTTGCAGTGCCCCTTTTTTTTTGCTTCAGCTATAGTAACAACTTTTGTTTGCTGTTATAGATGTTACTTAAACAATGGTTACCTTGTTTCATGTTGAAAACAATTTTGTTCACGCTAGCATGAAGTAGTACCCTAAGGTTGTTAGGATTTCCAGCAGCAAGGAGGTCAGCAGCTGTGTGCCGATACCCAGACTCATCAAATATGGTGCCCCCAACCTTAGTTCCATAGAGATGGTCATAAGAATATCCATTGTATGGTGAGACCCCTGCTTCCAGAAGCCCATCCCGGAGTGCAGCTTGCCAAGGTGCAACTTTGGGCCAATGAACAATCCTCTCTTCAACCCAAGGGTAGGACTGGTTGACTAGCTCTGCATCCCATCCTGCCTTCTGCACGAAGCTGAAAGAACAAGCACATAAATGTTGATTACAAACTTATAACAGTAACATTCTGCTAGCACTATTGACATATGACATGTTCAGAAATCATTGTACATTCAACAACAACTATCTAGAGAAGAAATTTCAGAGACAATTGGTATTGATCATTCCAATTTGGTGGTATGCAGTCATCGGGACTTTTAGTAACATAAGGAATTCTGTGAAGCTATTCGTACTTCACTTTACCAAAATTTGGCTAGATTGTTCCTGAATCCTCATCTATGCTACCACATGGCAAGACAGCCCTACCTGCTTTCCTCCAGGTGAGTTGAACCATTCAGCTGACTAATGCATGGGAATTTATATGCTATATTATTCTGCAATCACTGTCTATTTTTTCTTCCTATAATTACTAATAAATTTCAACATTGTGATATGAAAAAAGTTCTGTAGAGATCCAGTCATGTGCAGAGATAAAATATTATGGTAAGTGCAAAATCTGGAACTTTTATGGGTAAGTCTGCTGGAAGCTGGATCCATCTTGGTATGATCATTATGGCTCCCATGTAGTATATAGTGTAAACAACAGCTGATGTAGGACTGGTTAGTTCATGAGTAAACATGTTGAAGAAGTGTGTCTACTTGACTAAGTTAGGCTTCTTCCATTAAACATGTTGAAACGTTGTGTCTACTAGACTAAGCTAGGCTTTAGGGGGTCTTTGTTGCTCTGTTGTATTTGCCGCTTTGCCCAGTCTGGTTAATTTTTTTTAAAGAGAGAATAAGTGAGGCTTCATCCACTGGCCAATTTATGTTTTAGTTTACAAACTAGAATTCAATGCAATCTTGCTTAAGAAAGAAGATATGCACACTGTTTGGAGAATATGACATCACCACACTTCCACACCTACAGTCAGTTAAGCCTATTGTATTTCATTGCACTCTATCGATAATTCCATATAGTAGGTTATTTGTCATTTGACTTTGTTTGTAAAAGCAGCACATGAGAATTGTGTACCTTGGTTTTGCCCGACTGTAGAAGCCGGCATTGATACAGGTTCCACCACCCAGGACCTTTGCACGGGCATTTATCACGCCATCAGTGGAGATGAAACCTTGTGACGGCGATTGTGGTGAAACATCGGCCAGGCAAATGTGGAAGTTCTCCAGTAACGTGATGTTGCGGTTACCATATGGAGACCCACCTCTCTCCAGCAGGAGTACCTTGTACTTTTGGGACAGCGTAGCTGCCAATGGACATCCGGCTGTGCCCCCACCAATAATGATATAGTCATATGCCTCGTGCTGAAACGTGGGAAACCTGCTTGCCTTTAGGAAGGGAGGGAGATTCAGTTTGGTTAAATGATCTCTTCCTGCAAATTCAAGTGACCCAGGTTATATTCTGAAGTAAAGATTTCAATCTATTTATTCTCTGAACTGTTACTATTTGATTCTGGTTATGTTAACACTTAATAACCATTCTTTAGGTCCCCTGGTTATTACTCATTCATTCTACAGGTTACAAATGCCAAAAAGGTGCGCCTTTTGCTGCCATTCTTTTCCCTCTCCAACTTTTTTGTGCTTTTACTTCACAATTTTGTATGTCTTATTATTTTAAATTAAGATGTTATAAACATGTGTCACTTAAGGACTAGGAAACAATAGTAAAATTTAGGGGAAAAAGAAGACAGTACTGATGCCAAGCAGCATGGCTAGTTAACTTCTGACTTCTGAGTGAAACCAAAATGCCAAGTTAAACCTTGTGAAACAGAAAAAGCTGACAGACAGACAGACAGAAAGGATGAAAGAAAGCTGTCAATTATCAAACTCTAACATGGCTGAGGGGGAAACATTGATCACTCAAGGCCCTTCCAAAAGACTGGAGCTGAACAAAGTGATTGAAAGGGAGATGATTCAAGTCTCTGTGAAGAACAGAGAATGGGATAGGCGAAATGTACCATGAGATGATATGATGAAGCAGAGGAACACCAGGGCCTTGAAAACCGCCCCTCTCCTGATCAAATCCATGGCAGCCCCGAGAGGAACCTGGAGGTGACGGCGAGCTCAGTCAGTTGGCCTCTACTTGCCTTTGCCCTTTCACCCAGACAGCTCTGATTCTCTGTACTTGCCTTCTTCCTGGTTTCCCTGTGATTTCATCTGGCACACAACCATGAGTCTGCATTCCAATGTTTTTGTAGGCAACTGAATTGGGGGGATAGTAGGGGGGGGGGGGGGGGTGGGGGGGGGGTGTACAAACTCTCAAGCCCCCCCCCCCCCCTCTATAACCACCCAATACCCCCAGGACACCCTCT
>Ga0182004_10001275_pt1 | contig 18117 bp, 14 predicted proteins | sample Sormic07211540_1_FD_120479 | JGI IMG/M metagenome (GOLD analysis project Ga0182004, IMG submission 120479) | Endophyte microbial communities from Sorghum bicolor roots, Mead, Nebraska, USA - 072115-40_1 MetaG | ecosystem: Host-associated > Plants > Roots > Unclassified | place: USA: Nebraska...
AGACGTATGGTCCTTTTGGAGTAGACGCCGGCGCTCCATCATTCAGCTATACCGTGCGGGAGGATGAGCTCGTGGTGGGCTTCTTTGCAAATGCTGACACTTTCGTCCAATCGATTGGTGTTTACACCATCTAAAACATTCAGTATTCGACCCTGCTGCAGCCACCAGCTACCTGCATGTTCCTTCTAATCATCAGAGTTGATTTCCTCCAGTTTCCGCTATTCCACAAATAAAATGGCTAGCTAACAAGGGTGCGTCCCCCTTGACTATGCCTGTTGCATTGTGATGTTTCATAATCAAATCGATCGTGTAACATCTTTCTTTTTTTTCCTTCGCAATGTTCAATGATGTAATCTTCAGAGATTGTTTTCTTCAGAATAAAACAGATCCATGTTAAAGTGTGGAATGAGTAATGACATTCATATGTAAATCCATATCCCGGTGTATAGCATCCTCGTCCTCCCTAGATGTCTGACGGTGATGCGGTGTTGTGGTGTAGTGCGCCCCAATGGTGCTATGCCTACTTTCACGCTAGCCCACAGCCTCCTGAACTTGCGCAGAGCTTTAGCGCACAACGACCCTGCGGTCTGTTGCCAATGCCCTCCCGTCTCATGGTTCCTGCTCCAACATTCAGCATCGTGCGTGTCCCACCGGGATAGATAGAACCAGTTCATAATATGCACTAATGGTGAGGCTTCTCTCACATAATACTCCTGGTAGCTTGGTCTTCCTGTTCTCCCATATGGCCACACATCTACGCACGCCGTATACCACAAGAGATATACTAGCGCATTAACGTGTCTGGAACACTAACATAGCTCATAATATGCATGTATGGATTATTTTTCAATTTATCATGGCTCTCGGTTCTATGTTATATAAATCAGGAAGAGCCTCACCCAGAAAGTACTTCCCGATCAGTCACTCATCCCTAAATTTTTCTAGACCAAACACGCTTAACTTTAGTGTTCTTTAAAGATGAGCTTCCGGAAAAGAAGTTGCAACTTGTTGGTATTAGTATACTATTAATCCTATTAAGCCTTGGGCCAGGATGTTACATCCTCACCCCCCTTAAGAGACAGACATCCTCGTCAATCAACCCCAAGCAAGAAACGTCCTCTCTTGGCCACGTCCATGTGTCCAGTGCCATCGCAAGTGCCATGTTGTGTTTCCAACTCTGGGTCCACACCAGCCATGCATACCATGTCTGTACAATTGCGACACACGCGCCCATAAAATCACGAGAGTCGACTCTGATACCATTCACTAACATCCCGCCTCCACGAGACCAGGCCCGCTTACATCTGGCAGCTTTTCTAGGATATAGTCAGCCATCACAGACCAACATCAGTCTTTTCTGCACACTTTGTCCTCACTCATGTGCACATGTGGCAGCATTTCTAGGATATAGTCATCCCTCACAGACCAACATCAGTCTTTTCTGCACACATTGTCCTCACTCATGTGCACCCAGGAAGTACTTCCTGGTCGGTCACCCATCCCTAAATTTCTCTAGGCTAAGCACGCTTAGCTTTAAAGTTCTTTGGAGGAAATCTTTCGGAAAAAAAGTTGCAACTTGTTGGTATGAATATCCTATTAATTCTATCAAGCCTTAGACCGGGATGTTACATACTTGATATGCAGAAGCAATAAACCAAATTTCCAATAGTTTCTGTGCAACTCATTCTCAGAGAAAATGAAACTTTATCTTATCGAAATTAATCATAGTATAAAACATGTAGCACATGTTTACAAGATCTTATACATAGTCTAACACGTGACCACAACTCATCTTATGCGGAAATACTTAAGTAAATAGTGCCAGACCAGCATTGACAGTCGCCATGAGCACCTCCGGTGGTGATGCAATCGTCAGTGGTGGTGTAGATGAACATGGATCACCAACTGAGGGTTTGGGAACCCTCTGTAGGTGATGAACTCATCGTGTCCTGTAGTTGCGGCCTTCTATACGCCACCGGCACTGGCCTGGATGGGATACTGACCTTCTTGAACCTTGCAGCGTCTAAGTGATCAGTTATGTGAAAAGTCACGTGGCATAGAGAGTGATCATGACTCCAGGGGCGCCTCTCTTATTTACAATGTGCTATGGGCAAGGGGGCCGAACCGTTCAGATTCTAAGGGCTGTCGCTGATCATGACAATACTTATTTAGTTGGAATTATTGACCAGTGGGTGGACTGAAAGATTAACTCTTAATTAATATAATAAACTTCACGCATTAGCTAAAACTGATCATATTCCAACAGTCTCCCACTTGATCGAACGGCTAATGCAATTACGCAACTAATGTTTGCTTTACACTTATGTTCACACTCAGTACTACAGACCAATGTGTCATCAGCAGCATTCATCGCCACTGGGCTCCCATTACCTATAGTTCATTGTAATACCTTGTTAGAACACTTATTACTTATTAGGAGTACATGGCCCTATTACCTAGTCTTATAGGCTCTCCACTAAACCCATACTTAGTTCATGTTATTTGAAAAGATCATATGGTAAGCCCTTCGTAAGCGGATCCACGAGCATCAACTTAGTACTTATGTGCTCAACTTTAATAGTCTGATCCTAGGTTCTATCTTTCACAATATAGTACTTTAGGGTTCTATCTTTCACAACATAGTACTTTAGGTCTAAATATTTCGACCCATCAATTGGTTTGTTGTTACCGGAAAATAGTACTGTAGCCTAATTCTCGTAGTACTTGGTAAGGCGTTTTGAAATGCTGTCTATAATTCTTAGGCCCGAGTCAAAATCCTTAAGCCAAACAGCCTGACATGTTGCCTCATAACAAACAATAACTTCAACTTGCGTTGTCGACGATGTTGCAATACTTTGCTTACAACTTTTCGAGGAAATTGCTCCTCCAACAAGGGTGAAAATATGGCCTGTTGTGGACCTCCTATTATTCACACACTCTCCTAGATCGGCATCTAAATATCCCACAAATTCAAGTGTATCTATTCTCTGATATGTGAGCATTAAATCCTTGTGCCTTAACAATAGCGTAATGCCTTCTATGCTCCTTTCCAGTGGACCAAGTCTGAATTTTTCTGATATCTGCCAAGCATCCCGATTACATACACCAAGTCTGGACACGTACAAATTTGGGCATACATAAGGCTTCCGACAATAGAAGCATATGTCTTATCTATCATCTTATTATCTAACTCTAACTTATTCTTAGGACATTAGTAATCACCAAATTTAATACCCTTAGTAAATGGTATAGGTCTAGCAGAACACTTATCCATATTGTACTTGCAAGTATTTTCTCAATATATGTCTTTTGTGATAATCCTAATAATCCTTTGGTCCTGTCTCGGTATATCGTAATGCCAAGAACATAAGAGGCTTCACCAAGATCATTCATGTCAAAATTAGATCAAGAATTTTTTCTCATATAATATATTCTTATCGTTACTTGCTAATAGGATATCATCAACGTAGAGTACTAGGATAATGAATCGTCCACCTTTTGACTTAATGTAGATACAATTATCCTTTAGATTTTCAATGAACCCAAATTTCTTAATCACATCATTAAATTTTAAGTACCATTTTTGTGACGCTTGCTTAAGTCCATAAATAGATTTCTTTAATTTGCACACCATGTCTTTCACAACAAAACCTCTACTTATGCCATAAAAATTGTCTCATGCAAGTCATCATTTAGGGGAAAAACTTTTATTATAATCAACCTCTTCTATTTGTGTAAAACCTTTGGCTACGAGCCTAGCCTTAAAATTTTCAGTTTTCCCTTTGAAATCACGCTTAGTCTTGTAGAACTATTTACAGCCTACTCGTTTGACCCCATTAGGAATTTCAACCATTTCATATACTTGGCTAGTGATCATAGACTTAAGCTCATCTTGCATAGCCCCAATTCACTTATCTGAATTCTTATGTGCTATTGCCTCTTTAAAAGAAGCTGGATCATCCACTTTCCCAATATCACATAGATCTTCACTTAGATAAGTCTCATAGTAATCTGGGATAGCAGATCTCCTCTTCCACTATGATCTCCTTATAGGTTCATTAGGGATCATAATAGGTTGAGGCTGAGGCCATTCATATGCCTGAATCTCATTTTGAACTATAGTCTCATGTTGCTGTGATTCACTAATTTGCACATTTGGATTCTCAAAAGGAATTTTAATATTAGTAGTTTGAGGCGGAGGTGCACTAACTTCTGGTATCTATTGAGTCATAGGTATACGTAATTCAGCCCGTATCTCTTCAAGATTAACCTCTCGCCTCTACGAGCTCCCACTAATTTCTACATCCTCTAGGAACACCGCCTGCCTGGTCTCAATAAACTTAGTACGACAATCCGAACAGTAGAAACAGTATCCTTTAGAACTATTAGGATATCCAATAAAGTGACAGCTCACAGTCTTAGAATCCAATTTCTATTGCTATCAATTAAATAACTTAGCTTCAGCAGCACCACCCCACACACGCAGATAATTAAGTGTAGGCTTCTCTCAGTCCACAATTCATAAGTTGTCTTGGGCACTGACTTACAAGGAACTTTATTTAGGATGTGTGTTGTTGCCTTTAATGCGTCCATCCACAAACCAATTGGCAAACTACAATTCCTAAGCATGCTATGCACCATGTCCATAAGAGTACAATTGCGACGCTCTGCCACTCCATTTTCCTTAGGTTCGTCTGACATTGAATATTTAGCAATTATGCCATTCTCCTCAAGGAACTTAGCCAATGACCTTAGGATTTGGCCATATGGAGCGTATCTCCCATAACATTTACCACCTCGATCTGATCTTTCTACTTTGATCTTAACGTTATGCTGATTTTGCACTTCAGCCTTATATATTTTGAATTTTTCTAATGATGCAGATCGATCGCGTATTGGGTAAATATGTCCGTAACGAGAGATGTCATCTGTGAGTGTGATGAATGAATCAAAACCATCCACTTATATTATAGGGAAGGGTCCACATATATCAGTGTGAATTATTTCTAATAGACCCGTGCAGTGTTCGGGTTCTAAAAAATCTAATGGTTGGAGTATTTCTTCTTTAAAGAGACGTTCCATTTCCCCTTTCAAAATGTGGCTTAAACGACAATGCCATAATTTCGGCGAGGTCTCATTATTATACTTGCACTTATTTGACTTATCGCACACATTCATCACAGAATCTGGAGATATCATATAAAGCTTATCAACAAGAGGAGCGATAAAAATCTGAATATAATAAAACTTGATGATGCATTTAATATTGCCAAACTCTGTAATGTAACCAGAAGTATCAAGTGAGAAGACTGAAATAAGGTTCCTCTTAAGACTAGGAACATAAGGCACATCACCAAGTTGAAGATTAAAGCCATTGGCTACTTCTAAAGAAAAGCTCCATTGCCTTTGACTTCAACTTTGTGTCCATCAGCAACTCTAAGACTTTGCTCCCCCCTTCTTATAGTTCTCATCGTACTGAATACATGTAATGAATTAGAAATATGCATAGTGGTACCTGAGTCAATCCACCAAGTATCAAGGAAATAATTAGCTAAAAATGATTATTCATCAATGGATGAGATAAAATTGTTACCCTTCTTCTTAAGCCATTCCTTGAAGCCAGGGCAATTTTTTTTGGAAGTGCTTAGGCGAGCCACAGAAGACGCAAACATTAGGGTCATTATTTTGAGCATGATTTCTTAGGATTGTTCTTGCCAAAATTCTTAGTATTGTTATTATTATTATTGTTGTTGTTGTTGTTGTTGTTGTTGTTGTTGTTGTTGTTGTTGTTGCTATTCTTATTTGGCTTGAACTTTTTTTTGGTTGTTTGCTGCTGCTAGCATCAGCCTAATGCTTTCCCTTGCCAAAAGCAACAAGGTTAGCAACTGATGAGCTCAAAAATGCTCCACTTCCCCTTCTAAGTATTGTAACTTATCTTAAACAGGGTATAGTGAGCTAGCAGTGAAGTCATAATATAAATGCACTAGAAAGCCCTCAGAAATGGACATATCCAAGTGCCTTAAGCTTTGCAGCCATATCACACATGCTCATAATATGTTCCCTAATCCCACCTTTCCCATCATAACATGAGGTACACATTTCTATAATGAGAGTGATGGCATAAGTCTTGGGATGAGCTCTTAAAATTTTCCTCAACAGGGGCTAATTAAGAACTCCTGAGCAATTAACTCCTCACCATTTTCTTTCTTATGAGGGATTGCTCCCTTTATGCCAGGCAAGATACAAGCCTTCATGGTAATGCCAGCAATCCTATTGCTATTTTCCCACTTTTTAAGCTCAGCGTGGTACTATCTTAATGCATCAGCATTTGCATTTTCATTGGGAGCGACAATCCTATCCTCACGTAGTGCACGGTCGTTCTCTGAGAGCCCGAGCACGACTAGCAGCTTCTCCTTCCATACAGGAAAGTTGGTACCATTGACGGAGTCGATGCTGTTAACCTGCAACATTGCTCCCTGAAAAAACTATATCAAAAATGTCTTAGTTAATAAGATGTTAACTTAAAAGCATAAAATTAAGTCAACGTTGGTCAGGAATAAAATCATGCTTAAGAACTTCAATTTGCATCACAGTTGGGCAGAAGGCAAAATGAAATTCATATTTAATAACTCATAATTAAATCAACATTGGTCAGAATTAATTATGAGTGAAATCTCCAATAAAACTTCTTGTTGGCTGCATTTAATTGGAGACCAACTTAAAAGTACAGGGTCGATCTGTATCTCAGTGAGCAAGTCTAAACAGAAAATAAATTCATAGATAATGGAAAGTAACTTAACTCAAAACTTAATTAAAATAATTAAATAATATGCTGACGTTAAATAACAAATAAACTTAAATTCTGGAACAATAAAAGCTTAAATGAGCCTTAGGAAATAAAAGTGACCAGGCGATAGCCAACAGCTCAGGCGTGGCATATTGCTAGGTCCGCTCGGCCACCTGCTGAAACCCAGCAGAAAACCCAGTTAGCCAAAACCTAATGCCAGAAAACATCCCAGCCGTAGAAAATCATTCAACGGCCATGATTAAACTTAGCTCATATAAATAGGATGGAAAAAATCACTTCGTCTGACTCTTCCTCTCCCCTTTCATCAGCTGTCACCTTTAGGCCTTGTTTAGTTTCCAAAAATTTTGCAAAACTTTTCAGATTCTACGTCACATTGAATCTTTAAACGTATACATAGAGTATTAAATATAGGCGAAAATAAAAACTAATTGTACAGTTTGGTCAGAATTGACGAGACGAATCTTTTGAGCCTAGTTAGTCCATGATTGGATAATATTTGTCAAATACAAACGAAAGTGCTATAGTGTTGATTTCCTAATTTTTTTTTAACTAAAGAAGGGAAAGAGCAGCTCGACGTGGCACAGCAGCACAGCAGCACAATGGCGGCAGCGGCTTGCCAACAGCAGGCACGCAACGGCGGCGTCCGACCTCAAGAGCGCACGCGCTGCACCTGGTGGCAACCCAGCCTGAGGTGCTGAGTATGAGCCACGTGCTTGCACGTCGGGCACATCAGCGGCGACGGCTCATCAGAGGCAGCATGATGGACAGTGGCGACCCAGCCTAGGATACTAATATTTTGTTATAGTTTCCACATATGATGTCAGTGACAAATCGACAAGTTTCATAATTTTCAAACTTTATTTGTATTTTATATAATTTAAAACTAGTTCGCTCATAAGTTTGTGGCCATGTTTCATGCACAAGAAGTTCGAAATATCGGTAGTGTTCATAGATGCGGCCTCAAACTACACTGACATGAATGATATTTTTGAATTTCTTAAATTCCATTATTCGATGCAGCTGCAGTTCAAACATCTATTTTGTGGAAAAATCAATTAATTAAGATAAATTAAAGAAATATAGTAAAAAGATCGAGAAATATGCCAAATTTGAACATGGACTACAGAAAAGGTTTGGAGCTCAAAATTGAAAAAACAAATTTAAGTTTTCCGAGTGTCATGGTTCAAGACTTGGCAAAACTCATACTTTCCCGAGTGCGTGTTGGCGACACGTGGGAAAGATAAAGTTTGCCGAGTGTCTAGACGTGGCACTCAGCAAGGAGTCACAGCGTTTAAAGGACGTAGTCTGCTGTCATTCTTTAGCGAGGGCCAACTGGATGGCACTCCGCAAAGTTTTTCTTTGCCAAGTGCGCGTCTTCGCCGAGGGGCTAGCGCTCGGCAAAGATTTTCTTTGCTGAGTGTCGCGTTTTGCCGAGGCTAGGCGCTTGGCAAAGTTATCTATACCGTGTGTCTGGCTTTGTTGAGTGCCCGATGTAATGCACTCGGTAAAGCTCCCCAACACTCGATAAAGGTGGCGTCTCTGGTAGTGTATCCATACTGTTGTTAGATCTTCAGTTAATACATGCATTCGGCGAGGGGACTTATTATAGGACTGAAATGCATATAGATAGCATATTTTATGCTCTAGAGGGAGTATCATTCTTGCTCTTCAGTTCAATATAAGCAATCGGCCAAGCGAGAGTTCAATGAAGTGTGATATAGGCATAGGATGCATCTGGATTTTTTTGTACGCCGGGGAGGTCAGAGAGATGCGTGATGTTTGGAGATGGTTCTGCTGGAGAGTCAGTATCAGGGACGGATCTGCCCGCCGAGGCTAGGGGGGCTGCAGTCTGGGGCGTGCCCCAAAATTGCTAAAAACACCTTCATCTTGAGCCCAAAATAATTTAAAGTCTAGATGTTCAGCTCTACTTAGCACTTATGTAGTTATGTGTCATAGGATTTATAGTTTTCTCTTACTATTTAGCCCTCCATGTTGCATCGTGTATGTGGTTGAGCTTCGCTTGTGAAAAAAAAACTGTTATGGGTTGTGGACTATGAGAAAGTTATGTCCTTTGTTTGGAACATGGAAAACGTTTCCCGTGCATGCATATTTTTCACACTAAATGAACTGATTCCTGTGAAATCTCTGTAAAATTACCGTGAAAATCCTGCATTCCAAACAAACCCTAAAAGTGGTTGAACAGCTGTCGCTAGGGTGGGCCAATAGTGACTAGGAATCCCATGCATTGCGTCGGTGCTTCCGTCGCTACAAACATGGAATACTATGGCCTCTTCTTTTTTCATCAGGTGTAAATCCTCGTAGTTAACTAAAAATCGTGCCGCCACTACTCGCACTACCACTGCAATGGCTGGCCTTTTGCCGGCAACGGTCCAGCTGCTCCCGACGAGAGAAGAAACGAGACTTGGGCAAATGAATAGCAGATGGAGAAAAAAAAAGGATGGGAAATCTCAGTTTCCCTCTTCCAGTCTATACTCATTTACCAAAGTAGCCATACGCAAAAATAAATAAATTTAGGAACTACTCCGCTCTTTGGATATTGACCCCACCTATTTTAACATCATCTCTGCTAATTTGGTACTTTTGAGTACTTTCACAAAGATATCTCTTATTTCAGCACGGTACGATCTTGCTAATAAAGTTTCTCATTATTTATTATTGTTTTAGAATCTGCCATCTTAAGATCCTGCTGTTTTCATCCCCAAACGTAGAGGATTAGGCCCTCTCAATCCCATCCTGTTGTTTTAGAGATAAACCGAACAAGTTCTAACTGGGAAGTACTTGGAGAAGCAAAGAGCATTATTGAAGCGCATGCATATTCCAGTGGACAGCACGAGTCTACACAATACACGGATATACCAAGCCCTAGGGATGCAGGAGCTGATATGGAAGCTCATGCTGTTGGTGCTGGCGGAGGAGATGACCTCTGAATCGATCGGATGTACACTATCCACTAAGCCCCCTGATACTCATATTTGGGCTTTAGTTCTTGCATGATGAACTTGGGAGACATTTTAGGGAAAGCCTGCAACTGAAGTAGTATTTGGTTCCTCGATACCTCTCATTTCCATCATCTCAGCTCTCCTTGCGTTCGTCCATATGACATAATATACTGAGAACAAGGCTAATAATGTTCTATAAGAGTGATAATTTGATTTCACTCAGAAGATAGGCTGCCATGGTATATATTCCCCAGAATAGAACCGTGGCACATTTTTACTTCTATTTTGCAAAAGAATCGTTGCACATTTATTTTCAGTAGACAGGACATTGTATGTATGTGTTCAATACTACTAGCTAGCTAGTACAGAAACATTTTTTTCTTATACCAGTGATTTTCTTCGCTGGTGGTTCTAAGAAGCAGGCACCGATATAAAAAATATGTGGGCCCAAGCTAAAAATCACAGAGTAAATGGTTTCCTTCTGACACTGGCCGCTCATAAAAAAAACCGCCAGTCTAAATGAGATTTATACTGGCGGTTAGCTTCGGACAACAGCCAATGAAATTACAGTATTACATTGACCAGTTTCTTTGTTTTATTATGGCGGTTGGCTTGATTAACCACTAGTAAAAAAGGCTATAAATGATGCTTCTTGCTCCCCCAACTAGAACTGTTTAGCTGACCACCTTCCATTGGTGGTGAACTCGAAGGTCCAAAAATCGCAAACTACGAGGGAGAAGTTTTGTTCATTATTTCTTTGAAGGAGGCTGTTCTCAAAGGTTAATGCCTCTCATATCTCTGGGTAAAATTAGATGTAGGGTTTGATGGTTGTGTTTGAACACAGAGATCGAGTGTGGAGAAAGAATGGTAGTAATTTTAGATTAATGTTCTTATTATATTTCTTTTCATTATATATATATATATATCATCAATCATCAATTTCATAATTTATGCATCCATGTAAATGCACAAAGTTGGGAATATTCTTATGTAGATTTGATTGTGAATTTGTTCATTAAAATAAATTAATATTTATTCATAGATTTTTTTTAAAAAAAATAGTTATAATGTTTGTGGAAGTTATAGACACTAGAAGGATTCCCCGCGCGTTGCCGTGGGTATGAAGAAAGAAGACAAATGGATAAACATGTTGTACAACCCAATGCAACGATGACAAAGCATGCAGAAACGAAAAATGTTAAAACTCAAAATCCACTGAACCTTTTATATTCAGAAAGTATATCCTAAAGCGTGATGACCTGCAGGTTCAGGAGCAGGTAGCTACGTAGTATATACACGCTAGTTTTGGTGATTTGGCGGATAAAAGCAGTACATGCAACTATTTATCCTAAATGTATAATATACCCTTCAGCTTGAAGAGTGATTTGGCCGGGGCTCGCTTCGCGGGGGTTGACGACTGTGGGAGGCTCTGCACCCGGAGGAGACAGGAAAGGGCTACCATTGTCGACTGTGGGAGGCTCTGCGCTCCGTCGAAGGAGCTATGCCTCCGCAGCTGCAGCCCGGCTTTGCGGGGTGTCACCGCTGTTGATCTCCAACAGGAGGCCGGGTAAGACCACCATCATCAGATGCCGAGGGAGTCTCTGCCCTCTGCCCAACCATGGAGCCGTGCATTCGCAATTGCGGCCTGGCTCGCTTCATGGGGGTTGCTGCTAACGTTCGCCCGAGCCTGGGGAAGGCCACCATCGGGACTGCCGAGGGAGGCTCCGCACCCCGCCGGCCCATAGAGACATATATATACCATGGGACAGTTAAAGGCCATATCCGATTCAACTTCTCGTACAACGATAAAATGACTATTATTGATGGCCTAGTGGTACGGTGGGCTGGTGGCGGTATTTTTATTTTCATTAGCACTATGATGATTAGTTAGCAATAGGCTGGAAGCTAAAGAGGATGACCGAGATGACTGAGTGACTGAAAGGAAATGGATGATGTGGCTTAAGGAGATGCTTGAGAAATATGTTAGTAGGGTTTTGCTTTATAGGAGTATAAGATAACTAAGAGATTGAGCACAACATTGAAGAACATAGTTGTTTAATTTTATGAAATTATTGCTAGATTGTCTGAAATAACACTCTCTAAGTAACATAGTGGGGTTTTTTTAATTTCATTCAAATAGTTATAATAATTTTAAATATACATATCTAGTTACACATTATCATTACAATTTTTATGCAGCTCACCATTGAAAGGTCATCATAGATGTATAACTTATGAAGATTAGATCCATCATACTGGTTTGAGGTTCATATATAGGTTTAATTGTGCCACTAGGAGGCATGCATGCAGAGGTTTTATGAAGGATCACATTGCATGGTCATGGACGTGCCTCCCAACCTGCTACTGCCCACTGATGGAGTTCAGAAACATCCACACCGCTACGACCTCCAGGTCCATGGTGGCGGATTGTCACAGTACATTCAGATTGGTAAATGCCTTGAAAATCTATTACTCACATACCTAAGAACTCTTGGCTCCACCAAGCATAGACAGAGGATTGGTGCGAGCTGGAGTTACCTAGCTAATCCTTAGATTTGTTGCGCTACTGTAAAAATGGCAGAGCTACTACATTTTATTTCAAAACGCAATCAAGAAAAGTTTGATTAATATGAATGCTACACCAAAACACTAGAGCTCAATGTGGTCAATACCTCTGTAGTTGACAATTCTTACTTTGGTATCGTTTACATGCCAACATATTCATTTTAAGTTCTAAGATTTTGAAATTCATGCTGTAGAATTTGAAATTCATGCTGTACATCAAATTTGTAGATGGCAACTTGTAAATTTGATACCATTTATTTGTCCAGATAATAATTTAGGTTATAAGATTCTGAAATTTAAACATTTAAAACTTTAAACAATCTCCAATGTTGAGATGGTGTCTTGCATACCAAATTTGTAGTTCTCTATATGATCTACAATTTTATAGTTGGCAGCCTTCTTATTTGAGATGGTTTAAGGGCCCATATATTCTTTAACGACTCTCATATCTATTTTTTTATCTTTTTATTACAAGAGGTGCCTCCTTAACAGCAAAAAGTGATTTCCCATCCATAGAAATCTCTCCTATTCAAGGAACAATAGGCTAGGGTACACAACAGTGGAGGTCTCTGGTTTGTATCGTAAAAAACTCGAAAAATTGCATATATTTTGCATGACAAATCTCGTAACAAATGAAGTGCAATATGAAACCACAGTGATTAACTAGTTAGATTCTCCGTAGTTTATATTCTTTTCTATTTTCTATAGCTGTTTTTCAATTCCAAAATTTGATTTCCAAAGGTGGTGGGTTTGTGTGGCCCAATTCTAGAGGCAGCCCACCTCGGTTTTCTTGAGAAATTGAAGTAGAGGTGGGGGCACATGCCTCTAGAAATCTGTTTTCTCTGCATCTACAAATCCTTTTAAAGTAGTGCAGGACTATGTCACATGTGAAATGTAACAACAAGTGCTTTACATGAATTGTTTTGGGCTACATCATATCCCAGCTGATAATCATACCTAAATATTATTCTTACCAAGTTTTATCGGGAAACATATATGTTGTTTCGGTTGATCAGCAAAACTGATGATTCACTAGCTATTTGATGCAAGACCAAGTTACCAATCACCTTCATGCATTAGACGACCAAAGTAGTTTCGCACCGGAGCATAGTCTTACCACTTGTATCCTGATATTACCGAGGAACAAAATTGGAATGATGTGGTCTTTGAGCTTTACACGGGGTTTCAACTAAGAACAAAAGGCATGGAAACTATGCTTGCTGATTTATTTGTCCAGCCAATTATAACTTTAGAACGTGCTGACAAATAGCTTTTGAATCGGAAGCATTACTCAGAAGCCCTGGAGAGCACTATCAAGTATTTAGCAGCCGAATTTGCAGGGGCAATGCAAAATGGAAATCAGGTAATTGTGACAGAGACTTTCTCATATATAAGAGCTTCTCTTGTAGTCCACAATATATAATAAATGCCTGAGATTTGAAAGGGTAAACCGTCCCAACAAAGTTTCAGGCAGCACCTATTACGGCAGTGTCAGTAATGATGTACAAGTTATACAGCTGCCTAATACTCAGCAGTGTCTCGAATTCAGGTTGCAAATGGATGTGCAATAACATGACTGCCGAGCATGTGCTCCTAGATGTCCGGGTTTATGTTTTCAATTAATTATTATTAGTTCATTCTTTACTTTTTCATGAATGTATAGTACCCATTGTATTTAGTTTATGGGCCAGGCATGCATGCCTATAAAATGACATGTAGTTTGGTTCTAGGATCGATAGGTTGCCACGAGCAAGGCCCTGCTCCTTATGTAGGAGGCTTTAGGCTGGCCGGGGAATGATGAAGCAAAATACAGCAAGAACATCCTATCTAGTATAGATATTTAGGCTTGAGAAGCATCACGAACCAACAATGCCTGAGTTTCCCTTCCACTTGCACAACTCTGCTAGCAAATCTGATTTTTAGTGGTGGTTTTGGTAGGAAAACCGCCTGTAGAAATGTTTTTAGTGGCGGTTTACTTAAGAGAACTGCCATTAGTAATGCACAATTTGCACTGGCGCTTCTCTTAAGAAAACCACCAGTGAATATGTGTTTCCACTGGCGGTTCTTGAGTCTTGTCCACTGATTTCTTTCCACAGACGTCCTTTAATTGAAAGTGCCTGGAAGAAAAAAGAATAGCCACCGGCAGCGTAGAGCTTTTCTGTACAAGTGCTGGGCTGACCTAATGTTTCAGGCAGAACCTATTGAAGTTGGCAATAGAAATGAAAGGGTCAGTGATGATGTACTCCCTCTGTCCCCTCTGCCCCCTTTTGTATGTCGTTCTGGGAGCAAAAGTAAACATCCAGATTCACTCAATCATTAATGCTCCTGTACTCAGTGTATGTCCAAGTTCAGAATACTATTACTGCATATGGTTAAGAGCCCAAACGACTTACATATAGGGACAAAGGGATTACAAGTTATACAGCTGTCTAATACTCAGCAGTGTGTTGAATTCTGGTTGCAAATGGATGTGCAATAGGATGACTGCGGAACATGTGCTCCCTGATGTCCGGATTTATGTTTTCAATTAATTATTATTAGTTCACTCTTTACTTTTCATGAATTTATAGTACACATAGTATTTAGTTTATGGGCCAGGAATTTCATGTAGTTTGGTTTTAGGATCGATAGGTCGCCACGAGCAAGGCACTGCACCTTATGTAGGAGGCTTTAGGTTGGCAGGGAAATGATGAAGCAAAATGCAGCAAGAACATCCTATCTAGTATAGATATTTAGGCTTCAGAGGCCTCAGGAATCCACAATGCCTGAGTTTCCCTTCCACTTGCACAAGTTCGCTAGCACATCACGCTCTAGCTTCTGTACATACCACAGCAGCATACACAAGAGCTAGCACGGCACACTTTTTCTGTGCAAGGCATTAAATTTGAGGTGAGAAGGACCCTACTAGCGTTGTTTAGGCATGTTAAGGAAGGACTCTGTCACATCATGTTTGAGGTGTCACTACTGGACACTAGGTCTTTGCCTAGTGCCCCAGGCACTCGGCAAAGGCCTAATTGCACTCGGCAAAGGCTTTGCCGAGTTCCGCACTCAACAAAAATTTTATCGGTAAAGACCACGCCGAGAGGAAGATGAGCGGGATAACGAACAAGGGCCAACATGTTATGGGGCATCCATCAAACCATATGGGTTGAACCCATCTGTTGCTAGTGCAACACGTACATTACAAGCCTCTTCAGCTTTCTCATGATGAATGCCATCAATGTGGGTCCATGCTTCACCATCTGATTGATGTACCAACTTATCACGATTGTATTGTTTGCCCTCTTTGTACCATATCATCTATTTTGCGGATTCCTCGCTCATGTATAGCCATTGGGTCCTAGGTATGAGTGGGAGATATCGTAGGATTTTCACGGGGATCGTAAGCTGCTTCTTTTTGCCACCACCAGAGTCTACCTCAGGTACCTAGAGGAATTGCACTTTGCACAATAATTTACATCCTTGTGTTCTTTCCTATAGAGGACACACCCATTTGGACAAGCATGTATCTTCTCATACGACATATTAAGTCCATCAAGAAGCTTCTGGCACTCGTACAGGCTTTTTGGCAGAACGTGGCCCTCCGAAAGTAGGCTACCAATCAAGGCCAACATACCATCAAAGGCTTGTCAACCCATGTTGATCTCGGACTTGAACCCCATCACATGTCGAATGGCATCTAGTTGACAAACTGTTGTCCTATCATTTAGGGGTTTCTGCTCTGTCTCCTTCGCATGTCCACTAGTAGAAAGAAGCTCAATAGTGGTGGTTGTAAACACATTTCTACAGGCGTTTTTCGTAACCGCCGGCGCTAGGGGCTAGTAGAAATAAATCTTGCACTATCAGTTAACTAAGAACCGCCTCTAGAAATCTATTTTCATAGGCGGTTTGCGGTTTGCTTTGACAACCGTTAGTATAAAATAGATTTCCACATGTGGTTCTCTTAGCCAACCGCTAGTGGAAACATTTTGCTAAAAAAAATGAGATTGGCTTTTAAAAATAGGAAAATCGCGTGCTACGCGGCCAACAGGATTCGAACCAGACCTCTCCCTCGCGCGTAGCCTCCTCTACCACTCCACCCATCACTCAATTATATTAGAGTTTAGTTCCCCACATATTATCCTAAACCGAGCATACATTGATTGTTTGAGGCCCTAAACATTCAAATGGAAAAGTTGTCAACTATAAAGTTTCATTACTTTTCAGGATCTATAACTTTTATAGTGATAGTTTCTCCATTTAAGGTCATTTACAAAATTTGAATTTTAAATTTAACAAATTCAAACATAGTTTTCGACGATAAGATGACTTCAAATGAAAAAATTATCAACTATAAAGTTTTACAACCTTTTTGAGATCTACAACTTTCATTTTGGTAGTTTTTTCAAACGAGGTCATTTGAAAAGCTCAAAAAATTAAATTTCAAATTATTTCTACAGGCGGTTTTCTTAATAAACCGCCTATAGAAATATATTTTTTAGTGGCAGTTCCTTAGGAGAACCGCATGTAGAAATACATGATTTCTACAGGGGGTTTCTTAGGAAACTGCCTGTGAAAATCAATTTTCACTGGCGGAGTGGAAATTCTTAGGAAAACTGTCGAGTGCTAGGGGCACTCGGCAAAGAATTTATTAGAAGAAAATAAAAAATTTCTTCGCCAAGTGCTAGGAGAGGGCACTCAACAAAGAAGTAATTAAAAAATTAAAAATTTTCTTTGCCGAATAGCAAGAGAGGGCACTTGGTAAAGAAGTATAACTAAAAAATAAAAATTTTCTTTGCGAGAGCCAAAGCCAGGGCACTCAGCAAAGAATTTATTAAAAAAATTTCTTTTTTTTGCGAATAATTTAAGAAATTTCTTTGTCGAGTGCTAAAACCAAGGCGCTCCACAAAGAATTTATTAAAAAAATTTAAAATTTTTGTTGTGTGCCGAACGGTGGACACTCGGCAAAGACAGATGGCCATCACCTGTGGCCATCTTTGCTGAGTGTCGGGCTTTGCTAAATGTCCGGCCCTCGGTACAGAAAATCTTTGCTGAGTGCCGGTGTTTGACGAGTGCCCAGCACTCGGCAGAGCACCTTTTGCCGAGTATTTTGCTTTGCCGTGACACTCGGCACTCGGCAAAGCCTCTTGCACTGGCAAAAAGTTAGTTTCTAGTAGTGTGTTAAGGACCTGTCAGATGATGCATGTTTGGGCATGATCAGTGAAAACTGGAAGCACTGCACACGCCCAAGCGTACATGGATCCCACTCCCCTGCCTCGTAATACTTGTGTGGTCAGCATAGCTGTAGTACAAAAAAATCTCTAAGGTGGCGGTGAAATTTTTTTTACACTGTGAAAAGAAATCGACGGGCCCGACTCAAGAACCGTCACTAGAAAACTATTTTCACTAGTGGTTTTCTTACTTTGTCCCTTGATATCTTGAAGGTGCCTCATGCAATTGTTGCTTGAGGGGAGGCGTAGAAGCTGTCTACAGATGCGGCAAACGCAAGAAATTTTGTGCTTTAGTGCAGTGAATCCTTTTACCTATTCTGAAGTTTTGGATGACCAAAGTTGCCATATCATATGTGACGATATTGATACAGCTCATGGAATGCATTGTAATATGGTGTTTTTTCTAGGAAGAACAAGTGCCTCGTGCATTCGTTGTATTATGACTTCTGTGGTGAAAATGGGATAAAAACTAGTGAGCAATTTCCAAAAGTTGGTTTTGGTGCCCAAGGTGTATCCCAACTGTCTGGGATCATCATGAAATTGATTAAGTTTCAGGCAGAACCTATTGAAGTTA
>Ga0182004_10001276_pt1 | contig 18102 bp, 17 predicted proteins | sample Sormic07211540_1_FD_120479 | JGI IMG/M metagenome (GOLD analysis project Ga0182004, IMG submission 120479) | Endophyte microbial communities from Sorghum bicolor roots, Mead, Nebraska, USA - 072115-40_1 MetaG | ecosystem: Host-associated > Plants > Roots > Unclassified | place: USA: Nebraska...
ATAAACAACAAAACTCGTGGAATTCTGTCAGATCAAACCCTAATTCTAGGTGATGGTTGCATATTGGTCCTTTCTCTTGTTTATTTGATAATTAAAATTGATACTTAAGAACCGTCAACAAGGGTCATGACAAACTGGGAGACCATGGCGGCGACGAATTTCTACCTCCACTACTTTGCCTGGACGGAAGTTAAGACCAGGGAGATCCATAGCAGAGTTCAGAAACTTCCACCACAGCCAAACACACACCGAACGACGCCGATGTCTTCCTCAGATCACCGGAGGCGGTGAACAAACCGATCGCCAGTAGGGACGCCACCACGCCATTCTTGCCGTCACAATCAGGCTTTGTTTTGATTTGCTCTCCCAGATGACTCTTGACTTGAACACATGTCGACATGCGCAAGCGCAAACCACAAGCACTCCATTCTCAGCAGACTTTGTAGCAGTTGTCCCACATAAAGTACTAGGATATTAAACTTGCTCCCCTTGATCTTAATATGTATGCAATTATCCCTTTTATTTTCAGTAAAGCCAAATTTCCAAATCACATTATCAAATTTAATGTACCACTATCTTGACGCTTGTTTAAGTCCATAGATAGATTTATTTAATTTGCAAAACATGTGTTCCTAGCCTTCCACTGCAAAACCTTCCGATTGAGCCATGTATACATCTTCATGCAAGTCACCATTAAGGAATGCAGTTTTAACATCCATCTGATGTAGCTCTAAATCATAATGAGCAACAAGTGCCATGACAATTCTTAGTGAATCTTTCGATGAGATGGGAGAGAAAGTGTCATTATAATCAATCCCTTCTATCTGTGTAAAACCTTTTGCTACAAGTCTTGCCTTGAACTTTTTGACCCTCCCTTTGGAGTCATATTTAGTTTACCCATTTTATGCCTACTGTTTTGACCCAATCGGGAATCTCTACTAAGTCCCAGACTTTATTAGAGCTCATAGATCTTAGCTCATCCTCCATGGCCTCCAACCATTTAGATGAGTTTAGGCTCATCATGGCTTCTTTATATGTTCTAGGATCATCAGCTAGTCCTATGTCATTAACATTTTCATACATGTACATGACATAATCATTTAGAATGGTAGATTTTCTTTGTCGCTGTGACCTTCTTACAGGCTCTTCAGTTGTCACAAGGGTTTGATCAGCTTGCATAGGCTCAGTTTCATCATTAGTCACCTCATCATCAGGTGTTGAGCTATTTGTCCCTATATTTTCAAGTGGGTGATCATTCTTTGTACTTTATGCTGTGGGTGCAGCACTAGAGTCCTCAGCTGGATGTGGAGGTAAGTTCTCAGATGAAGGTGTAATTGTTCTAGGCATAGCAACAAAGTTCTCATGGAATGTCGGTAATGGTACATTATCCCGTATTTCCCTAAGATCAATGCTTCGAGGCTCAGAACTCCCACTTAAGCCATCATGTTCTAAGAAGACTACATGTCTAGTCTTTGCAAATTTTGTGGTATGATCTGTCCAGTAAAAATGATACCCCTTAGACTTATCGGGATACCCTATGAAATGGCAACTTATAGTCTTAGGTCCAGTTTCCTAATATATGGATTAAATAATTTAGCTTCGGCTGGCCAGCCCCACAGACGCAAGTAATTCATGTTGGATTTTCTACCATTCGGTGTTTTAGGGACTAATTTACTAGGAACCCTATTTAGTATATGTGCGGTTGTCTTTAATGCCTCCATCCACAAACTCACTGGCAACATGGAGTTACATAGCATACTTCGAACCATGTCCATTAGGGTGCGATTATGCCTCTTAGCTACTCCATTTTGCTGAGGTTTACCGGGAGTTGAATATTGGGCAACAATGCCATTTTCCTGAAGGAAATGAGCAAAAAGAATGGGGATTTGTCCATATGGAGCAGCTCTCCCATAATACTCCCCTCCATGATCTGATCTTACCACTTTGATCTTTAAGTTATGCTGATTTTCTACTTCAGCCTTGAATATTTTGAACTTATCAAGTGCTTCGACAATTATTCAAAATTGTAAAAGGGTTACTGTTAGTACCTGTGAATGAGTTTTTCTCCATAGCCCTTTGTGCAACTTTCTTAGCAATTGGAATCCCATCCCTTGGAACCCTAGAACTTGTTCTTGTTGCCATCACCACTTTCTTGGACTTTTTAATTTTCCTGGATTTAGGAGCCTGCCACACAGTTTGTTCTCCCTCACTATCTTTGTCCATAAAGGATTCATCATCCATCATGTCTTCTGGGCACCCTGCCCCATTTAATTTTGTCTTCTGCATATTCTGAGAGTCTTGGATTTTTACCAAAGTTTCCTCCTGAGTAAGGACTTCCATCTCCTCTGTTGCCTGGCATTCTTTTTCCTTGGGGGTGGTTAGCTTGGGCCATTTGCATTTGTCCATTAGATAGCACCCTTCTTTACCATGCACCAAAATCTGAGCATCAGATTGGGTTAAGACTTTAGACCCCTCAATCATACCCCCAGAACTTCCTTGTTCCTTATCTTTAGAGCCATCAGCACCTTTCCCTACATCCTATGTCATATCTGAAATCATACCCCTAGAGTCTCCACTCACTCTATCTCCATAAAACTGCCCTCCAGCCTGTAGATCCACCACACCAACTCCTGGACAAAACACTGCTAATGGGGTAGCTACTACCTGTTCATAATCCTCTTCATTCACACCAGAGTTACCCTGTAGATTCTCCAGATCTTCCTCCATCGAATCTTCATGATTAGTATCCATTTCTTTATCAGTTTGACCAACTCTGTCAAATTTACTCATATTCTTCTTAGCTTGGTCTTTCTTGGAATGCTTGTCTCTGTCTTTATCAGATTTGTCATCAAATTGGTCAGAACCTGGTGGGCCCCCCATCCCCCCTTTTCCAGATCCTGGTTTTCCTCCTTCTACCTCAAATTTGATGAGTTTACCACTACCATTGAAGAATACCTCTATTGCCCCTTTGATAGCCCCTAGATTTCTGCATCTCCCCTGTACCCTAATAGGATCTTCTTTGATGATACTAAGTTCATCCACCACTAGAGGTTCAATAACTAGACCAGCAATCTCCTTGATAGAATCCACATCCCTAGCCAAATCAGGAACCCCATGGATCTTCACCCAGACAGTGTGTAAGATAGAAGAAGTGTCATATGCCCTTGCAGTTTTCTCCACTTTACCCTTCAAGCCATACAAAGACATTTGGAATTTAGAGAGCTTGGAGAAAGCTTCTAGCGAGACTTTGTCAGGAAAAACCACTAGAAACTCATGAATATGTATCTGCTTGACCTTGAAGTCCCATTCTTCCCTGACCAAATTCTTCAATTCCCTATCCACCTTCTCCTCCGTAGCCTCCCCAGCCAGGATAACAAGTAATCCAGTGTTCTGATGTGTTTTCATTTTTGCCTCTGGGAAATTCATGGTATAGAACCCCTGACCCAGCACTCCAAAACCAAACATCTTGAGTTTTTTGTATTCAGCTTTCCTATAGTCTATTGCCATATGACCTACTTCTTTGCACTTGTAACAGACCGGCTCATTTGTACAATCCACTTGAAAATGTCTAGAGCCTAGACACCGAAAGCATTTGACATCTGGATTAGGAACCCGTGGTCCCTTGTTGCTATTACGCCCTAGATCTCCCTCTTTGCTCATACCCTGGCCTAGCCTCTGATCCACCTGCATATCTCCAGAACTCCCAGTAGCACGTCCCCCAGAGCCCAGGTTTCTATTACCCTGAGGATTTGGACCTTGAGACCACCCCTTTTGTTGTCCTAGATTCTGTGCTTGAAATCTCCCCCCTTGATGGCCATCCCCTCTGCCACCCACAAAAGTTTTGCCACGAAAGCTCCTCTCATGATCTGGACCACTAGGGATCGAAGCTTGCGGATTAATACCTTCTTGTTTTCGCCCCTTGAAGCCCTCTTCTTGGAATCTCGAGTCCCTCTGCAGTTGGCATCTCAGATCTTGCTCATGTCTGAAGTCTTCCTGAAGAAGATCATCCTCCTCCATCCATCCCTCCGTCCTCCAATCCTCCTGCCTTCTCTTTGTCGGCCTGAATTGCTCACGGTTCGCCATCCCAGTCTCCACGATCTTGGAAAAGGACTGGGAGAGCAGCGCAGGGGGGGAAGACGTCGGACCCTTTTAGCTAGGTATCCAAAACGCCTGATCTCATTTTGTTGGGCCGGATAGCAGGTCTCCATTGTGATGTTTCCTTTAGGGATCCAAAACCATCCTGGCCCATGTTCCGGCCCATTAGGAATCCAGGAGTGATCAAAACGATGGTCAATCAGATCCCCTATCATCTCCTACTTATCCTCCTCTGACCGTTCCTGCATTTCCAACGCACAACCCCATTGGACTGACGACATTCTCCCCAAGGCTAATTCTAAGTTCTGCCAGGCAGAGTTCAAATCCTCCATTTCTGTTTGTGATGAATGTGTAAAAATGCATTGCCGTAACTCTTCCTCTAACTGTCTCTTCACCCTCTGTTTTCCCCCAGCCGTTGACAGAGTATATCCTGAATGATCTTTTAAAGTCACTGGCACAATCTGTCTCCCCACTTTCCCTCTCTTGTTCACCGAATTGGAGCCCAGTTGGGGCCAATTTTTATCCCAATCTGAGCCAGAAGAGTTAATAGATATCTCATACTTGGAATCAACATTGCCAATCCCTATCATCTTCCTAATGCTTGGGTTGTGCGACGACTCCCCTGTCGTCATACCCAAAGCATCAGGATGAACTTCCGTGGGCTCACCATTAGAATCATTGTGACAGAGTAATTCCTTGTTCAAACCAAAATCAGTACGACCCCCATCCCACTCAGCTCCCATTGGAATCGACTCCAATTGTTCACCTGTATTTGGTAAGACATTTCACAAATCCTTATTCAGATTAGCACTCCGACCTGTAGGTTCTACAATTCCTGGATCAACATTGGAGAGCAATCTCTTCGAACTGCCACCAGGAGAATCCAAATGGCGCGTACTGACGCGATGATGTTTTTTAGCCAGGAAATTAGCTTCATGAATTTGTTTGTCATAATCAACACAAAGGAAAGCATCATCCGCTGGACAAAACCAGGTCGCAGGATCATCGCAAACATCATAGAGTCTCAATCCCCCAACCATGGTGAACCCTAACCTCACAACCCCTGGGTGCGCACCCCTAGAGAGGAGGGAAACTCACCGGGCAGAGGATTCGGTGTCGTCAACCGAAGCTAGCCGCCAAGCGTAGTCACGAGAGGACCTGCGAGCTCGCCGGAGAGAGGCCGGAAAGTCCCCGGAGGCGGTTCGCCCGTCGCCCCGCCCGGGTCACACTCCTCTTTTTTTTGGCTTCACCCCTCCTTTACACACTTAAGCTCACTCACATTCCACTTTTCAGTTAGTAGGTTGTAGTTGACTTTAAACACCTCAAATTTTGGACTTGGAAGTGAAGTCATGATAAAGTGCACGAAGAAATTATCAGAGATGATCATATCTACGATCTTAAGTTTTTCGGCCATATCTACCATCACCATGATATGTTCCCTAATGTCGGTGGACCCTGAGTACTTAGTTGAAACCAGTTTCATAATCAAAGTACAAGCCTCAGCCTTAGAAGAGCTTTGGAACTTCTCTTCAATATTTGCTAGGTACTTTTTAGCATCATCAAAACTGGGAATGGCTGCCCTTATGGCAGCAGTAATGTTCCTTTGCATGACCTTTACAGCGAACCTGTTGGAACCCTCTCATTTCTCTAGCTTTTCCTCATATTTGGTTGTCCTAGCAGCCAAGGTGGGATCATTATCACCCTGAGCTGTAGGAGCAACTGGCTGATCCTCACGTAATGCCACATCCAACTCATGCACCCCGAGCCAGATCTCAAGCTTCTCTTTCCATGACTTGAAGTTAGTGCCATTGAGAGGGGTGAAGTTGTTGAGCGGACGGTTGAGAGGCGAAACCTTAGCTGAATAAAATAAACCAACACAATATTAGTAACAACTTAAATAATATCAAGCATGTAAATAACCCTACGTTGGTCTGATTAAAAACTTGAATGACAGCTCTAATTCGCATCACCCTTGGGCAGAAATGAGAAAGAACCCATAATCATAATTATAAATTTGTGACATATGCATATAAAATCAATGTTGGTCATAAAATATATACATGTGATACACTTAAAGTAATTCTCTAATTAAAATTTCCCGTTGGTTCCATTTTAAACAAAGAATTTAAACATAATTAGCAGCGGAAAACAACATCATTATGAGCATAAATAATCATAAAACAGTGCTGCAGAAAAAATAATGCAAACCATAATGCATTGAAAAATGTTAAAGCACGCAAATATGATGAATTCGGCCCATAAAATGTCAGAGGCCTAGTGAATAATTCATTAAAATATGAAATAACAGGGCGACCCAACACTGTACGCATTCGGCCCAGTCCATCATGGCCACCTGCACTCCCGCATGGGCTCCAAGTGCGGCGGGCCTGGGCCGCCTTTTCACGTAGTGTGCACGCACCCACTGGCCCAACTAATGGCCCAATTGATCTCAGCTGTTGATCCGATCCAACGGTTATGAACACCCGCGAGTAGAGCAAAACCCTAGCCAGCCGAAAAACCCTAGCAATTTTATTTCCTTCACATTTCTCACGAGCCGGCCACCAGAGACAGTTAGGGCAGCGACGGCTTCGACTGCAGCGCTCGCACGGAAGACGGTGGGGCACATCAATACAATTAGATGATCTAGCCTAGTCAATAGATCACATCAATAGCATTCAATAAAATATGGACCTTGATGTTTCCGCCATCGGTGGTGGAGTAGGGACGTGTAGGTGAAGTCAATGTGGTTGTAGGATTTGGGGTAGCGTTGGCCTTCGGGACGCCAACAAACACCGGTGTCGGAGTTGGGGAAGAAGGGCGGCGGCCTTCGGGTCGATCCAGCGTCCTTTTTAGATCGGGATGAGGAAGTGTTGGGGAACTGTTTCTCTCTAAGCCATAACCTAAAGAGAAGCCGGATCCCTCTACTCATATTGCGTTGTTCGACTCAGGGCGCAACGATTGGTTGGTTTGGGCACTACCGATCATCGCGCGTACGTGGGATACCCCCACGAGCCTCCGACTAACTCGGCTAGGGAATGATCTTTGACCCCTCACCCTGTACCCCTTCGTAACGGCTCGAGCCAGAGATTATTTATCCGTTAATTTCCAACAGCTTGAACATCTCTCGGCATGAATGGCGAATAGGACCCTGGCCCAAGAACCGATCCACATAGGAATAAATTGCAGAGCACCTAAGACTACAATCTTTGAGGTATCTGAACCTAAACATTTGTACATATGACTTTTCCTGCTTCAAAAAATAAACTAATCTCCTTGTGCTCAACTCCACAAGCGACAAAGAAGCAAAAGAACAAAGTGATTTAACGTACCTCAGAATCAATCTGAAGGTGATTTCCTTGAGAATTTCTGCGATATTCTTCCTAAACAAGGTGATAAAAAGACATATCAGAGAAGAGATTCAGGATGAGACTCGATCATTGCTTCTGATCACATCCACCGGCACGAGAGAATGGCGTGCACGGTGCGTCGGTAGCGCCACCTCGGCAGGGGAGATGCTAGGATCGTTGACGGCAAACGCCAAGCGCCGGCCTCCATTCTAAGTTATTTTAAGGATTTTGAAGAGTCAAAATATTTTCAAGTTTGACCAAAATTATAGAGAGAAATACTAAAATTTATAACATAAAGTGAGTATACTATGAGAATATAATTAAAAAAAATCTAATGAGTTGGTATCATAATACTTATTATTTTATTATATAAATTTGGTTAAATTTGAGGTACTGACTCTTTTAAAATTGTTAGAATGACTTATAATTTGTGATGGAGGGAGTATATGGTAATTTGCAGTACATTTTTTAAAAAAGTCTGATGCATATCAAACAAACGAGCAGAGACTAAACACCCACGCTCACATGATGCTTTCCCTCCTGTATAGAATCGTTTGTGGAAATTCTCCAATCGCATTCATCACAAGTCCAAAATCATGTAGGTTGACGGCGACGGGCAGGCCAATAAAACAAGTCAAACCTGCTCCTCCTCCCTTAATAAAAGACACAATAATTCATCCGCCATACGACATGCGCGAGGAGACACAACACAAGCTAAGCATTCAGCAATGGCGAGCACACGGAGGTTGAGCCGTGTCCTCCTCACCGAGCTGGGTAGTATCGCCATGCTCACGCTACTGCTGGTGTTGCTGCTGCCGGCGAGCCATGCGCGCGTGTGCCCGCCGTGCGGCACGACGGCCGTGCCGTACCCGCTGAGCACGGGCGACGGCTGCGGCGACCCGGCGTACAAGGTCCGGTGCGCCGCCAACTCGTCGCTCGTGTTCGACGCGCTGAACGGCACGTCTTACCCGATCACGTCCATCACGCCCGCGGCGCAGCGGCTGGTGGTCTCGCCGGCGCCTTTCGTGTCGCAGCCGCAGGGCAGCAGCTGCGTGTCGGAGGGCGCGCCGGCGGGGCGCGGGGTGCAGCTGAACGCGTCGCTGCCGTTCAACGTGAGCTCGTCCAACACCATCATGCTGCTCAACTGCACCAAGGACCTGCTGCTGTCGCCGCTCAACTGCTCGTCCAACTCGCTCTGCCACGTCTACGCCAACGCCACGGGGTCCACGGCGTCGGCGTGCGCGCCGTTGCCGCTCTGCTGCACCTTCGTCGCCGGGGGATCCTCCACGTCCTACAGCATCCGGGTCTCCCCGCGGTTCTGCAGCGCGTACCGCAGCTTCGTGGGGCTCGACCCGACGACGCAGCCGCCAGACACGTGGGGCAGCCGCCTCGGGCTGGAGCTGCAGTGGGCCACGCCCAGGGAGCCGCTCTGCCGCACGCAGGCTGACTGCGAGGACGGCGCCAACGCCACCTGCGCCGACGACCCGCTCAACACGCCGTCCGGCGCCAGCGCGGGCTCGGTCCGCCGCTGTTTCTGCGTGTCCGGGCTCACCTGGAGCCCTCTCGCCGGCGCGTGCCAGCTGAGTACGTTTTTTTTAATCATTAATTTCTTGAATTTTTTGAAGACGCAAGGAAGGACAAGTTCTGGATTAGACGGAACACTTGTGTTAATTTGTTTGATTTAATGCAGATCCCTCGGATTGTCAGATCGCTGGGAACTGCGGAGGATCCAACCATGCGCCTCTCATTGCAGGTAGCTGTGTTTCTTCCTGTTCTGCTTGTTGTTTAGATTGTTCAACAAGTCTCGTAGCCTAAAAATTGTTCAGTTACTGCTTGACACGAATGATTAATTAGCTGCCGTGTGTCTTCTGATTGAATTTATTTGCGAGTCCTGGAGTCCTGGTACCCCTGACTCTATAAGGAGAGCAGAAAGTCAGTCGTTAAAATGGATCGTTCTTAATGGTACAGATATCTGTTTTCTCTTCTTTTTTCCCCTCCTTTCACGCGTGAAGGTACAGATATACAGTACCTGCTAAAATTTCTACGACAATCCAGATTACCATTCAAGTCAACGTAGTACAAATCCCTCATATGACGAATTGGATAATAGGAGGTAGTGGTATGGTCAAAAGAAGCAACCCTTTTGACTCATCTAGTTCAGCAGACAGTGGGTACTCGCATTGAACATATTTGATACTCCCTCCATATTTATAAGAAAAATCATTTAGGACAACAACATGTTCTCTAAAATATAATTTTGACTTCTTATTTTTATAAAAATATTTATAAAAAAGTGATATATGTATACTTTTATGAAAATATTTTTCAAGACAAATATAATTATATAGTTTTCACATTTCTAAACTCGGCAACTTTAAAATTTTATCCAAAACAACTCTCTTTACAGGGAGTCTACGAGTAGTACTTTGTACTTAAATGGCATGATAAAGGGAAAGTAGGTATACGTCAGCCTCAATTTGGGCCCTTTGACACCCCTATGGTCAACTTTGGGGGCTCATAGACAAATAGGGCATTACTCATATCCTGATATGAAGGATAAGATTTTGACTGTTTCTCCATTTATTTAAGTACTGTTATCTTTATTATGTCTACTCCGCTGATGAATTTTGCAAAAGTTGGCGGCTGGCATTGGCAGCAGACACAACTATGGGCCTATTAGATCCAGATCAACGACCAGTGGTGGACCTAGAATTTTTACTAGTCAGGGTATTGCCATTATTTTTTTCATACAATTTGGTATAATTTTTATTATGGATTTGCTGGTGTGTGCCAGATAATCCATCAACCAGTAGACTTCCGTATTCTCAAACAAAAAAATTATGGATGTGCCTCTAAAACCATTTGAACGCCGAGGAGTATACTGTAAGTGGTCAGCAGAGTCTATAAGCTCAGACTCTAGTTTCCAGGTTTCACCTGTGATCAGTAATCTAATAAATAGTTTTAGCGCTTCATGCGTTGGCTTGCAGATCCAATTTTTAAGTCTAATATCCATGCATCAGCTTGCAGACGACTAACTAAAAGGATCAAATATATATTTTCTATGTAATAAAAGAGATCAATATGCAGCACATGAAGAAATAGATAACTGGATAGGTGAGTTGTGATAAATTCTCCAACCTTTCGGTGTAGCAAAAGGAAGATATAAACAAGAGAGGATTATTATGCCAAAGTGCAAACCTCTTGCCGCTTGCCAGTTTCTGGCCTCCACAGCGCTTGGCTCCACTGGCCATGGGGCATCGCAAAACCGTGCTTGGCCTCTCGCTTGGTGTCGCGAGATCGGTGTTTGCACGTCAAGCCGCCGCCACTCGCCCATGTCTCAGCCGCAGCGAGTCGAGCACTTGACATCACGACGGTTTGAAACCACACACTGGGATGATTGCCGTAGGAATCTATGATTAGGCTTTAGGCGTCGACTCACCGTATTGGTCTGCCCCTTGATGCTTGCTATCGACTGTGTGTATATGTGGCTAGGCGAAACTTCCTCGTTAACAAGCTAGCAAGATTGGATACGTAAGTTTTTTTTATATACATACGTATACTTATTACGGCCAGATCCCAAGGTATGTCGTGGACCTACCGGCATATACAGGTCCGCCACTGTCAACGACTATGTCCCTATTTGTCTATTTTGTAAAAGTTTTTTTTTGCAAGTTTTATTAGATAAGAGAAAATCGAAAACAGAGAGAACAAGAGAGTATGCCAAATCCCTAGAACCCTCTGTTGTGAATGACGGCAGATAAACGACAAAGAACACAAGATCAAAACACAGCGGACACACAAGATTTAACGTGGAAAACCCCTCCAATGCGAAGGGAAAAAACCACGGGTGCCAGCCAGCAAACACTCCTCACTATTATCAAGAGTTGGGTTATAACGCCATGCAGCGGCTTACAAGATCGTGTATTCCGTGGAACCCTAATTTGAGTATATGTACCGTACCACGGGGGGCAGCCCCCCCCACCCCGCACCCCCCAAGTGACGGCGAGGGCCGGAGCGAAGCGGAGGCAGAAGTCGGCCTTTATAATGTATAATTGAATTTAGAATATATTCAACAACCTCGTATAGACATAACTTAGCGCAACTCTAAGGCCTTGTTTAGTTCCTAAAAAATTTTGCAAAACTTTTCAGATTCCCCGTCACATCGAATCTTTAGACGTATGCATGGAGTATTAAATATAGACGAAAATAAAAACTAATTGCACAGTTTGGTTAGAATTGACGAGATGAATCTTTTGAGTCTAGTTAGTCCATGATTAGACAATATTTGTCAAATACAAACGAAAGTGCTACAATGTCGATTTCTCAAAAAATTTTGGAACTAAACAAGGCCTAAAAAGTGACTTGGCGAGAGACCCTGGCCTACTAGCGACTGGAAACACAACTCCAAGAAACATAGGAAACCAAATGACTAGCCCACTATTTGAGTCTTGATTTGGGTGCATAACCAAATGAAGCTGTTGATGTCATCTTTGCATTGCATTGCATTGCATTGCGACTTGTCTTGCTTGCAAATCCTTTTGTTGAAATATTGTCTAATTTCGCTCTTTTCAAGTGTTCCACCAAAAGTAGATTATAATGCTCATCAAAAATATCTTCTCTGTTTTTTTGTCAAACTTAGTGGGACATTTAGGACAAAACTTATAGAGAGGATCTATCATGTTCACCATACTGAGACTAGAAAAGCTAAACCATGTTTACCTCTATCGCATTATGTATTACCTCCGTCATAAAAAGAATGTAACTAAGGGTTGCGTGCCACGAAAAGTGATTCACGTTTGACCAAATTTCTAGTGAACTTTAAATTAATTTATTATGAAAGTATATTTTGTAATTAATTTAATGATCTTTATTTGGTATCATACATGTGGATATTTTTTTAATCCATAATTTGTCAAACTTAAGGTAGTAAAACGTGACACTGTATTAGAATTGTATTCTTTTGGGGACAGAGCTAGTACCAATTAAGAAATCAAATTTATAACATGATTAAAGACAATTCTCGAAAGGAATTTCACACACGGGCAGTCAAAGGCTAGCTTTTGATGAATCAACTAGCTTAGAATTCCTCACCTTGAAAATTAAAGTTCAGCAATCAATTTAAACAAAATGTTTGGTTTGTGATGCAATGCAGGGCTGGTGTGTGGCCTCGGCAGCACGTTGCTGGTTGCCACGGCGGCGTTGTTCGTCTATCGCCGGCAGCAGCGCATCCGGCTCGCCCGAGAGAGGTTGGCCAAGGAGCGCGAGGAGATCCTGAACGCCAACAACACGAGCGGGCGCACCGCCAAGAACTTCTCCGGTCGCGAGCTGAAGCGCGCCACGGGCAACTTCTCCCGCGACAACCTCCTTGGCGTCGGTGGCTACGGCGAGGTCTACAAGGGCGTGCTCGGCGACGGCACGGTCGTGGCCGTCAAGTGCGCCAAGCTCGGCAACACCAAATCCACGGACCAGGTCCTGAACGAGGTGCGCGTGCTGTCGCAGGTGAACCACCGCAGCCTGGTGCGCCTGCTCGGCTGCTGCGTCGACCTGGAGCAGCCGCTGATGGTGTACGAGTTCATCCCCAACGGCACCCTCGCCGACCACCTGTACGGCTCCATGAACCGCCCGCCGCTCCGGTGGCACCAGCGCCTGGCCATCGCGCGCCAGACGGCGGAGGGCATCGCGTACCTGCACTTCGCGGCCTCGCCGCCCATCTACCACCGCGACATCAAGTCGAGCAACATCCTCCTGGACGACCGGCTCGACGGCAAGGTCTCTGACTTCGGGCTGTCCCGGCTGGCGGAGCCAGGGCTGAGCCACGTCTCCACCTGCGCGCAGGGGACGCTGGGGTACCTGGACCCGGAGTACTACCGCAACTACCAGCTCACGGACAAGAGCGACGTCTACAGCTTCGGCGTCGTGCTGCTCGAGCTGCTCACGTCCAAGCGCGCCATTGACTTCGGCCGTGGCGCCGACGATGTCAACCTTGCCGTGCACGTGCAGCGGGTGGCGGACGAGGAGAGGCTCATGGACGTCGTGGACCCGGCGATCAAGGAGGGCGCCACGCAGCTCGAGCTCGACACCATGAAGGCGCTCGGGTTTCTAGCGTTGGGATGCCTCGAGGAGCGCCGGCAGAACCGGCCATCCATGAAGGAAGTCGCGGAGGAGATCGAGTACATCATCAACATCGAGGCTGCTGGCCATCCCATCGAGCAGCAGCTAGCGTAGCGAATGATCGATGGCTGACTATGATTGAAAGTATGAAATATCATCGAAAAATCAAGAAAGGTGCGGCCGTAATAACAAAGGGCCGTTTAGGCCAGTATTAGTGAATTTTTTTATTGTGTTGTTTCCATATCATACATAATGAAATTCAGTCACTCTCGATGCAAATTTTATTGTAAGGCATTTAATTTTATGACTCATATAGAGTTGCTAATCATACAAAGAGAGTTTTATCTAGATGAAGTACATTTTTTCTCTCTTTTCTTACACTAGTAAAAAAAGCTCAACGGCGGCGGTTGTGTCTCTCCTTTATCGCACGCCAGTGCAAAAAAAAAAATGTTCGGCCCGACTCATAAACCGCCTGTGTAAACCAAATATTACAGGTGGTTTTATTAAGAAAACCGCTAGCGAAAATAAATCATTTACCAGTGAAAATAGATTTACACTGGTGGCCGACTTAGCTGAACCGCCAGTGGAAATAAGTCACTTTCACTAGCGGTTGGGTTAAGAAAACCGTCAGTGTAAAAGAGCAGTGCTATTTCTCGCAGCCACCTTTCATAGCAGGCTATTTTGGAGGTCAATTTTCACTAAATACAAGAGGAGAGGTTTTGATCTTCATTTCTTGGAAGAAGGTTGCTAAGAAATGTTAGTTTATGTCTCTCTTGCCTCTTTTTGTTCATTGTAGCTCAATTTAAGCCACTTTTGGATCCTGCGTTTCACCATGTGTTAGAGAGAAGAGTAGCTAGGTTAATATCTTTATTTGCTCAAATGAGGTTGCTTAAGATGGTTAGATGATGTCTCTCCTCTCTCCCTTTTCATTTTTGCTTCTCATTTTATTGTATCCAAGATTAATATAGGTATTTCTATCTTGCGTATTTATGTGGAGAAAGAAATAGTTGTTATCTTTGTTAAATTTTGTAGTTTTTATCTACATTTTTCAATTTGTATGTTTTTAAAATTATGTAGTTTGTGTTTTCATTTCTCAATTGAATTAATTATCCACTATTTAATTATCCACTATGTATTCATATATGAAATAGATTTAGTGTTTATTTAATGAAAAATATGAAAGAGGTTTTGTGTTCATATCATTCTTCTACCTTTTAGCGAACATTGCTTTGAGGTCTTTAAATTGGAAAATATACAAGTGAGAGGTTTTCATCTTGATTTCTTCGAATGAGGTTGGTGATCAAAAAATTGCATAATAAATATCTCTGGAAGATTATACTTGTTTTGCATTGATTATAATTAATTCATTATATCTATTTAGGTAATGATGAAGAGGTCATTATGGATGTATAATTTATCAAGACTAGATTCATCATATGTACCTAAGGTACATAGATTTATTCATACTGCTGAGAACCATGCTTGGAGAACAAAGACGAAGCACATACATTGTCCATGCATAGACTGCAAAAATATTGTTGTATTTGATGACATTGAACAAATCACTTCTCATCTGGTCTGTCGAGGATTTATGAAGGATTATTTGATTTGGACAAAGCATGGTGAGGGTAGCTCTGCGCCTTATATAACTGGAAACCCTGAGAACATCGACACCGATGGTCCAGGTATGATTGCTAACAGATTTCCATTCGTACACGAGACACAACAACCTCTTCCCCATAGCGAACATGTTGTGCCAGATGTTACGGTTGTGGAAGATGCATAATTCTTAGAGGCAATGTTGCGTCGTCATACGGATCCTGATATGTTGTTAATGAAAGGTATGGAGGCCCTGAGGGAGACTGCAGAAGAACCTTTATAGATGAGTCTAAGGGTTGTACCAAAGAATTCACGACGCTACAGTCTGTACTAAAGTTGTTGGTATTCAAAGCTAGATATGGTCTGTCTGATATTGGCTTTGATGCCTTATTGAGTATTATCGCCGACATGCTTTTAAAGGAGAACAAACTGCCTGCTAACATGTACTATGCAAAAGAAGCTAATCAGTCCGCTCACTATGGGTGTCGAGAAGATCCACGCGTGTAGAAATCATTGTATTCTATATCACGGTGATGATTATAAGGACTTGGAGAGTTATCCAAAGTGTGGTGCAAGTAGGTACAAGACGATAAAGACGATAGAGAGGAAGAGTGTGCTGCCTCCAGAAAGAAGCGAAAGAAGACCCAAAAGAACAACCAACAGAATTCAAAACCCAGCAGCAAAGAAAAAGAAGTAGACTACTATGCACAAAAAAAGGTTCTTGCTTTGGTGATGTGGTACCTTCGTGTAGTCGATCGATTGAAGTGTTTATTTGCTAACCCAGAGGATGTCAAACTTATGAGCTGGCATGCTTCTGATGAGCACAAAATGATAGGAAGCCAAGGCATCTAGCTGATGGCAAGTAGTGGCAAGATTTTAATGACAACCACTGAGACTTTGCTGATGAACCAAGGAATGTTAGGTTCACATTGAGTACTGATGGAATTAATCTATTTGCCGAGAGGAGCAGCAAGCACAGCAGATGGCCAGTGATCCTCACCATCTACAACCTTCCTACATGTAGTGCCACAAGCAACCAGCTGGATTGGCCCTTTATGGATTCTACGTGTGTGAGTTCATAAGAGAGAATGGAAGATACATCAGTAACCCTTCTAAGATAGTATATACTAATAGTGATTTATGTAGTTCAGTCATTGAATTTACAAATCTATTACTTATTGTAATAAATATATGGTGTTTATAATCTTTCTTTCCAGAATTATGATGTAGAAAAGGTGAAGCACATGACCCAAAGTGCTTTATACAACATAGTTGAGGACCTATGTACATTCATCTTGAAAGAAGTCATTCCATGCGAAGGAAAATATCACGATGCCACCAGCGTCTTAGCAAGGCTAGACTACAGAGTGCTAACGGAGATTAGTAGACTAAACCTTAGTCGAGATGAATATTAGAGCAGAGGTGAAAACTTTGATGTATGTAATATGTGATGTATATATATTTAACTTTACCTTTGCGAGCATAAACATTGATGTATATAAATGTATGATATAATTAAATTATATGTTCCTATAGTTGATATGATCCAATATATATTATATGGTTTGGAGGGAACATTTGAAAAAGGGAGGGAATATTTGAAAACTTTTCACAAGCGATTTTATTAGAAAAACCGCTAATGGTACTGGCGGTTCTCTTTACCAAATCGCCAGTGGAAATGGATTTCCACTGCCGGTTGTCTTAGCCAACCGCTAGTGGAATGTTTTCATTTCCACTTGCCCCCAACGCTGGCGGGTCTAAAAACGCCTGTGCAAATATGTTTGGAACCACCACTACAGAGCTTTATTGTACTAGTGTTAGACACACTGCTATATCTAAAAAATAATTATATGATAACTTATTTATGACGTGTTTGGGACTGCTTCACGAATTCAACTCTATAAAACTCCATCGTGGAACAGCTCCACCATTAATGCAAGTAGAACTCATATGAAACTTCCAATAAAACTAGCTTTAGACGACTCAATGTGTCACACCCATATTTTAAGAACAAAATAGGATGCATAAAAGACTCATATGTGCCCTAGGAATAGTCGCACATTGCAGTATTTATTACATAGCAGAACATAATAAATCACATAGTCTTACACAAAAATGATAATAGTATTAAACAACACTCTCGATGGAAGCTCCACACAGGGACATTGTTGACTGGTTGACTCCAGACCTAATACTCATAACGGTAATCCTCATTCCAATCATCATCATAAGCAAGACCTGGGGTGTTGGAAAATTGCAAGAGTGAGCACATATCGTACTCAACAAGTATAACCAGGGGTTCATGAGGCTCAATAAGCTGACATTGGATTGACTGCATTTAGCTTTTATATGTAGATAGCATATTAATCATTGGATAGCAAATATCAAGGTAGCATAATTAATCCCATAACCACATGATCAATGTATACAAGAATTAAGAACAACACATATAAACAACATAATAAACCATCATTTATTATCATTAATCATATTCATCAGTGTCCATCTATTCCGTTAGTTTTTCGGGCCGCCAGTATCCGTGGGCACGACTAGTATACCAGATTTAACACTCTGCAGAGGTTGTAAATCTTTACCCATGAGTCAGGATTTACCCTTTCGCCCGAGGTAGCTAGTCTCTTAACCCCTTCTTAGGGAGGTCGGCAGGGATCACTATGAAGCCTTTGAAAAGTTCGTCTAACATGTTAGGGCCACAAGATTTCCTTTGCGCACAGATATAGAGCCCCCCTTCCGATGACACAATGACTCGCAGCCTATACACATACAGACAGAGGCCACACTATACCCAAAACAGTTCAGCCCCTCCGCTCTTTCGGGTAACCTCTAACAAGCTAGAAAAGGTCTTCATACTGAGCTAAAGCCAGAGCCATATAGCCCTCATGGTTGTACGAGTTGTCCCAGCTTTTGCCAAGGGATAAGTCCTTATGGAGGG